>Ga0164295_10002332_pt1 | contig 15654 bp, 9 predicted proteins | sample GEODES006metaG_FD_111798 | JGI IMG/M metagenome (GOLD analysis project Ga0164295, IMG submission 111798) | Oligotrophic lake water microbial communities from Sparkling Lake, Wisconsin, USA - GEODES006 metaG | ecosystem: Environmental > Aquatic > Freshwater > Lake | place: USA: Sparkling Lake... | reverse complement strand
GCCATACCGCGGCCCCGCCGGGGTCGATGCCGGGGTCGGCGGGGTATTGAGAGTGACCTTCGGCGGGCGGGTCACCGGTCAGCGCGGTGCCCGGGACCGGGCGCACAGCCGAGCACGCCCACGCGGCCCTCCGGCTCAGCGGTCAGCGCGGACCGTGGCGGGTGGCTTCCGGCGGTTTCCGCGGGCGCGGCTCCGCTCGGCCACGGGGCCACCGCTAAGACTATACGCGCCAACGCCCACAGCTCACTTTCCGTTTCACACACAAAAGTCTATGCGTCGCTTTCGGAACGCCGTCATCACGCCGCCATGCGTCGTGTATGCGTCGTGCTACCGGGCGCCGCGACGTCTCACTCGCCATCCCACCTGATGACGCCACTGAGCAAGTGGAGCGTCGGGAGCGTGATCGGCGATGGAGCGAGAAGCGTAAGTTTGTGCCGCTCCATGTCGACCTTCGTCACGTGGACGAAGCCCGCGGCGTTGGCGCGGAGCAGGTCGTCACACGTGCTGCTCTCGGCGAGCACGATGGCGAGCAGGGAGTGAAGCAGCGCTGGGTACCTCGCCGGGCTCACCTGCTGCGCCACAATCCGGTCTTCCACAATCTTCATGCCGATGGGCATCGCCGAGATGGGCGGCGCAGGCGCAACGCCGAGGCTGAAGATCTTGCACACGCCAAAGTCGAGCTCGGTCGAGTGCGGATAGAGCTCGCGCCGCGGCCCATAAAAGTATTCAGACAGCCGTCCGTGGCGCGCCTGCTGGCGGCTTGGCTGGCTGCGGGTGATGACGCCACCCGACTTTGCGAGCTTGACCACGTGCGGGTGCGGCGCTGGCTGCAGCTGTGCGTGTGCCGTGAGCTGCGAGTGCAGCCGGTCGTCGCCGATGACGACGATGACGTCCACGTTCATTGCGGACGCCTGATGCAGCAGCAGCTCGTAGCCTGCACCGTCCACCCAGCCGCTGGTGTTGATGAGGACGCCTCCCGCGCGCGAGGCGCTGTCCATCTCGTGACGGCGACGCACGACCTGCGCGACAGAGCTGCACGCGAGCCGCAGGAGCGCGACGCTCTCGGCCGCGCTCGTGTGCCCGACCCAGTAGGCCAGCGGCGCGAGGTCTTCAGTGCCACGCTCGATGTCCAACGGTCGCACGATCGGCACGGCGCACACTGCGCCCGGCACGAGCAGCTCGCCCTGATCGAGGTCAAAGTCGACGAGCGTCCCGGCGTGGCCGCTGCGTGCGAGGTAGTTAGCGAGCATCCGGGTGAGCGACGACTTGCCTGTGTCGGCCGGGCCGGCGATGAGGACACGCGGTCCTTCGGTGCCCGACGCGAGCGCCGTGCTGCGCCGTAAGTCGAGATCGCCGTGCAGCTTCAGATAGCTGGTCATGGGCGTTTCGGCAGCCACGTACGAGTGCCCACACTGGCCCTGGATTTCGAGCGTGCAGCCGCTCCACGTGAAGACGGCCTGCTGCGTGCCCGTGAAGCTGTAGGCGCGGCCCTCGACCATCTCGGCGCCGAAGACCTCGGCGCTGCCCGATACGATCGTGAGCGTGACGGAAGTGCCCGCGGCAACCTCGAAGCGGAACTCCTCGTTGGCCTGCAGCGCCTGTTGGGCGGCTGCGCCTCCGCCAGTCTCCATAGGGCTGACTTGACTTCACAAGACACGGCAAACGAACTTGAACAAGAAGATCTGAAACGTTAAACGTTCTCTGTCCAGGATCCAGGGTTAAGCGCACCACAAGGAGAGTCGGCTTGGAACATGGTAGCTGCCCCCAATTACAAAGCAAATCAAACGCCAAATTTGGCAATTTCGCGTCGGAAAAGACAACGCGCCCTGGAAATCTTCGAGCCAACGTCACCGTCCAACTGATCGCTGCGTGGGAGGAACATGGAAGGGCACAAGACCCTGCCGACCCGCCCTAGCCCTGGTAAGGAACCCACTGCCGTCACCATGTCATCGCCCGAGGCCACACCAGCGTCCGCGTCGCCCGTTGCCCTCGACACGTCGTGCCTGCGAGAGCTCGTATCGCCCGCGCCCGCGTCACCCATTGCAGTCGAAGTGCGCCTGCGAGAGCTGGTCGCAGTCTATGGGGCGCGCTGGCAGCTCATTGGCTCTCATATGCAGGCGGTATTTGCAGTGGTATTCGCTCCCGGGGAGCTCGAGCGCAGGTGGCACGAGCTCCAGCAAAACGATGCTGCTGCACGCTGCGGCCCGCTCACGCGCCAAATCCGCCGCCCGCTCGGAGAGGTGACCGCGCCCGGCAAGGTGCAGCTTCGACCCAGCCCGGTGTTGTGCAAGCGCCCGCGCGACCAGGAGGCACCCCGTCAGCAGCTGCAGCCTTCACGGCGGCCGCCGCAACCGTCGCCTTGCATGGGCCAGCAACCGCTCACGCATCGCTGCCCGATCTTTTTGCTCGCGCCGGGATCATCACTCGCCGCGCCGGAGACGGTGCGCAAACAGCTCAAGACTGTGTATCTCGTCAGGCTGCTGCAGAAAACGCACGGGCAACCCAGCGCGCATCAGCAGCGCTGGCCCATGTCCGTGGCCGACGAGCAGTCTTCATCAGACGAGGCCAAGACCAGGTACGGCACCCCGTCCGAGGCGGAGAAGGCCGCCATCTCGGAGCTTCTCAGCCCGACACAAACGGAGAAGGGAGCTATTGCGGAGCTGCTGGCGAAAGAGCTCTCGAATTTATCGCACCGTCGCATGCCCTCGCCCAGTGCTAAAGCACCGCCTCAGAATCGCTCGGCGGTTGCGCGCCAGTCGCCGCTGCAGCAGGTTGAAACCTCGGACGCGTCGCCCGCGTACACGATGAAGTGGCCGTCGTCGCCGCCGAAGCTGCCGCCACGCTCGCCCACGCTCCTGGCGAGCATGCAGCGCTGAAGACCAACATGAAAGGCCAAGGCGCAGCCGAGCCGAGGGTGACCTACTCTGAGTCTCTGACGACTGACCGAAGAGGCGGCGCGTCCCTGGGTTGAGCTTGGATGCGTTTGATGTGCTCTGTGCAGGCGGCCCGGCATGAGATGTAATCGCATGTATGGTCTCACCAGACCTGTAAGTAGCACGCGCCCATCTCCGATCTCGTTCGGGTTCTGCAATCGAGTGCAGGCCCGCCAGGATGCGCGACGTTGCGGCATTGCGCGTGCGTGTCCGTCTGTCGAACCCGCCCCGGATCGTCACTACTGGGTCGGTAAATGGCTCGTAAATGGCGGGACCAAACAATTATTTTCGACCCACGGCGTAACGTTGGTCGTCATTGTAATTGCGTAACTGTCAACGCCACAGGCGATAGGGCGGTCCCACAGACCCACACCTCCGGCCGCTACGGCCTCTACCCTCTAGCAAGGTCTAGCTCGTACCGGTACCGCGCGCTGCGGTGGTCTCGGTGGTCTGCCGATTTGAGCAGCTGGCGCCCCTTGGCAGGCGCGCGGAGGCGCTCTGGGAGTCACTCTTGGAGCAGGAGGCGGCAGGGTGGGGTTCGCAGGGGGCGGCCTCTTCTGAGTCGGCCGCGGGCAGCGGTCGGTTCCGGGGGACCGGGGCTGCGGGCCTGCGGCCGGCTGTTGAGTCGGGAGTCGGATCGAAGCCCTTGGATCGAAGGATCGACCGTATTCCGTTAGATCCGGTCGTCGCGCGGTCGTGCGTTGCGGGTGCGTTGGTGCGGGTTGCGATGGTTGTGAGGTTTTGCTGTATGATCCGTGTGTCCCCGCGTGTCCCTGTGTGTCCCGATTTTACGTTTGTGTCCAATGCTCCAATCTCCCCCGGTTAATTCGATTTTCCTATAACTGATTGATATGGTCGTGGGTCTCTCACATTTTGCGCCCATCGCTGCCGCCCCGCCGCCGTTGCTCTGGCGACGGTGTGCCGTCACATCGTGTGCGCGCCAGGTCTACGACGATGGCCCTTTCGCTGTCGCGCCGATGATGTGTGCTCAGCTTCTCGAACGTCTTGCCCCAGTGATCACCGTATTGACGATCGGACTCGATACCATTCCATTTTTCTCGGTTTCAGGGACTACACGGATCGTTTCCTTCGGTACATGCTGCGCCTGCTCAGCCGACGGTCCACGCTGTACACGGAGATGGTGACCGCCAACACGATCGTGCACTGCAGCGAAGCCGAGCTCCCGCGATTCCTGGCGCACGATGGCGCCGACCACTCGCAGCCCGTTGTGCTGCAGCTCGGTGGCGCCGACCCTGACATGCTGCGGAAGGCCATGGTGATCGCCCGTCCGTGGGGTTACACTTCCGTCAACCTCAATGTTGGCTGCCCGTCCGAGCGCGTCGCTGGCGCGGGCTGCTTCGGCGCGGCGCTTATGCGCGAGCCGGACCTCGTGGGCGATTGCTGCGCGGCCATGGCGGATGGCGCCGACGGTCAGGTGCCTGTCACCGTCAAGTGCCGTATCGGCGTCACGAGTGACAAAGCGCGTGCCGCCGAGGTCGACGACCAGAACGACTACGAGGCGCTCGCCAACTTCATCGAGAGGGTCTCGACGCGCGGCGGCGTAAGGAGCTTCACGCTGCACGCGCGCAAGGCCGTGCTCGGCGGCCTATCGCCCGCACAGAACCGGCAGATCCCACCGCTGCGCTATCATCTTGTGCGGAGGCTCGCCGAAGATTTCCCCACTCTGCGGTTCGCCCTCAACGGCGGCGTCGAGACCCTTGCGGATGCGGCTGCGCAGCTGAACGCACCTGGCAATCGGCTCTCCGGCGTGATGGTCGGCCGCGCCGTCGTGGCACGACCGTGGGAGTGGGCCACCGTCGACACGACATTGTACGGCGAGGCCGCCGACCCCGCGCCGCACCGCCGTGCCGTGTTCGACGCGTACTGCGAGTTTGCCGAGCAGCGCGAGGCGGAGGACCGGCACCGGATCCGACGGCTGTTGCTCGCACCCGCGCTCAACCTCTTCACGGGCGAGCCGCATGGCAAGAAATTTCGCAGAGTCGTCGACGAGATTGCGGCGGCCGACCGCGGCCTCTCTGCGGCTAAAATCCTTCGCCGCGCCGCCGATGAGACGTTGCTTGATGAGACCCTCGATGCGCCGCCTGGCGCCAAGTGGGATCACATGCGAAAGTTGTACGTGGTCGGCGAACTTGCAGGAGTAGCGACGTTGGCAACCGCAGCTCCAGCAGCGGAGGGGGAGGCGCGGGCGGCGGCTTGATAACAAGTTGATCGCTAACATGAGACTCAAAGCATAAGGTGGGGTTTTGTCACAAGATTGTACCTGATCCCGGCTCCCCCCGGTGTCTTTTTACCGGATCAGGTCTGGTCGCTCGTCAGTCGTCACACTGCAGCGCGATGCCCAAATTGCTCTTGTCATTTGCCGCACACGAATCGATGGCACTCTTGCGGGCCACGAGGCTGCTGTCGGCGCCGCTCGCGCGCTTGCAACCGCTGCCATCGGTTGCCAGATTCCGTGCGCTCTCATCGGCGCCGGCCTCGCGCGTGAGCAACCCGCTGCTCGATGTCGACGTGGCCACGTCCCACGGCGCATCATCGACCGAGGTACCGATGGGCATTGCGAACATCAAGTCCATGGCGGTCAGCTATAAGAAGCTTCGCCATGTCGCCAACCTTGCGCAGGGCCTGTACTGGCGCGAAGCCATGATGCAGCTGGAGTTTTGCAGCAAGGGAATCTCGGTCTTCGTCAAGAACGGGATCAACCAGGCAGTCAAGAGTGCTGAGGAGCTCGGCCTGGACCCGACGCGGCTGGTAGTGGCCATCGCGACAGTCGGCAAGGGCTCGTACCGCAAGGAGCTACAGTTCAAGAACAAGGGGCGCGCGGGGATGATGGCCCAGTATCGGTCGCATCTCTACATCGCCGTGAAAGAGGTGCCAGCAGCGGAGATTCAGCGCACACGCTTTTATGGCCGCTGGCGCGCGTCGGCCAACCTGCTGAGCATCCCGTGGAACGAGCGGGTGGCTATGCTCCCACGGTACCAGCCGGTGGTGGGCTACGAACCCGGCGAGCCGCGTGTGCGCGAGATGCTGGCTCTCGTCGATGAGGGGAAGGTGCCCAGATCCAGGCCGCGCAGGCGGATAGGTGCAGGCGGCGGGATGATGGGCAAGAGCGGGCGCGCTAGCTGGAAGGCGCGTTAAGCTGGGCGCGCGCCTGGGTCGGTCTGTGACGATGTGGGGGAAGAGCGAGATAAGTGGCACCATTTTCTTCGCGCAGCGGTGGGTGCTTCTAGACCTGACCTTAGAAACGCTCTGCATACCAACCAATAGCAAAACTGGAATACATGTTTCATGTATGTCGGGGCTGGGGCGGTACCAGACACTACAGCGACCGGCATATCAAACCCAAAACCGCCGAGACAGTCTTTCTTTTACGCTGCTCAATCTGGAAACAAGTAAATGTTTGTTCATGTAGCAAGACTCTATTCATAGCAAATGTTTATAACTCGACACCCAAGACAACGAACGACCGGACCGGCGTACAAGCCATACTCGCCGGGCCGTACTTCTTTCCTCGTTCACAGGCTCGTCCGCATTTTAGCCGCCGTCGCCGAGCACCGCGAGCGTCTCTCAGCATGGCGGATCTGTCGTCACTCGCGGACCCATCCTTGGACCAGAAGACGCGCATCGACCGTTACAAGCAGGCGCTCTCGCAGCTGCTCGGCTCGCCCGACGTCTCCGGCCTCAAGGCCTTTGTCGAGCACGTCGCTTCCGAAAGTGTAGCACTCGTTGTTTCTCGACAGGTGCTAAGCGACTTTGCGGCGGCGCTCGCCCCAGATAAGTTTTCGGCGGACCAGCTCAAGGAGCTCGGGCTCTTTGTGCTCGAAAGGATCGGCGCACGCCTCTCCTCTTTCGAGGAGCAGGCATCCACCATCCGCGAGCGGCTCGCAGCAGTCTACGAGCAGGAAGAGGAGTGGACACTTGCAGCCAAGATGCTCGCGGCGATCCCGCTCGACTCGGGCATCCGCGTGCTCGAAGACGACTACAAGATCGACAAGTATATCCACATCGCTATGCTCTTCTTGCAGGACGAGGAGTCCGTGAGCGCGGAGACGTACATCAACCGCGCCTCCTTGCTCATCTCAGATGCGACAGATGGCACGCTGCGGTTGAAGCACAAGGTGTGCTACGCGCGCATCCTCGACTCGAAGCGAAAGTTCCTCGAGGCGGCGACGCGTTACTACCAGCTCTCGCAGCTCGCACAGCGCACCTTTGGCACGATGCAAGTATCGGACGAGGAGGTGGTCACCGCACTCAGGATGGCCACCACGTGCGCCATCCTCGCGCCCGCCGGACCGCAGCGCTCACGGATGCTCGGCACGCTGTATAAGGACGAGCGCACGCAATCCCTGCCCCACTACTCTGTGCTCGAGAAGATGTATATGGAGCGGCTGCTCCGCCCTGCCGAGGTGACCGCCTTCGCCTCGTCGCTCGCGACACATCAGAAGGCGACTCTCGAGGACGGCTCGACGGTGCTCGACCGCGCGGTCATCGAGCACAACATGCTTGCCGCGTCCCGGCTGTACGCGAACATCACGTTTGAGCAGCTCGGCGCGCTGCTTGGCATCGATGCAGCTAAGGCAGAGCGCGTTGCCGCCTCGATGCTCATGGAGAAGCGACTGCAAGGCTCCATCGACCAGCCCGAACTTCGCCTCCACTTCGAGCATCTCCCTGCGAGTGCGGACGCGGACAGCGAGTCAGCTGACGCGCTCCACGCTTTCGATGCTCAAATTGAGAACATTTGCCGCTCCGTCGAAGCAGTCGCCAACTCCATCGCGGCCAAGCACCCGGAGCTCGTCGTGGTCGCCGCGACCGGCGCGTGATACTGTTCCTCAGGTGCATAGCCGCGCCTGGGGACGTCCCGCTCGCTCGTCTGTCGCGCGCCCGCCCGCTCCGGGCCGAGAAGCACGGCGCCCGACCGTTGATTGGACTTTAATGACGTCCGTGGGCGCCCGGCGACCGCCGCGCGGTCCGTCCGTGGCCCGTCCCGTGCTCGCGCGACCGTCACGAGAGGCCCATGCGCGCGTCGGCCGTCGCGGCCTGAGGCCTCTCACCTGTGCCTCGCATTCACTGATCGGCGGCACGTCCGGCGCGGCCTCGAAATGGCGCGTGACTCCCGATGGTGTCGTTTGTGGAATCGTGTGGGGGACGGTACCGCGCTCGCTGACGCCGGCGCGCCGGCGCGCGTCGACGGCGCGCGGGGCCCGTGCGACCGCTATCGTCGATTTGTAGACCGTACGATGGCTTTGCACAGGAATTACACGAAGGCCGCGCGCCGGGCCCGTGATCGTCGACGTGAGCGTTACGTGAGCGTGGCCGGTCCAACGGGGCCGGTCCGACCGTACCGCCTTGTACCGCCACCGGCACCGCCGGGCGAAACTGTTAGCATACTACTGATCTGTGAAACTGTGTGACGCGACATGATGTGTATCATGTAAGGAGATGACCGATCTTGACATGCGCGCCCCGACGCGGCGACGGCCACGGCCCACGCGCGCGCGCGCCCGCCCGCAGGCCGCACGCCGCCGGTCTGGCGGGTCTCCGCGTTTCCCTAAGCGTTCCCCTGCGTCCCACACTTCTCAAAGAGACGAGACCCGAGGCGCGAGGTTCACGCGAGGTCGATGGCACCGAGGAGCGCGCGGTCGCCGGTCACGCGCGATGCCCACCGCGCCCGAGCGCCCGAAAGCTCCCGCTTAGAATTAAGGTCCACTCCAGCGAAGCACACGGCCCGCTCGCACATCGAGACACAGGTGTCGTCTTTTTCGTTGCGGGTGAGATCGCTCGCTCGCCACTCGACGCGTGCGCGCTCTGCATGTTCACGAGCGCCGTGGCCGCGCCGCACGCGAGGTTGTGCGAGCTCACTCGAGGTCGGGCACATCGTCCTCAACGACCACGAAGCAGACGTCACACTGCAGCTCGACGCCAATGACCGAGGTCGAGGTGATGTGCGCACGCAGCGTGTACGTGCCGGGTTTGGGCGGAGCCTGGAAGACCGCCTCTCCTGTGACGACCTTGGCTTCGAGATCAGTGACGACGAGTGGCTTCGCCAGGATGAGAGAGTTGGGCGTGCCTTCGGGCTTCAGACCTTCGAGATACAGCCAATAAGCCTCGTAGATGCCCTGCGGGTTGTTGCACGGGGGCCTAGTACCCTCCCCCGCGGCCGCTGCGTGCTCGCGCGTGAGCTCGATCCTGCACTGCACGTGCAGACCGGCGGTGATCTCAACCGTCCCCTCCGTTGCATCTCGCGGCTTGACTGTCGCCTTGATGCTCAACTTGGGCATTGGCAGCCCGTCCTCCTCGAGGATCCTGCCCATCTTGGCGAGTGAGCCCGCGGCCGTGTGCGACCACAGCGCGTTTGCGATCAGCGCCGAGGTGCGCGCGATCGCGAGCGTCGGCTGCACCCATCGCTGCTGCGGGAACAGCATCTGCGCTTGGATGAGCAGCTTCGTCCCAATCTGGTTGGCACCGCCGCGCCAGTGATCCACCTCCTCCTCGAGCGACGCCTTCTCTGACTCCAGCCACGCCTCATCCGCTTGCTTGTACAGGTGCCAGTACAGCAGCACGGTGTTCCGCCACTGCAACGGCGGTAAGTCATTGAGCGCGTCCACAGGGAAGGCGCCCAGCTCCTCCAGCTTGTCCTCAACCTTGCTGAGCAGCGCGCGGGCCTCCTCGTGCGTCTTGGTCGAGCCGAGCAGCGCGTTCTCGTCGGTGCCGAGCTGCGCCATAGCGGGCGCCGACGCGAGCGCGAGCATCACCTTGTGCATGCTCACTTCCGCATCCGGCTCCGCCTCGGAGGGCTTCAGCTGCGTCACGAGATGGCCCAAGTCGAGCATTCCTTGCCTCATCTGCTGCTGCTTCGCCTCGACGGCCGCGCGCTCCTCGGGAGAAAGTTCTTCCATCATTGCCTGCGCTTGCTCCGGCGTCATGCTCGACGCGGCCGCCATCATGGCTGGGTCCATCCTCGGCGCGGCGAAGAGCTCGTGAGATCTCGTCAAGCGCCTCATCGATTTAACAGTTATCAATTCGATCTTTGCGGGACGCCACGACCGCATCGATTTCTACCACTACCTGAGTGTCGAATTACCCTTCGAATGACCAATTACATACTGAATTGTGACGATAAAACCGATAAAACGGAGTTCCGTAGATAATACTTTGCGGGAAGGCAAAACACATACACCGCACGCAGTCGACAGGTCACGTCAACAGCACGCGCAGCGACGTCGACACGACAGCGACGCACATGCACTGGTACGGATCCCGCAAAGCTGACCGGCTCGACTGGGACCGGCAATGCATAGACACCACATGGCAGAGAACCGTCGCGTCTGCTCCGACACACACGCTCCTCAATTGCTAACTCAGTTGCGGCACGGCTCGCCTTCGCCGCCGCGCCATCATCACCACACGTCCCTTGGCAGTCTCCACGCGGGGGCGCTGTGGCTTCACGCCGCAGATCACGCCTCCACGTTAAGTAGTCTCGCACCAGTAGCAACGCCGCGCGCGCCGTCTACAAGGCGTAGAAGCCAAGGTAGGTGCTCTTGTGGGCGAGCGCGTGCTGCATGTTCTCAAACTTCGGCCCAGGACCCTTGGAGTAGCCGAACGGCACGTCCTCATTGGCATGGCCCTTCATCATCACCTGGTTGTTGGTCACGTACAGGTTGCCCTTCCAGTGGCGGCCCTCCGACAGGCGCACGGCCGAGTAGTTGCGGCTGCCGAGCATGCCATTGTTCCAGTCGCCCTGCATCTTCTTCGTGTAGAGGAAGCCGTTGGGCTTGAACTGCAGCATGCCGAGGCCGACCGTCTCGGGGTTGCCTGCGGGCGCCGTCTTGGGCTTCTTCTCACTGTACTCCTTCATGTGCTCCACGTGGTTGGCGAGCGCGAGCTTGGTGGTCTCGAATTGCGACGAACCGTACATGTTCTTCGCCTGCACGCCTGGGACGAAGCCGCCGTAGCCCGGGATGTGTGACTTGTGCTCGCCGAGGATGGGCGGCTTTACCTGCTTGTAGTTGGCGTTCGCTGGGTTGGTGTACACGTGCTCGTACGTAATGTGCCCGTCCTCAATCTTGGCCGGGTGGCCAAAGTTGATGTAGGAGAACTTCTGCGTCGACTCGAAGCGCTTCTCTGGCGGCATCTCCCTCCACTGGAAGCGATCGTGGCTGCCCTCGATGGCCATATGCGACGAGTGGCCGTAGGTGTTGCCGAACATCGTCTCCGCCTGCACGCCCGGCACGAAGCCCGTGTAGCCGGGCACGTGCTTCTTTAGCTTCGACGGGCCGTCGGTCGCCGTCGTGGGCATATCGTTCGCCGTTGGCGGTGGCGGACGCGCCGGCTTGAGCAGCAGCACGCCAGCCTCGTTGATGTTGTCCGTCTTGAGGTACGTCTCGTCCTCCTTCTTGCGATCGCGGATGGTGTCAGCAGCTGCGGTGGTCCTCGCGTACGTCGCCGCGAAGATGCCCTCGGAGTCGACGCCCGGGACAAAGCCCGAGTACCCCGGGATCTTGTAGTGGCCGTTCGTCTTGGTCATCGTCTTCTTGGCCGGGTCGGTCGGGTCGTGCGGGTCGGTCTTGGGCGTGATGCGCATGGCCGGCTCTTTGGTCTCACCCGTCGGCGGGAAGTTTTTGAGCAGGATTGACGTCTGCGTCGGCTCCTTGCCGCCCGCGATCTGCACGACCGAGGGCGGCCACGGGTTGGTGGGCTCGAGATCGAAGTTCTCCTCCACGTTGTACGGTGAGCCGCCAGCCCACGAGGCGCCGCCATGCAGGATGTCCGTCGGCTTGCCCGGGTGCGAGTACTCGTCCGAGAATTGGACCTGCGTATTCGTCTTGTACTGCTCGTCGGGCGTTTGATCGCAGCCCTTGGGGAAGTTGCCCTCAATGGCCCGGAGCGTCGTCTTGCCATATGTCTGCGCGTAGAGGTTCTCGGCGTACACACCGGGCACATGGCCGCTGTAGCCGGGGATGTGGTGGGCCTCTGCAGGCGTGTGCGGCGGCGTGAACTCAGCATAGCTCACGAACTTGCGCCACTTCAGCGGATCGGATGGCTGCCGCTCCTGCAAACACGCCTCAGAAGCGCGGCCATACGTCTTGGCCATCTGGTGCTGGCTGCCAGGCAGGAAGCCCGTGTACCTGAGCAAAACGAGCGCGCAACGGGACCGTGAGCGCCAATGCGTTGGGCGAGCGTGGCCGCGCGCTGGCGGTCAGCGCGCAGGGGCTCGAGAATAGTGTCCGGCAGCGCTGACGAGCACCGAACAGCGTCATGCCTCTGCTGCAGCACCCAGCACAGCGACGCGCAGAGGCTGCTAGCGCGCTCACGCTGGCGGCGACGCTAGCGGCTGCCGATGAAGCGGAGGCCACGCTCAGCGCGGCCAGCGCATCAAAGTGTTCGAGTTGGAGAGCTGCGCACCCTGGGATGTGGTGAGCATGCTCGACAGCCGACATGACCGCGCTCCGCTCGATCAGAGCGCAGCAGCCAAGGAGGACTGCTTGCCAGAACACAACAGCCTTGGAAACCACTTTTTGAAGGAAAACGCTGACTTTTCTGTGTGAAATGAGCAACGGATTTTTCGTGGATGGTTGGCGGGTTCTTCAGAATCCACAATCACTTTTTGTCCGTACATGTAACTCGTGTAACCGCCTTCGCAGAGGCCTCCCCTCCCGCCCGCCCGCGCGACACTGTGACAGACTGGTGAGGGGCGAGCGGGCGGTGGCCATGGCTACGTTTGACGTGCGTGCGCCGCCACCGCCTCCGAAGGCGCCACTCATTTCAACGCCTCGGACGGCGCAGCACGCACCGAAGCACGTCGTCGCATCTAGGCAGGAGGTCGGCTCCACAGCTCCAATGAGCGGCTGCTGCGCATCCTGTTTAGTGCCGACCGATGACGACGACCCCCTGCTCACGGCCGTCGGCCTGTGCTCGCGGTGCGAGATGGCGTGCATGGCGGCACGTGCGCGAGCGCGTCAGGCCGCATCGCTCACCGCGCTCCTGAATGAGGACTCACTCGTGCTCGCCCTCGCCTTCGCATGCATGGGCCGCGCCGCGCACAGGCAAGGATGCCGGCTGGCCGCCATCAACCACGCCTTCCGCAGAGTCGTAACGGAGCAGCTCTGGCGTGCCTTGTGCTTGGCCGAGCACAGCGGCGGCGTCGTCAAACGGCTCCTGTTGTCAATCCCCGTGCCGTCCATAACAACGGTGACGGGACCCGCTTTGGCGCCACTCGGCACCGACTGGGCGGCAGCTCACCGGTTGCTCAGCGTGCCATTGCGCTTCCGTACACGCTCGTGCCGCTCGTGGGGGCGCATGCTCCGGCTGCGCCACCGGGGGCTCGATAAGCCGTCGGTGCTGCGCATCGATGCGAGCGCGGCGTCACAGCTCTCGCCTGGCTTCGGGTTTACCTCCTGGCGCGGCGCCGATTTTCTGCTCAGCCCTACGGGCAGGGGGGCCATCGGCGGCCCCAAAGAGCTGGAGCGAGAGCTGGAGCGAGAGTGCCAACGACGCCAGCGCCACGACTTGAGCCACAACGGCGACAGCGACCAATCCAGCGACCATTCCACACACTCGCACGATGACGATGCCGTCGCCGACGGCGACCGCGTGGCAGGACCCGCGTCAACGGCTGTGCTCTGCTGCGTGCTGCGTGAGGTCTCCTCGGAGCACCTGCTGCTCAGCGGCGTGCTCCCCTCGCTCTCCTCGGCTGCGCGCAAGGAGATCGAGGCGCTCCCGGTCGGCATCGCTCCCATGCACGGCGGCGACTCCCGGCACGCGCCCACGCCGTGGGCCAACAGCAAGGGGCCGCCGCCGCAGCGCTGCCTGTGCTGCGCGACGCATCTGCGCAAGCTCAAGGGCGACTCGGGCGCCGTGTGCGCGCATGGCTCAGGACACATCATGCGCGATGCTCGTACGTGGTTCAAGGAGGAGGTGACGCGGTGGCGGCCGGCGGCCCAGGAGGTGGCCAAGGAGGCGGCGGGCGCGCAGGATGACGACGAGGCGAACAATCTCCCCGTCGCATCATTCCACGCACAAGCGGCCGGGAATGCTGGCAGTGAGACAGAGTCGCATGAGGATGAGGATGCGGGTGAGGAGGACGAGGCTGAAATCGTCGGGGCCGGTGAAGGAGCGAGCGCCGTCGCGAGCGGTGATCATGCGGAGGCGTACGATGCCATGCTCGCGACGGCGCTCGTATGCCCGCACGGCCACGTGGTACTCATCTACGACCTGGAGCCGGCTGAGGAGGAGGAGGAAGAGGAGGGGGACGAGGACGAGGACGAGGACGAGGACGAGGACGAGGACGAGGACGAGGAGTGGGAGGACGAATGGGATGAAGACGAGGAGGAGGACGAGTGGGATGGGGAGGAGGAGGAAGGCAGTTGGGACGAGGACGAGGACGAGGACGAGGAGGACGACGACGGCGGCGAGTGGCTTGAGGAAGAATGTAGGAAGCTCCAGACCGTCTGCTCCAGACCGCCCGATGCCGTCGAGGCAGCGTTTAGCTACTGAGGTGGTTTCGGCCCAATCCGATTTTTCGTCTACACGTCCGGCGTGTGGCAGCCTGAACGCCTGGCAGGGATCGTGGGGTCTGAGCATGGACCGACGTGGAGGCCGCGTTGTAATTGGAGCGTTCTGACTCCAACGCACGCGGCGCCGACGTGCGCACACGATGCTCAGCACACTCGGCCGTGGTTTCGTCATTCGTGCTTTCGTCGCACCGCGCAGAGGCGGCCTGTGAGCGGCGGGACGGGAGGCACGATCCGACCTTAATCGCCTGAGTTTAGTTTAAACTCCGAGTTACGCCGGCACTCCCACTCGGCGCAGACGCGAGAGGGGCGTGCCGACTCGCGCTCGCAGCCCGCCGGCTCGCACGCCGCGCGGCCGGCGTCGTGAGACGTGAGTTCTCCACCGGACATTACCGATTTACCGTGGACGGTGCGAGCTCCGCGCCGTTCTTGTCCGTTCCCCACCGGACGAGCCTCGTGGCGAAGGATATTAACCGGTATAGTTTAGGGGGAAAAATGGAAAAGACGTGGTTGCCGTGCCGAGAGGTATGACGTTAAATTCCGTAAATCCTGAGTGGAAGCGACCTGAGTGACGGCAAATATGTAATCCCAACAACAGGCGCGACGTTCGGCTCGCGGGCCGCGGCTCGCTCCGCACACCAATCAGTACACCACGCACACACAGGACACAGCGCACTCATCATTGTTCACTGAATCGATTCACTGAATAGTTCACACACGGCTCGCTCGGGAGGGGCCCTTATTCGCCACAAGCACCCAAGCACCAAAGCCTGTCGACTGTGACTGAAAATCCGAATGGCGAAGCCACGATCGACCCATCGAACGACCCACATTCAACCTCTGCCCCACGTGCACGCACCCCTTTTGCCGTCGGCTTCCCGGACTCGACGATGCGGGATGCGCCACACCCCTCCCGTTTCTCCCGTGTCAGTTCCTCCCGCATGCGTCTCTCGCGCATCGTCGATCCCCAACGCACCTTGAAGCCATGTCCACGCGCACGCGGCAGCAGTTTGCAAGCCGTGGCCAAACCATGCGCCCCTCAAAAGAACGTGGACGCACGCCAGGCGAGCGCAAAGATTGAGAGCACACGGAAAACGAGGAAGAGGAGGAAGAGCATCAGGAGGTACCACCACCAGTCGCTCGGATCAACGTCGATCACCTGGTCGATGAACGCGTCCGCCGCAATGCGGTTC
>Ga0164295_10002330_pt1 | contig 15660 bp, 7 predicted proteins | sample GEODES006metaG_FD_111798 | JGI IMG/M metagenome (GOLD analysis project Ga0164295, IMG submission 111798) | Oligotrophic lake water microbial communities from Sparkling Lake, Wisconsin, USA - GEODES006 metaG | ecosystem: Environmental > Aquatic > Freshwater > Lake | place: USA: Sparkling Lake... | reverse complement strand
GCTGCTGCCAGACTGTGTGCTCAGCGCACGGCGTACCAATCCGGTGGCGCGTCTCGAAGCGGCGGAGCGCATGTTTTCAGAGGGACGGCGGCCACAGGTCCAAGGTGTTGACGAGTAAGGAGCAGTGCAGAATCACGGACGCGTTTCGTGCGGAGCGTCTTGTGAAGAATTACCATGAATTACGAGTCAATTAGTCATATAGAGGTTGTTCGAAAGGGAGAGAGAGAGGTCCGTGCGCAGACACTGTCGCTCATGTCTGGAGGTGAGGTGCGAGGTGAGACCACAATGGTCTCACAGGCGACAGGCCCGTTATGCTCGTCGTGCGCTGGCCGCTGCTCCCGCTGCGCTTGCTGCTGCTGCTGCTGCTGCTGTTGACCGCGCCGTCCGCGGCCGTTGCATCTGGCGAGGGCCCGTCAGCACGACGGGGCCCCCGAACCCCCAGTTGCGTGCGAGTACCTCTCACTCGGCATCGCTCGATGCCGAGAGGCCCGCCCCTCTGGTCTTGCCCCTGGCCCTGCATGCCCCGCTCGCGCCACAGAGCGCTGCGTCCGCCCCAGTCATGGGGGCGCCCGATGGGAAGCTGACTGTTATTGCTCGCTTGTAGCGTCCCCGAGGCGGCAGTAGAGGGCAGGGCAGCCGTGGCCCAGGCGGCGAAGCCACTCGAGGTGGCGTTGCCGGCAGTGCTTGCGCACGGCGTCCGTTGACGCGTAATCCTTGCCGCATTGGGGGTAGCGGCAAAAGTAGCGCGTATCGCCATCGTTTGCAAACTTGGGCACCGGGCTGTGGCGCGAGACCGAGGCGTAGTCGGAGCCAAACGGCGACGGCGCGCGTCGCTTGTCACCCACGCGCTCTCCCCGGGGCGAGGCGTTGCCCTGAGAGGAGAGGTTGGTCGTCGAGGCCTCACGCGAGATGAAGCCCAGCTCGGAGGTGGAGGCGCTGCGCTGCAGCTCGACCACGCTCGGGACGCGCGCCATGAAGAGCAGAGCCGCAACGGCGTCGTGGTCCTCGGCTTCCTCGCGGGAAGCGTCGTCGTCCTCCTCGTCGTCCTCCTCATCGACCTCATCGCACATGAGGAGCGTCCGCTCAGCACCAGCCACGCCGCCGAGCTGCTCGTCAGCCAGCATGGGCCGCGGCGAAGTGCTCGACTGCCATCCACGCTCGGAGTCGGGCGACATCGTCGCCGCCGTGTCAGTCGTCGCGGGTCCCATCAACACACGGCCAGACTTGTCCTGAAAATCGGGGGGCACCAGGATCGGCGTGATGGCATTGGTGCGGAGATCGGAAGCGGGCGTGTCCGTGTCCGAGCCGTCGTGGAGCGAGGTCGGTGTCGGCGTCGACCGAGACATCGTTCGCGTCGAAGGCTCCTGCCCTCCCCCCACATTCTCGCCTTTGAAGATTATTGGCAGCTCAGAAATTTGTGGCGCGTCGCTGAACTGATTGGGCTCGGCGACGGGGCTGAGGGGCTGGCGGATCTCGTGCTCGGACGCGAAGGGGGACATGGAACCTGCGTCAGGCCGAGGAGAGCTGAACATGAGCGTGTGCAGGCGCTGGCGGGAGCCGCCGCGGACGGCCGGACTAAGTCCATATGCACCTTTTCTGCTTCCCACAGCCGGCGGGATGCGAGACTGTGGAATGCGGTTTCTCGTTCGAGACCGCCTTTTGATTCTCTGCAAGAATCTAAAAATGACATCCAAAAATCGAGAATTCTTCGGAGCAAAGCACGTGTGGAAAATCAGAAAACATTTTATTCAAGGCGTTCTCTCGGGCACTTTTCTTGCTCGACGATGTTCTCTCCAAGAAGATGGCCTGCGCTCGCTCGCTTGGCGAGTGCGACCGCTGGCATCGCGTTCGCTGCCACCGCGACGACGCTCCGCTCGAGCAGCAGCGCCGACTACGGCGCCGACACCACCGACCTCCTCAACACCCTCTACTCGGACCTCCCAGACATACATGAGATCCCCATCGCAGACATCCGCACAATCGACGCATCGGGCGGCCACCAGGCGTACGGCGAGCTAACGGTGCGGGGTGTGCGTGAGGTGCAGAAGCTCCTCCTACCTACACCGAATGACTGCTTCGTCGACCTCGGCTCGGGCGCGGGCCGCTGCGTGCTGCAAGCCGCCCTCGAGTGGCCGTGCCGCAGTGCGATCGGCGTCGAGCTCTCAGAGAGCAGGCACCTCGTGGGCATCCGCGCATTGGCACGCGCGCCGCCGGAGCTGCGCGCGCGGGCCTTGCTGCTTCAAGAGGACATGCTGACGTGCCGCAAGCTGGAGGAGGCCACGATCGTCTACTGCGCAAGCTTGCTTTTCGATGACGCCTTCATGGCGCGCCTTGCATCGCGGCTGGCCTCGCTCCCTCGAGTGCGGATGATCGCCACGCTGACTCGCTTCCCAGCGGGGACGAGCCTCGATGACGGGTTTGAAGAGGACCCTTCCAACGCGTCGCGCTCGGACGATCCACAGACATTGCGCGAACGTGTGGAGGTGACGTGGGGCGCGGCGAGGGTGTATTTGTATCGACGACGCGGTACACCGGGCTCGACTCGGGAACGGCCGCCCGACTGCACGTTTGCATGAGGCCGTTGTCAAAAAAATGTGAACTTGAATTTGTCGACCGGAACATTTGTTATGCTGTGGAGTCTGTGTGACACGGCACACGGGCACACGCCCTGACATAGTCGTCGTGCTGGCAGCACAGTAAACTCTGGTCCTGGTTTATAGCTCCTTTACTAAATTACCTCACACTTTAGCGGAACGTGAAGTTTCCTTGTGTGTGTCAGAAGTCACACCGACACCCATTCACATTCACACATACACAACACATACACATTCACACAATGGCGGGCGCACAGACGAAGTGTGTGGGCCGGGAGGCCGATGACGACACTTCAGCCACCGTGTCAACAGGAGAAAAAGAACCGCAGGCCAGTCTCGATACTCTCCCGGACGATGCGCTGCGCCTAGTGTTCCTCTGCCTGCGCAAACGCTCGACGGCATGGTGGGAAATCGAAGCGTTCTTTGCCATCTGCTGGCGGATGCGGCAGCTCGTCTCAGCGCTCGTCGAGGAGCTGGAGCTGACGAGTGCGCACAGCCCGCAACGTGGACTGCTCACGCTGCCTTATGGTAAAGCGGGCCATCGCGTCAATCGCATGGTGACCTTGGTCGCGCCTTTCGCGTGGGCTGCACGTTTCAGTGGCCTGCGGGCGCTCGAGCTCACGCACCTCTCATGGTCGGGTGCGGCGAGGCTGGTGACGCTGCTGTGCGCGTGGCCGCAACTGGAGCAAGTGGAGCTGCGCTTTGAGTACGACTATCGGTCGGCCACCGCGATGCGATCCATGGTAGTGCGAGGCCAGGAACTCATTGATGATTTAGCGGCTGCACTGAGTGCGGGCTCACTTCCGCGGTTGCGGTACCTATGGTTAGGCTCGCTCGACTCCCTGCACTGCTTCGGGCAGCGCTTCGCCGGAGGCACGATCGCGCAGCGATGTCAGCTGATGGTGGACGACGGCGCATTACTTGAGCAGCTCAAGCCCACGGCGGCCGTCTGGTGGATGGCGGAGCGCTCTACGCACGTGCGCTGCTCGGCGCTGCACAAGTTTCAGTACGAGATTGAGCACGGGGCAGACGTGCGCGGCTCAATTGCCTCGTTGACGCTTCTCGAGTGGATGCGAGTGCGCCTCGCAGAGCAGAAGCACAGCGCCACCGGAGCGCGCGCTGTGCGGGCGCTGTTTCTGCGCCACGGCGCGACGGCGGCTGATGACAAGGGCACTGGCTTCATACCCAACATCACGCCGGCGGCGGTCGCGAGCGTAGAGGCAGCCGCAGCAGCCGCGGCAGCCGCAGCGGCCGCAGCGGAGGCAGTCGTATTTGGCGAGGACGAGGGAAGCTTGTATTCGACTGACGGGGCCGACTGGGACTCGACCGATGGGTGCTCGGAGGGCGACCTGGACCACGACGCCCTCGGAGGTCCGGACCATGACGTGCTGTGGACGAATCACGCTGTGGTCATCCTGGACCACGAAGCGGACGAGGGCGGACTCGAATCGGACGACGGTCAGCTGATGGAGGAAGCTCCAGCCGCCCCGATCGGGTATTACGGCACGCAGGGCCAAGGCGCCGAGGACCAGGAGGACGAGGACGAGAGCGATGGCTGATGTTCAGGGTCTAATCGGAAGTCGCGCGGGCTCCTCGGAAGTCGACGAGAGCGATGGCTGATGTTCACGGTTACATTGTACCGTGTTTGCATGTATACGACATGTAGCGTGTTCAAACGCGTTCCTTTGTGTTCAAATGGCGGCGGTGCGACAGAGACATCCTGGATTCCTTGGCGGGGGTGCCGTGACGAACTCATCTTTCTGTGAATTCCTTTGCGATCGCGCGCGGCCAGGGGTTCGCGGAGGGTGTGTGCACAGGTCCGTCGCTCCGTGAGCGCCCGGAGCTCAAGGTCTCGATGCCACAGCAGGATCGCGAGATCGCACGCCACGGCGCTAGCGCCGTGGTGATGGTGCAGGCCACGACCGAGGCCGACGCCATTTGTCAGAAGAACGGGCTGAGCGCAGTCGACATGTTGCGGCCCTTTGGGTTTATTGATCAGAACTTTGATATCACCACGGTGGGCGAGCGGTATCGCTTGCGCACCTTCTCAATGCGGTTCGTGCACACGAGCGAGTTCCAGGAGGTCGAGCATGAAAATTGCGACCGGCACCTCACGCGCCTCATGGAGTCCTACGACTGCAGTGCGGAGCTGCTTGACGCGGAGAAGCGCGACCTCGAAGGGCCGCCGACGGCATCGCCGTTGCCGCCACTGATGTCTATCGAGACCTCGTGGTTGAGCGCCTTTCGTGAGCAGCTCGCCGTCTCGCTGCGCCACGGCGACGGTGCGACGCTCGACCATCCGGTTGGCTGTGTGCTCTTTGCATCGGCGACGGAGCAGCGGCCGGTCCATGTCTTCAATGCACTCGCGTCGCAGGCGAGCATGGCGTCGGTGATTGCGGACGGCTCGGCGGACCCCGCGCTGCCTCGTACCTACATTTTGCTGCACGACCTCTCGAGCGGCGCCACCGACGTTGCCAGCGCGCAGGCCGCCCTCAAGGCGATTCAGGCGGTATTCGGAGCGTCAGTTTGCCATCTGCTGTCGTTCAACACGCGCAAGGCGGGCGAGGCACCACCGGAGGACGTGTGGACGCGGGCGCGGCCGGTGATGCATGCCCCGCCCTCAAGTGCGCCGCCCAAGCCCATGCCCGCCGATAGCCCGATCTCTGAGGCGGATGCGAAAGCGTTAAGGGATCTCGTCGAGACGGCCATCGTGAAGCAGGTGCGTGTGGCTCGATGCCCAGCAGCGCCCACGCTGCGGCAGCGCCTGCTGCGCATCCCTTGCGACCGCCCCCCTCCGCTTCTGGCGGCGCTCCCCCCCCCCATCCCCGGAGCCCCCCTTCTCTCTGCCCTCCGCGCTTCCCGCGCGATGAGTCCTCCGCTCTGGCGACGCATCGCCTCTCTGCTGCCCCCCTCCTCGCCCAGATCATCGCGGCGCTTTCGACCCGCGTGGTGGCGCTCTCTTCCACGGTCAAGGCCGCGCGCGCGGGCGTCGCCAACAAGCTGCGCACCTTCTTTGGAGGCAGTATGGCCAGCGGTAAGGCTACCGGTGCCTCGAGCACCACCGGCACTGGCGAGGCCATCAAGTACCTCTGCGGCTCGATCGAAGCGCAGACGCGCCAGCTGGCGGACTGCGCCTTCCTGCTCGGCGACTACGCGATCGCGCTCAAGGCGTACGGGTACGCCTCGAGCGAGTTCAAGAACGACAAGGCGTGGAAGCACTACGCCCTCTCGCAGGAGATGATCGCGCTTTGCACTCACGCGACTGACGGCGCATGGAAAGAAATGGACGCAGCAGCCGAGACGGCGGCGGCGACTTGGTTGAAGCTCACCAAGCAGCCGGGCGATCGGGCCGCGCGCCACGCAACGCGCGCCGTGCTGCTCCAGATGGATCTCCTCGTGCATGCACCTCCCAAGAAGCGAGAGGCGGCCACGCGGGAGGTGGCACAAGCTCTCGTGGCGCAGTCGACGCAGGAGTCACCTCTGTGCGCGGCGCTGCTGCTCGAGCAGGCCGCGCTCTGCTTCCGCTCGTCGCGCATGCCCATGCAGCGCAAGTACGCGTTCCACCTCATCCTGGCCGGCTACCGGTACATCTCGTGCGCGCAACGCCGGCATGCCGTACGGGCGTACGTGGGCGCGCTACGCGTGTACGTGGGCAAGGGCTGGTCGCACGTGGAAGACCACGTGCACTTCACCCTCGGGCGCAACTGCTCGCAGCTTGGCAAGATCGAGCTCGCGCTCGCCTACTTCTTGCGGCTGCTCCACCACTCCCGACAGCCAGCGGAGCGCCAACAGACTTTCGTGCGTGAGCTCGGTGCCATCCTCAAGACCCACCCGTCGCATGCGAGCCTGCGCGCTCTCCCGCTGCCACGTTTCAACAGTCGTTCCATCCGTGTGCTGCTCAACGACCACAACCAGCCGAGCGGCACGCAGTCCTCGGGGCTCCTTTCGGCCCTCCATCCACTCTGGTTGCCGCTCACCAAGCCGCTGCTACCGGCCGAGATGGGCGGCGGCGGCAACTGGCTCACGGGCAAGGTCGCCACCGCCGCCAAGGAGGTGGTGTCGCCATGCGTGCTCGGCGAATGGGTCTACGTCGAGGTGGAGCTCGAGAACCCGATGCACGTGCAGATGCATGTGACGGCCCTCCAGCTGACTTGTACGCTCACGCCTGATCCAAGCGCTCCGCGCCCCGTATTGCCCGTCGAGCGCCCGCCCGTGGCCAAGGTCGACGCGAAGGAGGATAGGGCGCCAACGGCCGACACTCTGGCTGCCCCGCCGTCGAGCGCTGCGGATGCGACCGATACGGCGCCAGATGGCGCCGTCGTGGTGGCGACCGTTGTGGCAGCGGCGCCCGCCGTGGCGGCGGCGCCTGTCTCGATAGGCAAGGACTCGCTCTTCGAGACGTCCGTCGAGTCGCTGCTGCTTCCAGCGGGGCGCAAGTCGCACGTGCGCCTCGGCGTGCGCCCGCTGTGCGAAGGTGATCTGGTAGTGGACGGCGTGACGTGGACGCTCAATGACGTGGCGCACGGCACGCACCCTCTCGTGCTGCACGGCAAGCGGCTCAACCAGACCAAGGCGCAGCGCGTGGGCAAGGTGTACGCCTTCGACCAGAGCCTCTCGATGAAGGTGGTGCAACAGATGCCGCTGCTGCAGGCTTCCATCGAGGGGCTGCCCTCAACACTTCTCTTTGGCCAGATCGCCACGTGCTCGCTCGTGCTGTGCAACGTGGGGCGCACGCCGCTCAACGAGATCAAGCTGAGGATGTCGCAGCCCGCGTTTTGCATGCTCGGCGACCCCGAGCCCGAGCTGCCCGATGAGGGCGCCCAAAAGCGCCCGTCCGTCGCTCGCGGCAATTTGACGATTCTTACGCGCGAGCGGCCGACGCACACGGCCGAGGGGCGCGACAATCCGCCCATCCCGACGCCGACCGAGCTCGCCGATGCGCTCAAGAGCAAGGCGGGCGGCAAGCCGGTCAAGGAGCTCAAGTATGAGCCCCCCGACTGGTCGTTCCTCAATCTCCCGCTGCCCTCGGGTGAGCTCAAACCGGGAGGTACGCTGCGCATGCCGTTGTACGTACGCGCGGCCGCGCTCGGCGCACACTCGCTCCACTTCGTCTTCTGCTATCAGCCGCTGCACACGTGCACCGCTCTCAAGCGGCGCCTGTGCCCACTCTCTGCCAAGCTGCGCGTGCAGCCGTCACTCAACGTCCAGTATGCTCTCCGTCCGGCCATACAGCGAGCCGATGCGGCTACGGCCGAGGGGAGCGAGCGCGCCGCGCCCGAGTACGCGCTCTCTCTCCACGTGCAGAACGTGGCGACGAGTGCGCGGCTGCGCGTGTGCCAGTTGTCGATCGTCTCGGCAGTCTGGAATGCGGCGCCTCTCTCTATGGCGCTCTCGCAGCCCTCGCTGCTCGAGCCGACCGAGGCGAACGCCTTCTACCTGCGCCTCTCTCCACGTACCTCCGCGCTCGCTGCGGCCGCCGCCTTGGCCGCCGACGCGGTCGAGACCGCCGCCGCCGCCGCCGCGGCCAAGGCGGCGCCGAACGATACCCTTGGGATCCGCGCGACCGTTGCGGCCCTAACGGCCGCCGCCGTCCCCCCGGCGATGAGCCACAGCGAGATCATCTTTAGCGGCTCGCAACCGCCGATCGACTCACGCTTGGCGCCTCACCTGGGGGCTCTATTTCGTCAGGGGGTGGCCGCGGTGAGCGAGACGGATGGCGAGGCGACGTACGGGCGCAAGCCACGCACCCGCGAGCTCAGCGCGGCAGAGAGTGGCGCGCGTGAGGGCCTTTCGCTTCTGGTGCACTGGCTGGATCCAGAAGGGGGGGCACACGGGCAGCTGCAATTGACTGGGCTGGTGCCTCAGCCGCCGTTGCTACCCGTGGCCGCGCCGAGCACGCGCGGGGGAGCGTCTTCCTCGGCATCCCCCTCCGCGGGGAGCAGCATGCCCCTCGATGCAGCCGCGACGCTACGTGTCCACGTCGAGGCAAGCGCGCGTGTGGTGCACCCATTCGGCAAGTCCCCCATCTGCGAGGTCCCTTTGCTCGTAGTCGTACAGAACTGCGACCGTGCAGCGGCGGTCGGGTTCACGCTCGACCTCGCCCAGATTGGCGAATCGTCGTCGCCGACGCCGACGCCGACGCTCACGCTCACGCCCGCGTCCCCGGGCGCAGTGGCCGCGGCCGTGTCTACTGCACTTGGTACCGTCGCGGCCGCCATCCCTTCGGCCAACGCGACGTCGGACAAGTCGGACAAGTCGGACACGATTGCGTCGGAGCGCGTGTCTTCAGGCGAGGCCTTTTGGCTTGGGTGCACGCGCATCGCTGAGCATTGGATTGAGCCCAACGGCGTCGCCACGCTCCCGCTCCGCCTCGCTGTGTGCTCCGCGGGCACCTTCACTCTCGATGGCTTCCGACTCTCCGTGTGCGGCTGGAAGGTGGGCGCCACCGCGCAGCCGCAGCGGCCCACGGTGCCCGTCGCGTGCCCGCCGCCGCCTGCGTGCACGGTGCAGGTGGTCGACGGCGCCGCCTGACAGGCAGGGGTATAATCCTGTGGGCGCTTGGCGTTTGGCCGCGGACGGTGTGGGGAATGGTCTGGGGCAAAGACCGCCGTGGGGCCGCGTGCGCGGGCAGCTCTACTCTCGTCGGATGTGTGATAAGAAGGACGAGAAAGCTGATAGAATGCCGACAATCATGTGCGCACACCGAGTTTGCAGACCGTGCACACTGAGGTCGTCTGGGGCTGGGCTTGTCGTTGGCTTATCGGATCGACGGATATCCGATCGCGCCGATTGGCGAAGTTCTAAAATTTATCGTTGAAAATACTTTGATAAATACTTGTAGTGCGCGTGAAACTGTGAGTGCGGACACACTGCCTTCCCCGGCGGTGCGTCGGCTGTCCGAGCAGCACGCACACATGTACCTTGACTCCTTGAGTAACTATGTGATCCAAGTAGATTGAAGATAATCCGGCAAGCGTGAAGCGAACTTGAACTTGTCTGGCTGCGGTTTGGCAGATGCCGTCTTTATCTCTGCGAGAACGGCTTTTTTTATCGTCCACCAGGCGAACCCGCCATCTGAAGCAGCAGATTGCGCAGGAAGAGCTGCCCCTTTTGCATTGGCCCAAAGGTGCTCTCCAACTCGACCTCATCGAGGCCGCCGGTCAGGTACGAGTGCTTCGCAATCTTATGCGAGTCGATGCGCTCGCGCGGCTCACGCTGCAGCATCTTGTGCAGCAAATGGCGCGCCTGCAAGTCGGTCACGCAGCCCAGGCTCGGCTCGAGCTGCCCGACCGTCGCAGTCGCCATTTCGAACGCCTCGTGCTCGGAGCAAAATAGCGGCTGCTGCGAGAAAAACTGCCAGAGCAGCACGCCGAGCGACCATACGTCGAGGGAAGCCGCGGCGGGGGCCATGCTCAGCAGCGCAGACGCGGCGGCTTGCACACCGCCACGATGACGCAACGGGCGGACGGCCTCGGGCGCCGCGTAGCAGATCGGACACTTTGCAGGCATAGGCTCGCCAAAGGGCGTGATCGAGTCCGCTGTCGCGAGGCGCCAGTTGACGCCGTCATAGAGCCGGAACGACTCGGGCTGTAACCCGCAGTGGGCGAGTCGCTTGCCGTGGAGCACGAGCACTGGGCGTATCAGCGCCTCGAAGGTCGCCTTCAGCTCTATGAGTGGAAGCAGCCCGCGCGACATGTAGTCGGCGAGCGAGCACTCGCCGTACTCGAGCACGAGGCAGGGCAGCCCCCAGCCGCGCTGCAGGTCGGCGATGTCATGCGCGGACTGCTCAAAGTACTCCTCGCCCGCCTTGATGAAGCTGTCTTGCTTGATCTTCTCGCTCAATTGTGGCAACAGCTCCATCTCCTTAGGGTCAAAGGTTACCGCGGCCATCTTTGCAACCAGGCTCTTCTTGAGCAGCGCCGCGGCGAGCGCCGGGTAGTCGAGCTCGGTGCCGGACGTGGGCTTCCTGTTCCCTAGTCGCCTCCACCGAGAGCCGAGCGCCGCCCTGCCGGGCAGGGCCGCGTAAGAGTCTGCCAGGCGCGCGAGGCATCTCTCCTCCTTGAGGTCATTGTACAGCTGCAGCTGTCGATGATACTCGGCCATTGAGGCCACAAACTTGACCACTACCTTGAGGTCCGTCTTGCAGTCGACCGCCAGGAGCGCCGGCGAGCCGCCGTAATTGACCTCCGCGCCGAGACGGTAGCGCTCACGGAAGAGGCGCTCGCGCGGCGCTCGCCCGGCGGCCGCGAGGGAACCCCGCGCGCGCAGCACGTCAATGCCGTGCAGCAGCTTGAGACGCGCCGTCGGGTCGTCGATGCGCATATCCTTAAGGTCGTGCTCCTGCAGCTCGAGCAGCACGCTGAAATCGATCTCATGCACCTCGAAGGTGTAGGCGTATTGAGCGAGCCCGAGGTGCATGAGCCACGAGCGCACCTCATCCGCGTCCGCCTCGCGCGCGACCACGTCCTCGTACTCCTCCTCGGGCGGATAGAAGGGCTCCTCGTCGGTGGTGAGCATATGCGGTACCAGGAAGCTCATCGGGATTTGGGACTCCTTCGCGCGCCGGGCGGCGGCGGCGGTGCCCTCAGGCCCAAGCACCTGCTCTGTCGCGATCGTCTCGAGCAGGCGCATGCCCTGACCGTCCACGTCGAGCGCCCACACGTCGTCGTAGATGCTGCCCGCCGAGCCACCGCCAAAGATGAAGAGCACCGAGCCGACCGCCGCGCACGTGTGGCGGCCGCGCGGCGGCGGCCCTTCCAACGACATGCGCGGGAAAGACCATTCGAGGACACCGAGATCGAGCACATGGAGCGTGTCATGCGGCTTGCCCTTCCGGCTGAGCCCGCCCACGATAAAGAGGCTCGCGCCGACCGTGGTCGCCGTGTGCGCAAAACGCGGCTCCGGAGGGATGCCGCTCACCTCCGGAAACGACCAGACAGCCTGTGCGTTGCGACTCGGCTTGCCACCGCCCTTGCCACCGACCGTGATCGTGCTCCGCCCGCCGCCCGCGCCCGCCGCGCCGCGCCCGTCACCCGCCGCGCCCGCCGCCGGCGGCGCCACTCTCTCCGCGGGATTGAGTACGACGTAATCATTGTAGCACGTCCCGCCCGCCGAGCCACCGAAGATATGGATGGCGCCCTTGTACAATGTGGCCGAGTGCGAGACGCGCCCGTGCGGAGGCGTGCCCAGCACGGCCTGCTGCGTCCACTGGAGACGCTCGACGTCGAGCACATGCACGTCGTGGAAGTACTTCCCGCGCGAAAAGCCGCCGATGATGTACATGTGAGCTCCGAGCTGCGTCGAGGAGTGACCCACGCGCGGCGCGGGCGGCGCGCCCTGGGTGTCAATCTTGCGCCAGACGGCCGTGGAGACCTCGAGGGTGTGCAGCTCGTTGGAGGGCTTGCGCCCGTCGCCGCCGGCGAAGACGACGAGGAATGGGTCAACCCACTGCACTGAGTGCCCGATGAGTGCGTCGGGTTTGGAGCCCGGCAGCTCGCCGCGTGTATGGATCAGCTCCCAATGCATCGATAACAAGTCGAGCCTATGCAGGTCGTTGAACGAGCGGTTGCCCGAGCCGCCACCGAGCACGTACAGGTACTGGTCGATCTGGAGCATAGCGTGGGAGACGCGTGTGCCCGGTCCGTCGCCATCGTACGAGATCGCCCGCCACGCGAGCGGCACGCACTCAAACGCGTACAGGTCATTCCGCACGGGCGCCTTATCGGACTTGTCGCGTCCGCCAAAGATGTAAGCTTTGGAGCCGCCCATGCACATCGCATGTCCGAAGCGCGCGGGCGGCAGGCGGCTGCCCACGCGCAGCGGCACCCACTCGCCGAAGCTAATGGTGGGCATCATCTCAGGGGGGAGCTCGAACTCCAGATCGCGCAGCTTGGCCGCGAGCTCCTCATCGTCCGCGAGCGGGTCCGCAAGATCTTGCTCGAGCTCCCGCTCCATTTTGGTCTTGCCGTCGGCACTCTGCGACGCGTCCTTCCGGATGGCGCCAAAGAGGTTGCGCCGCCGGAGGCGCTCGGCGCGCTGGTTCTGTTTCTGCTTGAATTTCATCTCCTCCTCCCACTCCTCGCGTTTCTTGATGATGTCCTTCTCGTCCTTGCCCGCCGCTCTGAGCGACTTCTCAATGTCGCCCCACGTCTGACGAGGGAGCTCGGATTCCGTCTCATGCCACGTGCGCAGGTCGAGGGTGAAGAAGGAGTCGAGCACCTGCGACTCGCCCGTGTACATCTCGAGCACGCCGCCAAAGATCAAAATCTCCTCGCGCCGGTTTGGGCGCGGGCGCACGTAGTCGAGCATCGCGTGGCGTGAGATGCCAAGCAATGGAAAGTCCGGCACGGCCGATCGTAGCCACATCATCTGGCCGGCGGGCTGCAGGCGGAGTGCCCACACGTGCCCGCCCCACTCCTTCTCGCCCGAGATGAGCACCATGTGCCCACGCACCAGCGCCGCGCAGTGCTTGACCGAAGGCGGCGGCGCGAGCCCAGTAATCTCGGGACGCGACCACTCAGGCTGCTCAAGGCTCATGTTGAGCTCGTACACGTCGCCGAGCGCGCCTTTAAAGTCGGCGCCGCCGAAGATGATCAAGCGCTGCGTGCCAGCGTGCGCCTCCACCACCGCCGTGTGCCCAAAGCGCGCGCACGGTAGCAGCATCTCCGGCTCCTCGGACGACTTTTTGCGTCGGCGTGCCCGTTCCATGTCTTTCTGGGCCGCGCGCGCGGCCGGGTGGGTCCATTCGATCTCGACGGGGTCGAGCAGGCTCACGGCATTAGTCGCACCCACGCCCCCAAATATCAGTAGTCGCTGCTTGCGATCGAGCGTCACCACCGAGGCCGTGTGCCGAGAGCGGCGCGATGGAGGCCGCCCCTTGCAAATCGGCCGGCGCCACTTTTGGTCTTGCAAGTAGAAGACCATCAAAATGTCCGTCTGCCGGTTCTGGTCATCGTCGCCGCCAAACAGGAAGAGTCCAAGTGGCGCGCTCTGTCCGTCCCCCGTGAGCCTTGCCGCCTCCTCTGCTTGGGCTCGATGCAAGCCCTTTGCAAGAATCGGCACCTCTAGGCAGCTGAGGGTCGCGCCGACAAGCGCGGGCGGTATCTCGCTCGGCTGCAGTGGCTTCACCTCGTGCCATCCTTGCTCGAGTGACGCCTAACGCACGTGCACGCGTTGCGCCAGCGGGTGAGCATCCTCAGCAGCGCAGAGGCCGGAGGGCAGATGCAGCGGACGTGGCAGCGGCGGCGTTCACCTTGGTGTGCTCGCCAGCCATGATGAGGTCATTGAATGTGCGCTTCTTGACGACGGGCTCGGACGCCACGACGATCGCAGTTGATGATGCAGCGGCGCTCTTCGCCGGTTCGTAATCTATTAGAGCGGTGGACGACTTCGAGATGGACGCCATTTCGCGCTCGCGGTTTTTGAGTTCACACACACGAGCTGTTAATACACGATGCCGCGGGGGCGGGGGCTGTCCTACAGTTGACCGTCACCTGCGCATCACTCGAAAAGGTTCTGAAGGGTTGCCGGAAACACATGGCCGGGGGCTTCTGGCTCGCTCGGGGGTGTGGCAGCAAAGGTTGGAGGACAGCAGTCGAGAGCCGCTCGCTCGTTCCGATTAGGACGACACGAGCCATTGCGCCGACCCCGGCACCGGCTGCGCTGGCCGCACCGCTGCGAGGCCCGCGCGAGTCACGAGCTCCCGCAGCTCCTCGCAATGGTGTCGCAACAGCTCATTCTGATCGCGCAGCTCCTCATTCTGGCTGCGCAGCACTAGCGCCTCGTGGCGCGAGGCGGAGAGTGCGCCACCCACCTCCTCCAGACGAGCGGCGGACTCATCGGCGAGGGTTGCCCAGTGAGCGAGCTCCTCCTGGGCGCGACTCTGCAGTGCGTGCGCGAAGGCATGGGCGCGTGCGGCGTACTCGGCCTGCTCCGCTCGTTCCGCATCCAGGCTCGCCGCCTCCTCGGCCAGCGCACGCAACGACGCGTCCTTGGACTCGAGCGCCTCCTCGAGCTCGTCGAGCCGCTGCAGCTGCGCGCGGCGCGTGGCCACCTCGCGCGGCAGATCGTCGAGATTCACACCCGGGGGCGGCGGTAGCACTGGCTTCTGTAGCAGCCGACGCGCCGTCTCGAGCATCTCCGGGTGGCGCTCCACCAGCCGCAGCGCGCGCTCTGCCGCCGAGGCGCTCGAGACGGCGTACGCTCGAGACGGCGCGCGCTCTGCCGCGGAGGCGCCGCCGCCGCCGCCACTACTGCCACCGCTGCCACCGCCGCCGCCGCCAGAGTCGTCGGCGTCGGTCGGCGCGGCGGTGAGGCTGAGGACCTGTCGCACGAAGCTCTCGATGGCTTCGATATCGAGCATGGCACCCGAGAGCTCATGGTGGAGCAGCGCGAGCTTACGGCGCTGGTACACGTGCAGCCGCTCGGCGATCGCGGCAGCGTCCTCGCGCGATTCGTACTCAATGGCGCCGACAGCCTGGCGCACCTCGCTGATCTGACTCTCGAGCACAGCCGCAACCGCCGCCAGGTCGCCCTTCTTGCGCTGCAGCTCGCCGTTCAGCAGCCCTTCGAGCGACGTGAGGCAGTGCTGATAGTCAGCAAAGAGCGCCGCGCTGCCCACGGCCTCTGCAACGCGCGGCGGCGCAGGGGGCGGCGCCGCTGGCGGCGGCGCAGGAGGCGGCGAGGATGCGGGCGGCGGCGCGGGGGCGGGGGCCGAGGGCGCAACGAACGTGGGAGGAGCGTAGCCGAGCAGCTGGGGCGCGCTCTCGAGGATGCGCGCGAGGGTCAGCGGCTCCGTGCCTCTGCCGCCACCAGCCGCACTCGGACCTTGCTGGTGCACGTGCAAAAAGGGATGCTGAAGCGGCGGCGGCGGCGGCGGCGGCGCATAGGCGGCCAGTGGGATGGGCGGCGCGTGCGTGTAGTAGCTCGGGTAGCCCAAGTACGGCGGCGGCGCACCGGCCCAGCTATTCTGCTGGGCCGATGAGTGTTGTGATGGCGTCGGCGTTGGCTGCGCGGCCAAGGGGGTGGCCATTGAGAGGTACGGGTACGGCAGCGGTGGCAGTGGCTG
>Ga0164295_10002328_pt1 | contig 15672 bp, 8 predicted proteins | sample GEODES006metaG_FD_111798 | JGI IMG/M metagenome (GOLD analysis project Ga0164295, IMG submission 111798) | Oligotrophic lake water microbial communities from Sparkling Lake, Wisconsin, USA - GEODES006 metaG | ecosystem: Environmental > Aquatic > Freshwater > Lake | place: USA: Sparkling Lake... | reverse complement strand
TGGAACCATGACGGCATCTGGGCAGCTGATTGGTCTTTGGGATGCGTCCTTGAACAAGCGGTTGTTCGTGGGATTAGACTCGTCATTGAATGGGAATCTTTGGACGGCTGGAACCATGACGGCCTCTGGACAATTGCTAGGTCTTTGGGATGCGTCGTTAAACCGGCGTTTGTTCGTGGCAAAAGACGCTTCTTTCAACGGCAATTTGTGGACGGCCGGTAATATTAAGGCCGTTGGTGCGATAGAAGCCACCTCATACAACGCCACTTCCGATCGACGACTCAAATCAAACATCTCCTCCCTATCTACCCAATGGGACAAAATCTTATCTCTCGAGCCTGTTTCCTTCGAATGGAAATCCAATACAAAACCCGACCACGGGTTTCTGGCCCAAGACGTGTTTTCGACGTATCCCATCTTGCGTCCTCCCATCAATTCCATCGTCAATATCGACGAACCCACCGATTCCCAAGGCAATCCCATGTATTATTCCATCGATTACGGAAAAATGACTCCCTATTTATGGAAGGGTATGCAAGAATCCATGCAAGAGATCGCGTCTCTCAAGACCCAACTTGCGAATCTCGAAACGCGCATCTCTCTTTTGGAATCCAAGAAATAAATCATATTTGTACTGTTTTACACAAATACGATTTTATACCGGCGCATTCAGGTTGAATGAAATACTCGTATCCTGCTGCAATGCCATATCATACGTGGATGGACCATATACATTGAGAGAATCTCCTGCATTCAAATACATCCGAGACGAAGGTACATATGCGCCCAATTTGTCATTGGTTCCTACACACAATGCCGTAAACGTACTCGTGCCATTGCTAATGTTGGTCGGAATATAGTTCGCCGTCGCCAATGCGAGAGATCCGGCTACCGGCTGCGTGTCGCGGTATTGATTAAACACATAACTGTGCCCCGCCGAACCACTATTGTCAAACAACAAGTATTTTTTGCCGGTGAACGCCACCACCGAAGCATTATACGCCGACACCGTGGCGATATTGTCCCAACTCGAATCATTCACACGCACCGTACAGGTGAAACCCGCCGGTCCATTGGCACATTGTAATATTTCCGTCCCACTCCACTCGAGAGACACACACGAGGTATACGTGCTTGTGGGAGAAATGACTTGCGCGGTCCATGTCGTGGCATTGGGATTCAAGACTCCACTCGTAGCTGCATACAAAATAGTCGAGCTTGTCGTACCTACACCTCCCACATACCAACGATTCGCCATCCATTTGATCGTGTTGATGGGATTGGGCCCAGGAAGAGGAGATACGGCAGTCCAATTGTTGACACCATAAATGTCGCTCGTATAGGCAAGTACGTTGGTTGCGGAGGTGGCTCTCCCACCGGCCAACCAATAAGACCCGTTCCAATCGACGGCCAATCCACTCAAATCGAACACTGGTTTCCCAATGCCTGTCCATGTTTTCCCGTTCGTACTTACCGCAATCGTGTTTCCTCCGCTCCCGACTCCCACCCAATTGGAGCCATTGAAGGCGATCTTGTAACACGCCGTTTGGAAAACGGTGTTCCCCAATCCGGTCCATACTTTGCCATCGTAGCTATACGCCAGTGTGTTGATACCTTCTCCTCCTGCCACCCACAAATTTCCATTCCAGGCAATCGTGCGACAAGACGTGGTAAACGTGGAGTTTCCTAGTGCCGTATACGTAATTCCATCGGGACTATACATCAGGGTATTGGATCCACTGCCTCCCAAAATAACAGCGCTATTTATGTTGACGATGGATTTGTTTTGCAATGTGTTGTTGGCGCAAACCAAATTGTTGCCTCCGGCTACTGGGGCGGTAACCGCTGTCCAACTAGCTCCCGTATAACTATACAAAATCGTGGTCGACGTCGTGGTCGCGATAAACGTGGTTCCATTCCACGTGACACCCGTAATCGTGAAACCCGACGGAGTATACGCCGTCGCCCATGTTCCGCTCGTAATGTTATTCAACCTGGAATACAGCAACGCACCCGTTGCTGCTACGACGACTGCAGTAGGAGAGGCCGCGATGCCAACTGCAAAGGCGCCTCCATAGGCCGCGATGGGGTACTTTGCCCAATTGAGACCATCCGAACTCGTACTGATCACTTGGTTCGAGGCAGAATGAGGACCGCAGGCGATAAACATGGATCCCGTCCAAATCACTTCCCCGCCCCCATAGGCCGTGGTTGCCGTGGTCCAGGAAGTGCCGGTCGTACTATACAGCAAATAGGATGTCGTAGAACTCGACTGGCCAGAGACGACCCACGCATTCCCGTTCCATGCAGCGCCATTACACGGTTGCCCACTTGTGACCAGAGCCGATGTATTCGTACTATTCCAATTGATGCCGTCATAACTTTGGAGTAAGTTGCGTCCAGTACTGGAAAGACCACACATCAACCAATAGGTTCCGTTCCATTGTAGATCGTTGATTTGCGTGGGATCGGAGTTATAGTTGAGGGGAATAAAACTGGTTTTGGAGAGAAGGTCGGTGGTGGCATAAGATGCTCCCGTGGACAAGTTCCCGAAAATATATTGCGTGCCATTGAAACCGATCGTTCTCGCGGCGCTCGTCAATAAGGTGGAAGGGAGTGCTTGCCAAGAAATCCCGTTGTTTTGAGACACCAAGTTTCCAGTGACCGTTACACTGGCTGGGAATCGAACCGTGTGTCGTCCCGTATTCGCTCCTTCGATCGTGAGAGCACTGGTAGTAAAGACCGCGCTCAATGGACTGGCCGAGAGAACGGAATTCGATGTCCAATTGACACCGTCATAACTATAGGCCAATATACCCCCGTTGCCCATGGCGTAGAATTTGTTGAGGATCCATTTGATTTGGTAGCAGTTGGTGGTAAAGATGGACGTGCCCAAACTGGTCCAATTGATTGCGTCGTAACTATAGGCCAACGTGGCACCTCCGGCGGAAAAAACACCTCCTGCCACGAACACTTTTCCATTATACGCCAGGGTCTTTACATTGAAACCAAGTCCGGGCAGCACGGTCACTGTAGATAGTGTGGCAGTGGTAAGAAGACTCGTTGCATTATACGAAACCGAGTTGTTGACGGTTCCATAGGACAAGAGAGAAGCGCCGGACCAAAGAAGGGCAGCGGGTTTGTTGCTAAACGTGGAATTCGTTGACCAGAAAATGCCGTCATAACTCACCGTCACAGTTATGTTCGAGGCATCTGCCGCCATCCAATAATTGCCGTTCCATTCCAAAGCCACCAGATTGCCGCCGTACGTCGCGGAATATGGCCAGAACACACCATCATAACTACTATAAATGTTTCCGTTGAAGGTGGCGACAAACATCTTGCCGTTCCATTTGACACGTTGTCCCACTAAGGCGGCGGAAATGATGGTACCGTTCCCCGATGCACCCGCGGTCCAGTTCAATCCATCGTAACTATAGCTGAGAGATCCCGCGGTAGAATTTCCGACAGCTACCCAGACCGTTCCATTGTAGGCAATGTCATTGCATTGGGTGGTGAACGTCGTGGCGCCTAGACCATACCAATTGATACCGTCGCTACTCATGGCCAACGTGTTTCCACCTTGACCTCCTGCCAAATAACGGACAGGGGGCAGATCGCTCGCTGCACCAAACGTGTATAAGGATTGGGTAATATTGAATCCGTTGGTTCTTGCTCTCACTTGATTGTAATCATCGCTCACGGTGGCATTCGAAGGAATGGGTTTCGAGAACCGAGCGCCGGTAGAGGTGAGGGGATCGTTAATATCCACGGACGCGATTGGAATCGTCGATAACAATGCTCCTGCTGGACCCGTAGCACCGGTGGGACCGGTGGGACCGGTGGGACCTGTGGTTCCGGTGGGACCGGTTTGACCCGTAAACCCGGTGGGGCCAGTGGGGCCGGTAGGACCCGTAGGGCCGGTGGGACCCGTAGGGCCGGTAAAACCTGTCCACGAAAACCCCGTGGGACCGGTTGGACCGGTGGGACCCGTAGGACCGGTTGGTCCTGTGTTTCCAGTGGGACCGGTTGGACCAGTGGGACCCGTAGGACCTGTAAATCCAGTGGGGCCCGTAGGACCGGTGACACCCGTAGGACCGGTGGGACCTGTGTTTCCTGTGGGGCCAGTAGTACCCGTTACTCCAGTAGGTCCTGGCGGACCCGTTATACCTGGACCTGTAGGGCCAGTAGGTCCGGTGGGACCCGTAGGTCCGGTTGTTCCAGTGCGACCGGTGGGACCCGTATGACCCGTAGTACCCTCGTTTCCGGTGGGACCCGTAGGACCTGTAGGACCGGTTGGTCCAGTGGGACCCGTAGGACCTGTAAATCCGGTGGGACCCGTAGGACCTGTAGGACCGGTTCTTCCCGTAGGACCTGTGGTACCAGTAAATCCAGTGGTACCGGTCGGACCGGTTGGTCCAGTGGGACCGGTGACACCCGTAGGTCCAGTGACACCCGTGTTTCCAGTTTCGCCGGTTTCGCCCGTGGGACCCGTGGGTCCGGTTGTTCCCGTGGGACCGGTGACACCCGTAGGTCCATCGGCACCCGTGTTTCCAGTTTCGCCGGTTTCGCCCGTGGGACCCGTGGGACCCGTAGGTCCAGTGACACCCGTGTTTCCTGTGTTGCCGGTTTCGCCAGTAGGACCCGTGGGTCCCGTATTACCGGTAGAACCCGTGGAACCGGTGGGACCCGTTTCGCCGGTTTCGCCAGTTTCGCCGGTGGTACCCGTGGGACCCGTGTTACCGGTGACACCCGTGTTTCCAGTTTCGCCGGTTTCGCCAGTGGGACCCGTGGGACCCGTGGGGCCCGTCCCACCAGTCAACCCGGTGGGACCCGTGGGACCCGTTTCGCCGGTATTTCCGGTTTCGCCTGTGTTGCCAGTTTCGCCCGTGGGACCGGTTGGACCCGTAGGACCGGTTGGACCCGTAGGACCGGTTGGACCCGTGACACCTGTGTTACCGGTATTTCCTGTATTACCGGTTGATCCAGTGGGACCGGTATTACCCGTGACACCTGTATTTCCGGTTTCGCCAGTTTCGCCCGTATTGCCGGTGTTGCCGGTATTACCCGTGACACCTGTATTTCCGGTGTTGCCGGTTTCGCCCGTGGGGCCGGTTTCGCCAGTATTACCCGTGACACCTGTATTACCAGTGTTGCCAGTTTCACCTGTATTGCCGGTGTTGCCGGTGTTGCCAGTAGGACCGGTTTCGCCAGTAGGACCTGTGGGGCCAGTAGGACCCGTGTTACCAGTGACGCCCGTGTTACCAGTGACACCTGTATTTCCTGTGGGACCTGTTTCGCCAGTGGGACCGGTGGGGCCAGTAGGACCCGTGGGGCCAGTAGGACCGGTGGGGCCAGTAGGACCCGTATTGCCGGTTTCGCCCGTATTTCCGGTGTTTCCGGTTTCTCCTGTATTACCGGTTTCGCCCGTATTGCCGGTTTCGCCAGTGGGACCGGTGGGACCAGTAGGACCGGTGTTACCGGTTTCGCCCGTATTACCGGTGACACCCGTATTACCGGTATTGCCCGTATTGCCGGTGTTGCCGGTTTCGCCCGTATTACCGGTGGACCCAGTTTCACCGGTGGGACCCGTGACACCCGTATTTCCTGTGTTACCAGTGGGGCCGGTATTGCCTGTATTGCCTGTGTTGCCAGTGACACCCGTATTGCCGGTGTTGCCGGTGTTGCCGGTATTGCCTGTATTGCCTGTGTTGCCGGTTTCGCCCGTATTACCAGTGTTGCCTGTGTTGCCGGTTTCGCCAGTGGGTCCTGTTTCGCCGGTGACACCCGTGGGGCCGGTAAACCCTTGGGAACCCGTTCCTCCGGTAGGACCTGTGGCACCAATTGGACCCATATCTCCTGTAGGACCCGTTGGACCTGTTTCGCCAGTGGGGCCAGTTTCGCCAGTGGGTCCTGTTTCGCCAGTGGAACCGGTTGGGCCAGTAGGACCTGTTGGACCCGTGACACCCGTATTGCCAGTGTTGCCCGTATTGCCGGTGTTACCCGTATTGCCTGTGTTGCCGGTGACACCCGTATTACCCGTGTTGCCGGTGTTACCCGTGTTGCCGGTATTACCGGTTTCACCCGTATTCCCTGTATTGCCGGTGTTACCCGTGTTGCCGGTATTACCGGTTTCTCCGGTTTCGCCAGTGGAACCAGTAGGACCGGTTGGACCGGTAGGGCCAGTTGGACCCGTGTTTCCAGTTATACCTGTGTTTCCAGTTACACCTGTGTTTCCAGTTACACCTGTGTTTCCAGTAGGACCGGTAGGGCCAGTTGGACCCGTGTTGCCGGTTTCGCCAGTATTACCGGTATTACCAGTATTCCCCGTGTTGCCGGTATTACCAGTATTCCCTGTGTTTCCAGTGTTACCGGTATTTCCGGTGTTGCCGGTGTTGCCCGTGTTACCGGTATTTCCGGTGTTGCCGGTTTCCCCAGTATTACCGGTATTACCTGTGTTTCCAGTATTACCTGTTTCGCCAGTGGGGCCAGTTTCTCCTGTGGGACCCGTGGGGCCAGTGGGACCTGTGGGACCCGTAGGACCGGTTGGTCCCGTAGGACCTGTGTTACCTGTATTGCCTGTATTTCCGGTATTCCCTGTATTGCCCGTATTGCCGGTGTTGCCGGTGTTGCCGGTGTTGCCGGTATTGCCTGTATTTCCGGTATTTCCGGTATTCCCGGTGTTGCCGGTGTTACCGGTATTCCCTGTATTACCCGTGTTGCCTGTGTTTCCAGTTTCACCCGTAGGGCCAGTGGGTCCAGTTTCGCCAGTGGGTCCTGTTTCGCCAGTGGGTCCAGTGGGTCCGGTTTCGCCAGTAGGACCCGTAAGACCTGTATATCCAGTTGGCCCCGTGTTACCGGTTTCGCCAGTAGGACCGGTCGAGCCGGTGTTACCCGTGTTACCGGTTTCGCCCGTAGGACCCGTATTACCGGTTTCGCCGGTTTCGCCAGTAGGACCCGTATTTCCTGTGTTGCCAGTTTCGCCAGTTGGGCCCGTATTACCGGTATTACCGGTACCACCAGTATTTCCAGTTTCGCCGGTGTTACCGGTAACACCCGTATTCCCTGTGTTTCCAGTGGGGCCGGTATTACCTGTGTTGCCAGTGTTTCCTGTGGAACCCGTGTTTCCCGTGTTGCCCGTATTACCTGTATTGCCCGTGTTACCTGTGTTGCCCGTATTACCTGTATTACCTGTATTACCAGTGTTGCCTGTATTACCAGTATTACCTGTATTGCCGGTGGGACCAGTATTACCGGTTTCTCCTGTCTGGCCAGTGGATCCGGTCGGGCCGGTTTCACCCGTGGATCCAGTTGGGCCAGTTTCGCCCGTGGGTCCGGTCGGGCCGGTTTCGCCCGTGGGACCGGTTTCCCCTGTTTCGCCAGTGGGGCCGGTCGGGCCAGTTTCCCCTGTTTCACCAGTGGGTCCGGTCGGGCCAGTTTCCCCCGTTTCGCCAGTTTCCCCCGTGGGGCCGGTTTCACCCGTGGGACCAGTGGAACCCGTGGGACCGGTTTGACCGGTTTCGCCAGTGAGACCCGTGTGACCAGTGTTTCCTGCTAATCCAGTATTACCGGTTGCACCAGTAGGTCCCGTCGACCCCGTTGCGCCCGTTGAGCCAGTAGGTCCCGTCGACCCCGTTGCACCCGTTGCACCAGTAGGTCCAGTCGACCCCGTTGCGCCAGCCGGTCCAGTAGGGCCCGTATAACCCGTGTTTCCTATACTTCCAGTCGGTCCAGTATAACCGATCGGTCCTATTGCGCCAGGTTGTCCTGTTGGACCCGTCGGACCCAAAGGTCCAATCGATCCTTGCAGACCAGTAGCGCCCGTTGGTCCTGCCGGTCCTGCCGGTCCAATCGAACCAACTGGGCCTGCTGGACCAGGCGCTCCCGTTAGACCAATTGATCCAGTGTATCCAGTAGCTCCTGCCGGTCCTTGTATTCCGGGAGTTCCAGCTATACCTTGTATACCCGCGGGTCCTTGATTTCCAATCGGACCTGTGGGTCCAGTGGGTCCCGTTACATATAATTCAGCCATGTATATATAATATATAAATAATTATTGTTCACCTATTTGTCCCGCAGTATTCTTGTCCACGAATATTTTATTATAGTAGTCGTGGGCCTATTTGCAAGTACAATAATCAGTCAAATTCAGAATGGTCTGTTTTTTAATAAGTGGGCGAATCGGGTTCACCGCAAAACCCATGCTCGATGGTTTGCGATTTGGGCGCATATTCGTTCCTTGGCATAAAATAAAACTCGGACAATTCTCAATCTTATTGTATTGGATTCCAAATACGATTTGCGCATTCGGCGGAACCAATTCGTTGTAATCAATCGTGGTGTTTACAATTGCATTCTCTAAAGAATACTCCTTGTATTCGGTGTATTTCCCAGCATTCAAGATGGGAGACATTTTTTTCTGATTGGACGTGGACAATTCATACGATAGACGTTTATGCCGAATATAATCACTCTGCGACATATATATTACACGTGTCTTTTATCGTATTCGCCAAATTTGGTTGGCCAGATATGCCATACCCATTCCCACCATGATGCCTCCCATCAATTGAAGAATCGTGTGTTTTTGCCTTACCCATCTCTCCACAAATACGAAACACAATAGACCCAATACGATCCACCAGTTTCCCATCCCAGAAAAAGACAAAAATCCCATTCCTAACGCAACCATTTCCGTGTGCCCCGATGGCATTCCGTAATAATTGGGGTCTTTTGTATTGGACCATTCTCTCGGTCGCGGGTCTTTGATCCATCTTTTCAGTGTAATATTTACCCCATAATCCAGCAAGACAAATATGATATACAAGGTGGAGAGCCATGGTGTGTAAGAAAACGCCACGAGGCAATAAACAATCACGAGGCATGGCAAGTATTCAAAGACTGCATCATATTCGTCGAGCATTTATATATTAGGTCGATTTGTATAACTGTTCGCATATCAAAGAAAACGACCAGTTCGCATTGTTCAGGTCGACTAAATCGCCACGGTCGGTTAACAGCTTAATGGTCATACGTTGGATATTGACTGGCCCAAAATAAATACGTTCTTGTATCTGTAACGTACCGCCAAATTCCACATATACACTGCCAACACTCAACCCCGATACTTTCATGGGAACAATCCCGAAAATATCTTTGACATACGGACCGTTCGAAATACTCTTCGACGCGGCATTTTGCGAGTAATATTGCTGGGTAAACGAATACAATTGTCTTGACGTATACGGAGGAGTCCGGCTATAATAATCCGCCGGTACAGGTATTTGGTTTTTGGTGACGGGGTCGCATATAAAAATAACGGGTGGTGGAACAATCACGGTCTCTTGATTCGTGATGGTAATCAATCCGTCATTCAAATGATTTTGGACATAATCGTCCAACGTAATCAAGAAATAACTATATAAATTGGTATTCACTGACGTGTCTCCGATGAGTTTGCATATATTTCCAGACGACTCCATATAATAAACCAATTCGGTGGGCGCCGCTGATACATAATCGGACAAGACATATACCGTATGGGTTCGGAATCCTAGAATCCATCCAACGGTGGTATCCCATGTTGCGTTTTGCTGCGTTCCACTACTCGCATTCAATGTATTACTAAAACATTTCACGAAACTAACGGGATCATAAAAAGAAATCATATAATTGGACGTAGTAAACACCTTGTTTATGTTCAGTCGAATGACCACGTATTCGTCCGTTAAATTGTTGTTTCGATACGTAGTGAAAATACGACTCCCCGCCGTAAATGAGTTCGCGTTGAATCCCTGGTTGATCAAATTGATGATATCATTGGAGGTATAGGTTCCATCAGAAAGGGTAATTTTTATATGGTAATCTTTAGTCGTCGGGTTCAACCCATCTACATTGGGATAAGGAATCAATTCGATTACATTGTTATTACTTGAATCGTTCACGGTGATGGTGTTGTCATTAAATTTTTTGTCACTTTCTATGTACGCATACGTAGGCTGGTCGCCTTTGTATCTCGAGAGAGTAAATGAAATGTTGGAAGGATCCACAGAACCCCCAGAAGTATCGAAACCCAATTCCGTTTTCCAATTGTTATTGACCGAGTACATGTCCAATCGATAATCGTTTTGTGTCAAGGTGAGAGACACGTTGATGGTTAATACAAATCCTCTCCCCGATTCATAGGTTACATTGGAATTGGTAAATGGAAATCGTCCGTCATCCGTTTTGTATTGTTGGATGGTTCGGTTTAAATAAGCCATCAATGTAGATATGGATGCATAAGAAACGCCATCGTATAGTCCGATACGAAAGGCGTTCGCAGTGATTCCAGTCGATTCCTTGGGTTTGATGATCAAGGCATCTTGGAGATTGAATGACAATGTTGTGAAAAAATAGGTGGAATTTGAAAATACATTGGTGTTGGATAAATCGACGGAGCTCGAATCGAGCATAAACAGGTCTTTTACATTGGTGCCGGATCCATCGATCAAATACGAACTATTGGTAAACGTGGTATTGACAGACACTGTCATGCTTACAACACCCGTCGAAGGCTTGAGAGAGATACTCGTTTGGGCATTCGTTGCTCCATGAATCTGAGATGTCGAGTTTTGAATCGCCTCATTGATCTTCGATAAATACGAAGAGAGAGAATACACTCCCGGTGGAGTAATGGTAACCGAATAGTTGCTATTGGAGTTTATGTATCCAGACGCAGTACAAATAAAATTCAACGCATCGCCGGTCGATATCGTATAACTGGATTCTGCAAGCGCTACTTCCGCCGCTATGTTGCTCAATTCACATATACTGGAATCAAACGCAAAGGCGGAATTCGGACCACAAAACAAGGATTGCGAATCGGTGTCGAACACGATGGCCATTTTCAGATTGGGTATGATTTGTTGCGCCACAGGTAAGACCTTGATTTTCATTTTCATGTACGAATTCAGATAATTGAATTGCTTCGGATTCGAAACATCTATCCATTCTATCCCCGAATAATTGGGGTCCAATGATGGATTGGTAATCAACGCCGTATTGAGCGCCGATACGATTTGCGAACGTGACATACTCGTTGCTGTGGTATTATTATATGTTCCCGATAACGAGATGGATATCGCAGGATATTCGGTTTTGTTGGTTCTGGTGGCATAACTATTTCCCACATAAGGCCGAATTCGAAACGTAGAATTGCTAGAATAAACATCGAATGTCTTGTTGATATCTGTCGTCGTGGGGTAATAAATAAAGTCCGAGATGATTGCGCTTCCCGCATAAGATTCGTTGTTGTATCCCAAAAATCCGGGCAACGAGTCTCTCCTATTGTGAGATGGATCCACGGGCGAGATCCAATTTGGAAAACTGAGATAATAATTGGATTCGTTATATATTTTCGTGATATCCACTTGAATGGTCGCTTTCGCCGATACTCCGCTATATTGGATCGAGGTTTGTCCGAAATTCACATCGGGATTGATTTTTGCCAATTGCGTAATACTCCCGTTTAATGCTAAGACTAGATTTTCTGGCGAATAAGTGCCAGACGGAATGGATACTTTGTAATCATGGTTTCCATTGTCAATTCCCGGCGCATTACCTTTCAAGTAAAAGAAATTCCCGCCGAAATTCCCATTGATGGTATACCATGTGTATGGGATTTGTACCGAGTATAATTTGAGAGACACCACATCTTTCAATGGTTCCGATAAATTGAAGGTGAAGTGGGTGGGAGGAGTGATGGATGTATTGTCTCTATATTGACTATCAATACTAATGACACGTTTTATCGTTTGACTCAAAAGGGGGTTTAGTTTATCGCTTGAATAAGCGAGAGGGCGTGTTAACAAGACATCTTTTGCGTCCAAGACTTTATTCGGATCTGGATTTTTATACTTGTCTGGTACATTGTCTGTGGTATCAATGTTCGCCATACCTTCGACCTGATCGTCGTCATCGTCGTCTTCTGCATTGGTTTCAAAAAATCGGTTGTATATATCGTTAAAAAAACGAACCAACTGTCTCGACGATTCGTTTCCGATCGACTCATATTTTTGAATCATCGCCATGATTTTGGCTTCTAGCTCTCGATCGCTCGGATTGTTTAGATCCAAAATATTATATAACTCGGCGTCTGTATATTTACTTACATTGTACATGTCCATTTTCCTATACTCTCCTCTACATTATTTATGTAGATTTACCCTCGAGTAAAACGAAACATATCTCTGATATAATTCGTTAAATGCACCTCCGACGATAGTTCATATAGAATGGAGATGGGGAAAGACGTAATTCCGTGTCCGCGTTTCATATGTCTCCCTCCTCGAAAACAAATCGCCTCAAACAATCGCATCATCTCTCGTTCTGCCTTGGTCATTTCCGAAACATCGATTCGCTTTCCTCCCAAATAGACAAACCGATTGTAGTTCCCCCACTGATAAATGGCATATTTCCCATAAATGGCCCGATTTCGAACCAAGCCAATTCCCATAATACGATTGGTATCATTGTTCATCTCTAGCACAAATACCGGAGCGTCCGAGGGTATGTTTGGCGACATGGGTTGTGGCGCAGAATAGGCACATTTTACATTCGGGTTCCGATCGCGAAATGCCTGATTCTCTCCCCAGGTTTTGTTGGTAAACCGGGTCGTGGCCAACATGATTTTCTCCCCCAGTTTAAATTTTCGCAATTCTCGCAAGTACTCGCGTCTGGCCAGCTGTTGTTGCGCGGGAGTCATTTTTCAAATAAATACACAAAGTTTCAGTAGGGTTGCTGGTAGGAGAGATGGAAACGCGTGGATTCAATTTTCCTCCCCCCCTATTGTAAGAATGTCCACCGACGATCATATCATTCAAATCGATCTCTCCGTAGATCCTCTCCACGAATCCATTTCCTCGGAATGCATCATGTCGCACGTTCGTAATATGTATATGAAAAGCAACAGTCCCATGGCATCCCATAACAATAGCGATGTGGAAGATGCGGACGAATCTCCTCGGAGGGGGGGCAAAAATACCATTGAATTTCATATTGCACCCGACTTGCCTCATGTATCCAATAAACTCACCTATGAAGATATTGAACGATCTTTGTCCAAGTACTACGATACCAATGATAAATATTCGAATGAGATGGATATTTTGATTACCTATCTGAATGGACAAAAACACGTCTATATGGTGGCGAGTCGTATTACGCAATACAAATTGTATGCCGTTACGTTGACTGCCGTGGCTCTCACCACGTTCGTGTCCGTCGTCTCTCCCTTTATTCAAAACAAGGCATGGAACGTCATTATCATTTCCGGTTGTAATGTGATTGCGACTTTTCTCTTGACGTTGATGCGTTATTTAAATTTTGAATCGTTGGGAAATACCTATACTCTCATGGCGAATATGTACGATCGCCTGCAGACATCTCTCGAGATATCCAACAACAAACTCTGTTTTATCGAAAAAGAGACGGAACAATCGGCGATTGTAATCGAAAAACTGAAAGAGGTTGAATTCAAAGCGTGCGAGATTAAAGACATGTGCAAAATATTGTTGCCCGAAGAAATCAAATATTATTTCCCCGTCATTTACCATACGAATGTGTTTTCCTTTATTAAAAAGATGGAATACACACGAAAACGTCTCATTTACAAGTTTCGCGATATCAAAAACGAAATTCAGTACATTCTCTCTCGATGGAATCATTTTCAAGACCAAGTCGAATCGGTTCAACGAACCAAAGAACACCGGCGTCTCTTGTATTTGATGGACATCAAGGAAAAGACCAAGGCCGAATTGATTGAATACAAAAATATATACAATCAAATCGATGAATTGTTCACCAAAGAAATTCGGTTTGCCGAATCCTATCACTTCTGGCGTGTGGCACCCAAATATGAAATCGATTCCTTACATCCCATGATCCGAGATTACTTGCGAATCGTTTATCCCAATTAGACCTCCTCCCGAATCGTGTCGACGCATTCGGTTCGGCAGACAAATCCAGTACCACGGCGTGGAATAGACCACCTTTATGTTTTTTCCCGCGGTTAAGCGATCCAATATGAAATTTGCTCGTTCCGACCCATTCCATTTGATGAAAATGATGATTCTCTTGAATGCGGGGTTCCCTTTTAAATAAATCTCTCGAATACTTTCAATGTATCCAATTTGCAAAGAACAAAACACACGAAAAATAAAATGCTTCGAAATATTCGAATCCATACGGGGAATACATATACTATCTATCATTCTTGATATTTGATATTGGTTTACTAAAAACACTCGGATATGTTTATGTCCCTTCTTTTACGTATTTTTTTCAAAAAGAAATACCTAAAAACCATGTATGGGCTGTCTCCAGTATGTGTCATTACTCAACTACAAAAAGATAAAAAGAGAGTCGGTCGGTTTTGGGGGGTGACAAATATCGCGGTTTGGAGACGACATTGTATTTGGGGGTAGTTCTTTATATTGGTTTTTGCGGGAATATATTTATTGCGGTTTGAAAAGACTTGCTTTCTTCTGATGAAATGTAAATGGAATCTGACGATTTAGACCTTTCTTGGATTCAGGAAGAAGAACAATTGTTGGCGGGACGCGAGAGATGTAAATTGCCCATGAAGGAAATTTCGGTTCGATCTATTTATATTGATTCGCAAAAACAAGTGGTTCGTCAGGAAAAACGGACCTGGGATCTCTCCATCGAAGGGGGAAAATCCGTGTTTCGCAAGACCGATTTACGTCGAGCGCTGGATACGGACGACCCGCAGTACCAGATCGATTCTCTCCTCTTGTATCATGTCGATGTGGATTTGGAGCATTTACAAATGTATATATGGGCACCCCATCTACATGAATTGGTGGAATGCAAACAGTCGGAAGATCTCTGGATAGAACCCGCTTTGCCTCCGTTTCATTCCATCCACGAGCTCTTTGCCTTGTATCGAGAGATACCTCCCAAATCCATCTTGAAACCCAAAACGGCGGCAAGTAGCGCGACAAAGAAACGTGTACGAATTGCTGACCTTTCTACAAAACAAACCCGGCGAACAAATATAAACCCTTAACATTCATGTATGATACACATGTCATTGTTTCAAGAACATCTATTGAATCTCTCATTCTACTTGGATCGAGGGGCGGATGTGGTTGAAATTCGTCGTCGATTTCGCGAATTGCTTGGAATGATTGCTTCTACGCCCGACCCCGATTACTACCGCAAACTTCTCGTCCAGCTTACCTATTATACGAGAGACATTCAGTGTGGCAAAGGGGAAAGACTGGTTTCCTATCATTTGTTGTACGAATGGTATCCGTTTTCCCCCGAAGTGTGTTTGTTTGTCCTGCATTCCTTCCTCTTTTTGCCTTGGCATAAAAGAGACGAGTCGCCTTATGGTGGATGGCGCGATTTACGCGACCTTGCCCAGGTATTCTATCAGTTGGACGGAGACGCAAAACATCCCGTCATTCAGTATTGCGTGTTTGCCATCAATGCGCAATTACAGTTCGACCTAACCAAGGATCGGCCTTTATCGAATGCGGCGAAATGGGTTCCGCGGGAACGCCCCAAATGGCAGTGGCTCTTCCATGAACTGGCGCAAGAATGGGACACTACCGGAACCAAAAGTCAGACGAGTATGTATCGTAACTACCGTAAAGTGTGTAGTCA
>Ga0164295_10002327_pt1 | contig 15674 bp, 22 predicted proteins | sample GEODES006metaG_FD_111798 | JGI IMG/M metagenome (GOLD analysis project Ga0164295, IMG submission 111798) | Oligotrophic lake water microbial communities from Sparkling Lake, Wisconsin, USA - GEODES006 metaG | ecosystem: Environmental > Aquatic > Freshwater > Lake | place: USA: Sparkling Lake... | reverse complement strand
GGTGTGGACAACAATATATATGCTTGGTTACTCTATGGAACCACGAAAGTGGTTGGAAAGTAAACGCTCACAATCCATCGGGGGCCCACGGCATCCCCCAGGCTCTACCTGGCAGTAAAATGTCTAGTGCGGGAGCTGATTGGCAAACAAACCCCTCAACGCAAATTAATTGGGGGTTGCGTTACATAAAGTCTCGATACGGGACTCCATGTAATGCGTGGGCATTCTGGACCTCTCATAGATGGTACTAGGATAAACGGCACAGGGCTTGTGGTAATCCTGCAGGCCCTGTGCTATTATTTTGTATAGCTAATCTTCTTAGACACCTAACCGCGCCTTGGAAGGGCTCTAAGAACAATTGAGAACTAGATACGTTACGGAAGGGCAGTAGCCCCTAGGCGTTCGATAACCTCTCCTAGTCTCGACACTTGAGCAGGTGTATAACATGCGCTTTGCCTGAGCAAGCAATAAAACTGCTCACCTTCCCGCTTAGCTCAACGGCAGAGCGCCAAGCTGTTAACTTGGATGTTCCTGGTTCGAATCCAGGAGCGGGAGCTTAATAAGACAGTAGCTTTTTTATGGTTCATAATTAGTCTAAATATATTTGCAAATAAGGTTTGTGGAATAAAAATAAAGGCAATTAAGCAAGATTTCTACTGATAATAGTAAGAGGATATAGATATGCCAAGAAGAATGACAGACTTTAACACAGGTACGCGAGCTAGATACGACTACCAATACTCTGGGTATCAAGGCAGTGGTGCAAGAAATGTATTTGCTCAGTTAGCGCAAGTATTTAACAGCGGTACTGCAGCAGAGCAAAGCGCTGCCTTGCAGGCCCGTCATGCTTTACTTATGGGCGCTGTAGACAATTCTAACTATCTCGCAAGACACCAAGGCGTGAGCGATATTGACTTTGAAGACACCCAAAGAAGAACAGAACATAGCGATCAAGCCAATAAAAATCTTACCGATTGGTACAATGAAAGATACCCGGATCTTAAGCCATATGTCGCAGATAGAGATAGTCGTGGTAATGCAAAAGTAGCTAAGGGCGTTAATGTTTCTTTGCAGCAGGGGCCCGCACTTCAATATTTAGCTGGCTTTAGCGGCTCTTCAAATGGCACCTCTGGTACCTCCTCTACTCCAGCAGGAGGCAGTGCTCCTACTGCGGGTCCTTCTCATCCTTTTATGAGTCCCGTTCAGTTTGCTGAACACAATAAGCTAGTGGACCTAAATCAAGGTAAGTGGTCTCACCTTTCCCCAGAAGCTATTAAAGCTAAGGCAAATCAAGCACCTGGACTGTCTGAGCCTACTGATGAGCCTAAGCTACCTAAGCCTGCAGATACTTATGCAGGAAGAGAAGATGCACCTGAAGATCCCACCCCTCCTACTCCTCCTTCTGGTGGCAGTGGTCCAGGTAAAGTTAGTACTGTTACTGCTGAAGATGAAGACAGTGGCTCAGAAACACCAAAGGATAAGTAGTAATGGCAAAAAAGAAAGCTACTCCTCCATCAGAGGGGCAATTTGACGAAGTGGCCCCTCCTGGACCTAGTTCATTTACCACTAGTACTCCTAACCCAGTTAGTGGAAGAATTGTATCGGGAAGTGACGTGCCACAAAGCAGTGGCCCGTCTGATGAAGCCCCTACTGCTGAATCTTTAAGAGGGAAGCTAGAAGAAGTAGATCGTCTTTCTAGAGTTGGTAAGGAACTAAGTGAGGCTCCTGTAAGAAAGACTCGAAAGAATGCCTCTCGTACCCCCGGTACTGGAAAAGCTGCAGTTCCTATTCGTCTAGAAGATCCTGCGGATGCTTTTAGATTAAAGATTCTTGCAGACATTAATGCAGATGAACTTGCTACTCATACAATAGCTAGAACTGGTGCAATTACAAAAGCTAAGAATGCTAAGCTAACTAAGCTTTACAAAGATCATAACAAAAACCCTGAAGCATGCACAAATAAACGTTGTCCGGCACGTGATGGCGGATACGAAACTAGAGATGAGTATTTAGCAACTCATGGTCACCTTTCTCATGTTATTAAAGCTAAGGCTGATGCAGAGGCTCTAGCTGAACATGAGTATGATAATGCAAAAGATCCAGTTACAGGCGAATTGGTTAATGCGTTTAAGCCAAGAACTCTTGACACTCTTAACACCCACCAGCAACAGCATGTCGAAAGAGTATACAAACTTGCGGAAATGCTTCATGCTGATCACGTAGCTAACGCAACGGCTGCTGGAGCTACTCCTTTGGATAAGGAAGCATACAGCCCTGATAAAGTTTTATCTGCTGTAAATAGCCTAATAGGCGCTGCTACAGGAAAAACTTATTACAAAGCGTATACAGCTGGCCTAGGTAAAAGAGTTAGGCATGTTGCCGATACTGAAGGTACTATGGAACAGTTGCCCTCTATTTCAACTGAGCCCGCACAAAAATTTAGTCATCAAGAGCTTGTTAGCGCACTGTTCGATGCTATGAACAAGTCTAGGTCCCGCCCACTTCAGCTAAATAATCCAGGCTCTGGTATTGCTAGAAGACTAGCTGCTGCTGAATCTCCACAAGCTAGGGATGCTATTCGTAATGCCTATGACGCTGAAACTGCTATTCATAGAGGCGGTGCAGCACCTTTTGTAGCAGATCTACATAAAATTTTAGGTGCAGTAAGTGCTGAGTCAAAGGGTAAAAAGAAGGTCGAAAGAGAAAGACGTCTCGGAAGAATCGACAACGATACTGCTAGAACTATTAAGGCTATGAAAGTTGAAGAAAATACAGGCCTTATTCTTCCTAAAATAACAGGTGAACAACTTGATGCGCAAGCTGCACGGGAAAATGAAAGTGTCATGGCGGATCGTCAACAACGCTATGAAGACCATGAAGCACAGCATTCCGCTACTCAAAAAATAAACCTTGCAAAAATAGGTAGAAACGCTTCTAAAAAAGCTAGGGCTAGTGCAATTACTAATACTTGCCATTCAGAAACATGTAATGCAGCCAGGGCAAGATCTGAAGATGGCTCTATAAGCCTTGACGCTTGGACAGCAATTCATGCAAATGACGTTAACGCTCCAAGTACTCGCGTTAGAGGCGGAGCTACTCAAACAACTGCTTCTGAGGGTAGGCGTAGGGTAGATGCAACAGTGGACGCAGCTTTAGCTTCTAGAACTCCCGGTGCAGTGTCTGATTTAGTAGGTCAGGGAAATACTACGGCTGCTGGTGCAGGGACTGCGGTTCCAAATAATAACGCTGATGATGCAGTAAATTTGTCGGATATTCGGCGTCAAATTAAAGCTGGAGCAATATTAGTACCTGGCAGCAGCGATAGAAGGCCACGTGGTCAAGTAAGTGACGATCGACCAGCTCCAATACCTGCAGTATTAAATAGAACTATTTTAAGACGGCATTTTGATCAGTGGTCTACGCTCCCTAGAAGGGTTCAACAGCACATGCTTAGCTTCCCTATTGAGCACCATGATAAGTTCCTTAGCGATTATGCGACTCATAATGCCAATGAAAGAAGCAAGGTGCAAGCAGCTGATAAGGCCGGCCAAATGTACACTCCAAAAGACTTTACTTTTACCCCATAATATAGTGAGTAGCTTATGTCCAGAAGTTTTAAAGACTTCCAAGACTCAAAAATAGATAAAATAGAGTCTAAGCGTAAAAATCTACGTCATAATGGTAGAGAAGCCTATAAATATTTCTCAGGTTCTTATGAGGACGAAGACAGTGGCTATGAGTGGACTCCAAAGAGTAACGAAAAATCATCTGTTTTTAGGTACAAAACTCCTGGTCGTGGGGTGCAAGGGGAGCATCAGAACTAATGCTTACTAAGACTAATCAGTTTCCCGGTAAATGCGTTTACTGCAAAGGTGTAGTACCTGCTCGTGAGGGGATACTTCAAGGGCGTAAAAAATCAGGTAAGGGTTGGGAAGTAGCTCATACACATGATTGTTTATCTAATCCGGAAACTCTAAGTAATGAGCCACCAAGTGATTTTGGGGACTGGCGTACACCTGCTACGGATGGCGATATAGATAAGGATTACCATGGCTAATACAAAACATAATAAAGATTCGTACATATTAGGGCCTTACAAAGGTAGTGAAGCTAACGGTGGGCGCCCAATTTATGTAAAGAAATACAAGGGAAAAGATGGAAAGTGGCATACCACCTCTATCAATAAAGCTCGTGTAGAGTACGAAAAAGATCACGGAAAAGTCGGAAAAGGCAAAGAAGTAGATCATAAAGATAATAATCATAACAATGACAGCAAGTCTAATCTTAGGGTATTATCAAAGAGTCAGAACGTCGCTAAAGAAGATCGACGTAGAGCACACAAGAAGAAGTAGGAAATTATGAAGGAAAAAGTATTAAATTTTTTAGCAAAGCACCCACTTGGTACAGCTATTAAGGTTGGTCTTGGGTCAGCTTTAGTATATGTTGTTGACAACATCTCTTCTTTTAATCTAGCTCCAGCAGCTTCTGCAATTGTTATTACACTAGTAACTATTGCTATTAATGCTATTAACCCTCATGACTCACGTTATGGAAAGTCTACAGGAGAATAACTAATGAGTGGTGCATGGACTCGTAAAGAGGGTCAAAACCCTAAGGGCGGCTTGAATGCTAAGGGACGTGCCTCTGCTAAAAAAGAGGGTCACAACCTTAAGCCTCCTGTAAAAAAGGCAGAAGCTGCTAAATCTGAGAAATCTGCGGCAAGACGCAAATCTTTTTGTAGTAGAATGTGTGGTATGAAGAAAAAGAATACTTCTTCAAAGACCGCTAAAGATCCTAATAGCCGTATCAACAAGTCGCTACGGGCTTGGGACTGTAACTGTAGCTAGGTATAGTAATGGCTGAAAAAAAGGTTTGGGATACCCCCAATCCAAAGAAAAAAAGTAAATCGCTAAGTCCGGCAAAAAAAGCTGCTGCTAAAGCTGCTGCTCATGCTGCTGGACGTAAATATCCTAATCTTGTAGATAATATGAATGCTGCTAAAAAGAAAAAAGGCAAATAATGAGCGATTTGACCAAAGAACTCAGCGAATTGCTGGGCGATGTAACAGTTTTTTACTTTCGCGCTCATGGGTATCACTGGAATGTTGAGGGAGAAGACTTCTCTCAATATCACGACCTATTTGAAGATATCTACGAAGATGTGTATAGTAGTATTGATCCAATTGCGGAAAATATTCGTAAGTTAGACGAGTATGCTCCGTTTAAATTAGATACACTCATAAAGTTGGCCTCGTTGAAAGATAGCAAGGTCCCAACCAAGCCAGTAGCCATGGCAAAAGATTTGCTAACGGCTAACGGTGAGGTACTAGAAAAACTAAAAAATGTTTTTCACACCGCAAATGATGCTGACGAGCAAGGGATTGCTAATTTCATTGCGGAACGGATTGACATGCATCAGAAATGGGCATGGCAATTGAAGGCCAGCACTAAATAACCCTCTAGAGAAAAAGGTAATATTCATATGTCATTAAATCTTGACGCCGGTGCGTTTATCGTAACCGGAACTATCGCTACCCCAAGCGCGGGCGCAAAGTCAACCTTGGTGTACACAACCCCTTGCGATCTTGATATCGCAGGTGTCCAGCTTTACGCAGGCACTGTTAGCGCTGGTGCGTCTACTGTTAACATTAAGGTAACGCCTCCAACTGCTGCTCCACTATACGCACGCACATACAACTACAACTACGCAACTGCTAAGAATGTACAGGTTGTTTCTGTAGCAACTGATGGTTCAACTCTAACCTTCACAACTGCTACTGCACACAGCCTAAGCACTGGCGACGTTGTTTCTGTCACTGGTTCTACGCTTCCTGCTTGGAACTTGAAGGATGCAGTTGTTGCATCTGCTACTTCTGGTACAACGACTTTCACAGTTGCTTACCCAGAGGCTGCAGGTTCTGCTGGCCACGTAACTGGTATTAGCGGTATTGCAACCGTATCCTCATCAAACGTAGTAGTTGGTTCATCAGGCACTACGTTCACAACCGATGCCCCACATGGTCTAAAGACCGGTGACAAGGTGACTATCAGTGGAGTTACTGGTGGAACTGTGGTTGGCGTGAACCAGACTGCAGCTGCAGTAACTGTAACAGGTGCTAGCACCTTTACGACAGCTACAGCTAGTTCTGTATCTTCAACCATTGGCGGTACTGCAGTTATTAAGGCAACTGTTGTGTCTAATAGTGCTAACCCAATTGTTGTTACAAAGGGTCAGGTAGTAAACGCTGTTCAGCTTGTAACTGATGATGTTGACTACAACCGTGCGTCTAACTACGCACAGGGAACTGCTTACTACGCGTACATTTCGGATCTAGTACTACCTGCTAGCGCTCGTGGTGCACAGTTTGGTGCTGCAACCAACCTTGGCAATGCAGATGGCCGTGTTTCAGGTCGAATCCCTGCTGGCTCTCTTGTAGAGCTTGAGGTTCAGGTTCGTGGAACAACGACCACCAGCCTTGCAGATCTTGCATTCGGTGTAGAGTTTAAGAAGAAGTAATCTCGCTTAACCCACAAGAAGCCCTACCTAAGCGCTATAATGCTTGGGTAGGGCTTCTTTATTTAGAATTAAGGAAATAGATATGATTAAGTGCTTTAGCTGTGAGCTTGACGCAGATTTTGTTTTAGAAGTAGCTTGGGGGTTGCCTCAGTACTTCTGCAAGGGTTGCGTACCAGAATCAGTAAAAATACAATTTGGACCAGAACACTTAAAGGCAGTAGTCAAAGAACCCACTGTAGAAGCAGTGGCTGAGACAGTAGCTGAAGAACTCGTTGTAGAGGCAGTAGCTGAAGAAGTTCCAGCACCCGCCCCTAAGAAAAAGAAGAGCACAGTAGCCGTTGAAGAGCCTGTAGTGGAAGATGAAGAGCAGGTAGCTGCTAATGTCTCGGATAACTAGGATTCAAACTAAGCAAGGCCACCCTATTCCAAATAGCACTATGCAGGTAGGGCCTTTTCCTCCTGAACTATATTATTCTTACCCTGTGGTAGAAAACTACGAACAAATTAGTGGTAACGGCGGACCTGAAATTCCTGAGGGCGGTACTGCTCAAAATGGTTTTAAACCCTTAAAATGGTTTAAGTGTCGTTTGTGCGAAGGCTACGTAAATGAAAGAGAGCTTTCAGAACATGTGTGTCCAGAGGACACTAGCCAGTATAATGAAGAATATTAAATATTAATATAAGCACTACTTTTAGGAGAATACATGCCTAGTTTTGAGCTTCCACCCCCAGGCAGTAAGACTGCTTATAGACGTATTCCAGATCCGCAAAAGCCTCTAGGTATTGCTAAAACTACTGCTGCTAAGTCGTATAACACTGAAAATCAAAGAGAAAAGTTTTACGGTGTAGATGTTGAGTCTAGGTTAGACGCTTACAATGAGGGCCTTAGCATTAATTACCCTCAGATTAGTACCGAAGGTGCATTCAAAGGTCTTCAACAGCAGTATGACCTTTTAAGAAACGTAGAACTTGAGCAATTTGGAGTTCAAAGACCTCGAGCTAGTGGAGTCTATGACTATAGAGTTGCTCCGGGTAGGCAGTATCGTAACCTCTCTCCTATGCCAATTGATTTTCAAGGAAATAGGCGCGGCGGTATTTATGAAACAGGGCAGGCAGTAAACACTAGATTTGCTAGCTTTACTGAAGATGAAGATTTAGTTGAAGATCCTACAACATCGACAAATGTAAGTCGTCCTAGGACGATAGCCGCAGCTTATGCTCCAGACGAAGAAAAACTTACTATTGTATTTAGAGATAGTACTTTTTATAATTACTATGAAGTAACGATGCAAGAGTGGGAATTTTTTAAAAAAAATTACTCTAAAGGACCATACATTAAAAAAGTACTAGATAAGAAACCTCGTGGTGTAGCAAGCACTGACCATGTTCCAGACGAACTACTAAAGCATGCAACTACAAGTACTAGGTTAAATCAAATTGGTAAGCTTACTAAGCCTCATGCTCATGATGGGACTTACCGAGCACCTAAAGTCTATGATAAGCCACCATCTCGTAGGTTTAGTAAATCAACTGGTTACAAAGCACCTACTAAAGCACCAAGAGGTGTGCCGTTTAAAAAGTCAGCTAGTGCACCTAATGGACCGGCTGCACCTACATCTAAATCGGCAAATGCAGCAGCAGCAAGACGTCAAAGAACAAGGAGAGCCCTAGGTGGCAGCTGAACCAAAAGAATTTCGCAATTACTACTGGCATGTGTTAACTTATGGAAGTAAGCCAAAGATTTTTGTAGAGAAAGCGGAAACACAAGAAATAGATGGCGACTATAGATTTGGATCTGGTTGGGCTATTAGAATGCCTTTTACCAAAAAAGCTATTGTCATCGGTAAATGGGTTAATAGTTTTAGCGAAAGCGAAGCTTTAACTTATGCTATTAGAGGTAGATCTATGGCATCTGATGAGGTAGATTGGAAACGTATTAGATTTGGGGCGGAAGATGTTGAAACGGAACAAACACACTAAAGAAGAGCAAGAAAAGACAAAGCTTGAGCAGAGGGTATCCAAAATGGCTACCCAAGACTTAACTCAATGGGTAGACCAAGCACTATACAGCATTGGCAAAAACCTTACACAGTGGTCTAGAACACAAGATAATGCTTTTCTACAAGAGAGTCATATGGGCGCCGAAGCCCTTTTGGCTGTGGTAAACGAACTAAGTAGAAGGCATAATGACTAACCCAGAAGAAGAATTTGATTCACTATACGCCCCTGGCGCAGAAGAGCTATATGAAGAAGTTGAAGAAACTGGCGTAGAGCTTGATGAGCTTTCCAAAGAGTTTGTTCAGCAATTAATAGATAAAATAATGCTGTTTATGGGCGCTCTTATTGGGTATGATCTACATTCCTACCAAGAGCCTCTAGCAAGAAGAATTATTGAATCTCTCATTATTAATGATGGTGAGCAGATTACGGCACTTGCAGCTCGTCAGTCCGGCAAGTCAGAAACTATTGCTAATACAGTGGCTAGCCTTATGGTTATCTTGCCTAGACTGGCTAAAATCTACCCTGATCTGCTAGGAAAGTTTGGCGATGGTTTATGGGTGGGGTTGTTTGCTCCAATTCAATCTCAGGCAGAAACTTTGTTCAGTCGCCTGGTTAGTCGCCTAACTAGTGAAAGAGCTTTGGAAATTCTAAATGACGTTGAGATTGATGATCAGTTAGGTAAGAATCCTGGGGTAACCCGAAACATCAAGCTTAAGAACAGTGGTTCTATTGCCATGATGATGACAGCTAACCCAAGAGCTAAGATTGAGTCTAAGTCGTTCCACTTAATGATTATTGACGAGTGTCAAGAAGCAGATGATTTCGTGGTTGCTAAGTCAATCTCTCCTATGGGTGCGTACTACAATGCCACTATGGTTAAGACTGGTACCCCAACAACTTCCAAAAATAATTTTTACAAAGCTATTCAGCTAAATAAAAGACGACAAACTGGTCGGGCATCAAAAAAAAACCACTTCCAATGGGACTGGAGAGACGTAGCAAGAATTAACCCTGACTACGAAAAATTCATCAAAAAGGAAATGCTTCGTATTGGCGAAGACGCTGACGAGTTCCAAATGTCTTACAACTGCAAATGGTTGCTAGAACGAGGTATGTTTATTACCTCTAACGTTATGGATGAAATTGGTGATACCAGCATGCAGCTAGTCAAGTCACATCATACTTCCCCAGTAATTGTTGGAGTAGACCCCGCCCGTAAGATGGACAGCACAGTAGTTACGGTTGTATGGGTTGACTGGGATCGACCGGATGAACTTGGTCATTATGACCATAGAATCTTGAACTGGCTTGAGATTCAAGGCGATGACTGGGAAGAACAGTACTTCCAAATTAAAAACTTTTTGGGTGCTTATGACGTCCTAGCTATTGGGGTAGATGCTAACGGCGTTGGTGACGCAGTAGCTCAACGTCTAAAGCTACTATTACCTCGGGCTCAGATTGTTCCACTAAGCAGTAGCCCTTCTGAGCAAACAGGTAGATTTAAGCACCTACAGACTCTTATTCAAAGAAATAAGCTCTCATGGCCTGCTCACGCTAAGACAAGAAATTTGCGAATCTGGAAGCGTTTCTATCAGCAAATGATTGACGCTGAGGTACACTATAAGGGTCCTAACTTTACTGTCTCGGCACCAGATGAAGCTCATGCTCACGACGATTTTGTGGACTCACTTGCTATTGCTTGTGCAATAACTAAAGAACTGGTTATGCCTACGGTACAAGTTAGTGCTAATCCATTTTTTTAAAAGTTAGAGTTTAGGGCGACATTTAACCAAAATAGTAGGAAACTTTTAATGAGGATCCTCAATCCAATTAGGAGAAATAAATATGGCATCGACCATCGGCCCGGCACCTCAGTTCCCTGAGCGTACCCCGGTTTCATATGAAAGAAAAATTACTGACGCGGCTCCAGGTCAGCGTGGTCCACTTCGTTTTGAAGAGGGTATCGCAACTGATACCGATATTCCAAATGAATTTCAGAATGGTGCGTCACAGGGCTACATTACCCCTCCAGGTCGCCCTAACCACAACCAGAATGTCTTTGAGAAGCCTGCAGAAGAGACCATGGCTGAGCGTGCTCACGTTGGCTCTGCTGCATGGGTAGAAGCACCTAACTTCCTAGATAACTTCTCTCAGGGCGCATTCTCGGATGAAGCTGAAATTCGTTTTGAAGAGGAGTTCCGTTCAGGCGGTCACTACTCACGAATGAACCCAGCTACAGTTATTGACTAACCCGTATACTATTACCCGGCTCTATACCTCTTCTTTAGAGCCGGGCAATAGTTACATGGAGCTACCATGACATTTCCCGCAAACGAACAGCTTTACAATAATATATCTTCACAGGTTCGTGCGCGTCACGGTGGAAAAATGAGCAGAACTGCGGGCAGAGAGATTGAAGAGCAATATGCTAGAGCTGGCGGACAGTACGTTAATTCTAAAAGAGATGCAGATCCTAAGCTCTTAGATAAGAAAAAAGAAGCTGAAGACAGAAAAAAACGTAAGATAGCCGAACAAAAAAGAAAGAAAAAGCAAAGCGGTTTGCTTTAGAGGGCATTATGATACTTAATATGGAAGGACGTGAGGCATGAGCATTGACTTTTCGCCACCGTCCTATAGGGCCGCTTCATCCGACCTTACTATCTCCATTTCCCCATTGGGTCTTGTCGAGCTGGCGGATGAAGAGTTTGAAGTCCACGGACCAAGACTAAACAGATATTCCCTTAACTGGGCCATGTACCTTGGCCATCACTGGAGTTACCGTCGTGAGATCGGTGAAGCTCAGATGGTCTACAACTATTTCAGAGCTTTTACCGATTACCTTGTAAACTTTACTTTTGGCCGTGGCGTTCAGTTCCGCAGCCCTAAAGAAACAGAAGCTATTGTTCCAGACCTACTTAAAAGAGTTTGGGAAGTAGATAATAATAAGCACGGTGTCCTGTGGGAAATGGGTCAGCAGGGTGGCGTCTCAGGCGATTGCTTTGTTAAGGTTGCTTACGAAGAGGCATGGGTAGATAGTACGGGAAGACCTCACCCAGGAAGAGTAAGAATCCTTCCTCTAAACTCATCCTTCTGTTTCCCAGAGTTTCACCCGCATGACCGTAACAGACTTATTCGATTTAAACTTAAGTACCGCTTCTGGGGAACATCCGTAGAAGGTACTCGCCAGGTGTACACTTACACTGAAATTCTTACCGATGACATGATTGAGGAGTATATTAACGATGAGCTTATTGACTCGCGTCCGAATCCGCTTGGCCTTATTCCTGTTGTCCATATCCCAAATGTTCTAATCTCAGGTTCCCCATGGGGTCTGTCAGATTGCCACGACATTATTGTTCTTAATAGAAACTACAATGAAGTTTCCACAGATGTTGCGGACATTATCAACTACCATGCTGCCCCCGTTACGATTGTTACTGGCGCAAAGATTGCTGACCTTGAAAAGGGCGCAAAAAAAGTTTGGGGTGGCCTTCCTAAAGATGCTCAGGTTTATAACCTAGAGGGCGGTAACGCTGGTCTTCAAGGTGCAATTGAATACCTAAAGCTAGTAAAGGTATCTATGCACGAAATGGTTGGTATTCCTGAATCAGCTCTTGGTCAGGTACAGGCTGTGTCTAACACCTCAGGTGTAGCCCTTTCTATTCAGTACCAGCCTTTGATGAACCGCTTCCAGCAAAAAGTTGTTATGTACAGCAAGGGTCTTGAGCAGGTTAATAGCCTTATTCTTCGCACGCTTGCTTTTAAAGAACCAGAGACTTTTCAGTGGAATCCAAACTTTAATGGTCCAATTAAAGAAGGTCAATACCCAATCTTGGATCCTAATGATCCACTGACTTATCAGACCTTTGCTTTCTTCCCACCTCCTCTTCCTCTAGATAAGCTAATTGTGCTTAATGAGATTCAGACTAAGATGAGTATGGGTCTTGAGAGCAAGGAAGGCGCCCTACGTGCTTTGGGTGAAGAATTCCCGAACGAGAAGCTCGAAGAGATTCGCACAGAACTTATTGCTGATGCTAAGTCTGATGGTGCTCTAAATATGCTAAAGAGCCAAATTAACTCAGCTATTATGTCTTTGACAGGCATTATGCCTGATGGTAGTGGTGAAGCCATGCCAGGACCTGATGGACAACCTATGGGTGCTCCAGGACAGATGAACCCACAAGCTTTGATGTTTGAACAGCAAACCATGGCTCAGCTTCAAAATGACTTAGTAACTAAGGCATACGGTACAAAGATCCCACAACGTAGAGGACCTGATGCTGATGATGCTCCAGAAGCTAACTAAACAAGGTTTAGCCTGACATTTGTTTTAACAAGTGTTGGACTATATATATAAAATAATCCGCGGTCTATCGTGCTACTAAATTGGAAAACGACCTAACTAAACAAAGGAATAAATTACTATGAATCAAGATGTTGAAGTATCAGAGCAGTTCTTTGAAGCTACGCAGGAAAATGTAGCTCAAGATTTTGCGGTACTACAAGAAGGCGAGCCTGTAGCCAGGGCATACTCTGAGGAAGACCTCAAGAAGGTGCGCGAACAGGAAAAGTCAAAGCTATACCCTCAGATTGAATCATTGAAGGAAGAACTAAGCTTCTTAAAGCAAGAGCGCGAGTCTCGTAAAGAAGAAGAGGCACGCTTGCGGGCAGAAGCTGAATCAGAGGCTAAGCGCCGTGCTGAAGAAGATATGGACGTTCGTGAACTACTTTCCGCTAAGGAAAGCGAGTGGCAGGATCGTCTAGAGAATGAGCGCCGTGAACGGGAACGAGCAATTGCTCTCCTAGAAGCTGAGCGTTACTACAGCGAACTTAGTTCTTACCGCAATAGTCGTCTTGAGCAAGAGCGAGACAACATCATTCCTGAACTACTTGATTTGATTTCTGGCGAGACCGCTGAGGAAATTGAAGAGAGTATTGCAGGACTTAAGGAGCGTTCATCACGTATCCTTGATTCAGCGCAGCAGGCAATGACGTCTGCTCGTAAAGAAATGACAGGGAGCCGAGTTACGGTTCCTGCGTCGGGACCCCTAGATAATAATTCGGATCAGAAATCGTTTACGGCAGAGCAAATCGCCGCCATGTCGGTTACTGAGTACGCCAAAAACCGTGGGAAGCTTCTTGGTCAAGCGGCTTCTGACCGTGGCCAGGGTTTCTTCGGGTAGAAATACCTTTAATCTACTAATTTACTACTTAAGGAGTAATACACATGGCAGCGTCCATTACCGGTACCGGCAACCTCGCCGGATCACCAACGGCGTATTCTGGTGCTAATTCCCAGCTTACGCAATCTATCCAGACAATCTGGTCTAAGGAAATCCTTTTCCAGTCCATGCCGATCCTGCGCTTCGAGCAGTTTGCGGTTAAGAAGACTGAACTAGGCGTTGCCCCAGGTCTCCAGATTAACTTCATGCGTTACAACAACCTTGGCAGTGCATCAGCACTTGTTGAAGGTGTTCGTATGTCGAGCAATGCACTTACCGCACAGCAGTTCTCAATCACGGTTGCTGAACACGGCTACTCAATCGCAGTATCTGAGCTTCTGCTCAATGCTTCCTTCGATGACGTTATGGCTTCTGCTTCACGTCTTCTTGGTCGTAACATGGCTCTCTACCTTGATGGCCAGGCTCGCGATACCCTTATGGCAGCTTCTTCCGTAATCTACGGTGAAGACCGCACCAACATGACGACAATCACCAACGGTACCGGTTACTTCAACCAGTACGGTCAGGGTACTGTTGCAACGTCGCGTCAGGGTCTTACAGGTAGCTCATACTTGACTCCTAACACGATCAAGGATGCTGTCGAAACGCTTGCAAGCAAGAACATCCCAAGACTGGGCGAGACTTACGTTGCATTCGTTCATCCACACCAGAGCCGCAAGCTTCGCGACAATCCTGAGTTCATCGAAGTAACGAAGTACGCTGCCCCAGGTAACTTCATGCTTGGTGAAATCGGCCGTCTTTACGACACCGTATTCATCGAAACCACTCAGGTTACTAAGGTTCCTAACGGTGCTGGCGCTAACTGGAATGCGGATTCTGCTGTAAACAACGTTGTTTACCCAACCGGTGGTGGTTACACTACTCCAGTTACCAAGACCGGTAACGGTTCAGCAGATCGCTACTCAGCTATCTTCATTGGTGACAACGCCTTCGGTCACGCTATCTCATTGCCAGTTGAACTGCGCGATGGTGGTATCCTTGACTTCGGTCGTGAGCACGCACTTGCTTGGTACTCAATCTACGGTCTAGGCCTGATCACCGATCAGTCTGTAGTTATCGCAGAAACCAACTAAGTAACACCCCTTTTGATAGGGGGAGTGCGTTTGAAGGCCTCCCCCTATCATTATTAATACACTAAACACAGAGATACTAATCAGGAGAATATAATGGCTACAAAGGCTAAAGTAACAGACGTCACAGGACGTCAGCGCGAAGCGCTAGTAAAGGAACAGGCCGCACAGCAAGTTCGTGCAGCAGAAGAGCTGACAATGGCGTCAGCAATTGAAACAGCTCGTCTAGAGACTGAAATTGTCGACCTGGCAACACCAAGCGCCCCAACCGTCATTGACGAAGTTGAAGATTTGGGTGTAGATCTTGCAGATGATACTACCGTTATTCGAGTCGCAGAAGACTTGGACATGGTTACCATCGGAGCATCTAATCACTATAATTTTAAAGCTGGGCAAAAGTATAAGGTCCCATCACATGTAGCTCGACACCTTGAAGAAAAGGGCTATTTGTACGACCGCCTCTAACCGGCTTTGTTAGACCGCCCGCACCTATGACCGCCCTCCCATAGGTGCGGGCTTTTTTATACAGATAAAAGAATACATTACGTACATAATGTATATAAAGATTTATTTTAAGGATGCGTAAGTGGCAAATCTCACTACCCTATCTAATAGTCTACGTAGCGAATTAGGCGATACCGCTAGCAGCTTTTTGCAGAATTACCTGTCAGATGGCACGACTAAGAAGTTTCATCTTGATTACTACCCTGTGTCGGGTACTAGCCTCATAGTTATGGCTGGAAATACTAATATTTCTAGCACTGTAACTATTGAAGAGGCTACAGGCATTCTTACTCTTCCAACTGCTCAAGCAGCAGGCACAGTTATTAGCGTCTCAGGTATG
>Ga0164295_10002326_pt1 | contig 15678 bp, 9 predicted proteins | sample GEODES006metaG_FD_111798 | JGI IMG/M metagenome (GOLD analysis project Ga0164295, IMG submission 111798) | Oligotrophic lake water microbial communities from Sparkling Lake, Wisconsin, USA - GEODES006 metaG | ecosystem: Environmental > Aquatic > Freshwater > Lake | place: USA: Sparkling Lake... | reverse complement strand
CACAAATGGCCCAAGGGGAGCACCACCTCATCAGCCGCATGGAGGACCAAATCCGCAAACGCAGAGCCAGAACCCACGCCACGGGTGACGGTGCCAGAGCAAGCTCAAGCCACCCCACGACTTCTTCGATGACCTGGATCAGGATTTCTGAATTCTCTTCAATCCAACATCCAAAATCATCTCGTTACGCTCGGCGACGGCGCAGCATCAGCATGGTGCAGATCCCTCCGAGCAACACGGCCACGCTCGGCTCGGGCACGACGGTCATGGTGACAAAGCGACTCGCACCCGTCGTATCGCTTCCGAAGTTGGAACCAGCGTCGGTGTCATCGTACTTGAACATCCATTTGTTGGCCCCGAGAGTGATTTCAGATCCATTTGCGAGGGTGTTCGAATTGTACGAGAAGAGTTCGCCATTCCATGCTCCCGCCCCCATATAACTGATCAGTGTGAGCTTATCTCCATTACTACGTACCGTGCTGGTTGAGATGTCCGTCAAGGTGAGGATGGCCCCAGTGGCGATGTTTAGATCACTGGTGGAGTGGGCCAAGTCGCCATCGACATTTAGTCCGAGAGTCTGCAACTGATAGGCATAGGTGGAAGTGCTATCAAAACTCAAGGCGCCACCACGGAAGGACTCGATCGAGGTCTCGCTGCCACCAGGGGAGAGGACGCCGCTTACATTGATCCCACCGATGACGCTGCCAGAACCACCGAGGGTAGTACCAGCGGCTACAATCACCGCACCGTTGCCGGAGTTGGCTCCGTTAATCCGTAGGGTCCCAGCGGAAACTGTCGTGAGTCCAGTGTAGGTGTTATCGGCGGACAGAGTCAGCGTGTTGTTGCCGATCTTGGTCAACCTACCTGCTTGACCGCTCATGTCACCCATTGGACGCGCGATGGTCGCGTTCGACAGCGAGGTGTCGATCTGGGTGTTCCCGGTGCCGAGCAACACAGAAATCTGCGTGCCGGTGTTTTCAGTTCTGATCAAGTTCGTCGTGCCAGCTCTGGCTTCCAGCGTGCCGCCATTGAGGTTGAGGGTGAATGTTTGTGTGTTGGCAGTATTGTTGAAGATACTTTGCGTTTTCAGGGTGCCTCCGGTCAGCGTGTAAGTTGCGTTACCCGCGTCTTGGTGATAAAGGTTGGTGGTGGTTAGCGTGCCGCCGCTTTGGGTCATGGTAGCGGAGGCATTGTGGCCGATAGCCACCTCATTGGCATTGATAGAACCACTGATCAAATTACCGGTTCCATCTAAACCTTGAGCCCCAATAACGAATCGGGTAAAGCCCCCGACGGTGAGCGCTGCGCCATCGACGGTCAAAGAGCCGCCCCGAGCGCCGGCGCTCATGGTATGATCTGTGCCAGGATCGTTCAAAGTGGTGGTGAAATTGCCGGATTTTAATGTCAAGGTGCCGAGACCTGCATTGAGCGAGCCGAGGGAATAGCTGCCTGCGCCCGGATCCAGAGTTAGGCTGCCCGCGCCACCTTTCTGCAGAACTCCGGTGGTGGTGAGTGCAGTGCCGGTCAGTGTCAGGGTGGAGGCGGCATTGGTGACGCCAATGCTGTTTACGGCGGCGTCCTTCAGGGTGAAGTTACGGTCCGAGCTGGCGTTGCCGCCAGTGTAGCTCAGCCCGCCGCCATCGAAGACTAGGTTGGTCGCATTGGACGTCGCCTGGCCGAGGTTGCCCGCCACGCCACCGTTGCCGATGGTCGCCACGCTCAACGTGCCCGCCCTGAGGGTGGTCACGCCGGTGTAGGTGTTGTTTCCGGATAGAGTAAGGTTGCCATTACCGATCTTGGTGAGCGCGCCTGCGGCTCCAGAGGCATTTTGCAGTGCCTGGCCAATGGTGATGTCTTTTCCACCCACCACATTGAAGTTTGCGCCGTTGGCCGTCAGGAAGGCGTTGGTGAAGGTGTTGGCGGGCATGTAGGTCGCACTGGCCGCAACCGGCGCGAGGAAGCCGCCGCCACCTGTTGTGGTGTCGAAGGTGATATTCGCCGTGGAATTCGTGCCGCGGGCGGTCGGGAAGGCCCCCAGCGTGACCTGCGCCGTGCCGCCGATGTTGATGGTGGACGAGTCGGCATTAGTCGAGCTGGTCGTGTTTCCGCCAGCGGAGAGCGAGGCGAAGTTCGTCGCGGTGAAGTTGCCACCGGTCAAATTGAGGTTGGCAATGATCGGGCCCGTGGAGTTCCCAGCGTTTGTTGTATTTCCACCGAGACCCAAGTAGGTGATGTTGCTGATGCCTGCGGTCTGAGTGAATGTATTGGTGGTGTAGAATTGTCCCGCGGTATCGTAACGGCCGATGCGCAGGGTCGTTGCCGTGAGATTGCCGCCACTCACGCCGATCGTCGAAGTAGCGATATTGCCAACACTGCCAGCATTTGTACCCATGATGATACTCGACGTCGAGAGTGACCCGCCACTAAGATTGTAAAACGAGGTGCTCCGGCCGTTGCCCATGATCAGCGAATTGTTGCCCAAAATTCCGATAGTCCCCGCGGAATGATTCACCGTCGAGTTTCCGCCCAACTGACCGAGAACGAAAGTGCCGCCAATACCGTAGTTCCCGTTTTGGATATTGAGGGTTTGCGTTCCGTTCCCCGTGACGGTGTAGCCGCCTGTGGTGTTCACCGTCCGGTTTCCGGTGAGCGTCAGCGTGCCCGCGCTGACGGTGGTGGTGCCGGTGTAGGTGTTCTCGCCGGAGAGGACCGTCGTGCCCGTGCCGTTCTGGGTCACGGAGCCACTGCCACTGATGGTATTGGAAAGCGTGAGGCCGGAATTGGTGCGTCCGAAGGAAAGACCACCGCCGTTCAAAACAATGTTGGCGGTGTTGTTGCCGAGATCGCCTTCCGTGCTAGTGCCGATTTGCAGCGTGCCTTGGTTGACGGTTGTTTGCCCCGTATAAAGATTGCTGGCCCCGAGGACGACGGTGCCGCCGCCAGTTTTGGTCAGCCCGCCATTGGCGGTGCCGTTGACCGGAGTATTGATCGTCAATGAGCCGGAAGTGGAGGTTATGACGCCCTCTCCATTGCCGAGGACCAAGCTGCTGAAGCCACTGATGACATCCAGAGTCGCCACAGAGGCCACTGCGCCGCTGTTCACTGTGAGCGCTCCGCTGCCGTTGAGTGTCTGACTATTGGTGTTGAAAAGCAGGGAGTTCACAGTCAAGCCCGAGGTTGTCACCGTGCCATTGAAGGCAAGTGCATTCACGGGGCTGGCGGCGGTGGTGAGCCAGCCGAGAGCGCATCCATTTCCGTGGCGTTCAGGACGCGCAGGCCAAGGGTGCTATCGTAGGTGACGAAATTACTTCCCGTGCCTGCGACTGCCGTAGCGCCGAAGAGCCATGGCACGATTTTCAACGCTTTGGTGGCGTCATTGCTCAATCCGTTATTAAGCGGGTTCGTTCCGACGAAATCAGCGCCGGTAGGCGCAGTTCCCAAAGTGATGCGGCTGACGTTGGTGCTTGCACTCTGGTCGAGCGAGGTGCCACGCACGAGAGCGGTGGAGAGGTTGGTGCGGGAGATCCCACCGGTAACCGCAAGCGTACTTACACGGCTGGCCGCCGAGGCGACTGTCACGATACTGGAGCCAGTGCCCAAGGCGAGGCTCGCGACGGTTTCCGTGGAGTTGGTCGTGCCATTGCCCGTCAAGCTGAGTTCACCGCCGAGGTTTAAAGTCACACCGTTGGCGTCCTTGAGGCGATCGACATTTCCAGCTGTGTTATCCAGCAACAGCCTGGAGCCGGAGCCGTTGATCGTGTAGCCTGAAGAAGCATTGATGGTACCGGCTGCGCCGCTGACGGTGAGTGTGCCGCCGCTGGCAACCGATCCCTCAGTACCAAGGGTGGTGGCACCGGTGTAGGTATTCGCACCAGAGAGGATCAGCGTGCCGGAGCCGGCCTTGGTGAGGCCGAAGGTTCCGTTTGAACTGATGATGCCGTAGCTGGTGAGATTGTGCTGGACCGTGGCTGACAGTTGATTGGTGGTGATGGTTCGGTTGCCATTGAGAATCATGTCAAGGCTGATCGTGTCCGTGATCGTCGAGCCTGCGGTGTTCGCGGTGGTGGTGATGTTGCCGCCGAGGGTGATGCGGCTTCCCGCCAAGGCGAAGGCACTGGAATTATTCGCGGCACCGGTGTTAGTGAAAAGAATGCCTGCGAAAGATGAGTCGGCCTCGAGGTTGTTGCTCGTGCTGTTCTGAACATTGCCGCCGAAGGTCAGCGCGGTCCCGGTCAACGGAGCGGTGTCCAAGTTCCAGTTAGTATTCGTATTCCAGAAACCGGTGCCGCCGCCGCCGTCCCAAACATTGCCGGCATGCACGGATTGCGCCGCAAACAGCGCGGTGATGGCGGAAGCGAGTGGAAAAGAGAGGCGGGTGGTGGAGAGGACGCGTCGTGTGGCGAACGGTGGATTATTTTTCATTTCAATGGGATTTTGTGGTTGGTCTTAGTCGGGCTTTTTCGATGTTTCGTTACAGGGGTGTTATTATGAAGCGTGGAGAAGATGCACTTTTAGTGGGATTTCGTCTATAATCCTTAGGGTCTATTTTTCCACATGGTTTCAACGCTGGATTTTTTATTTGTTTGAACGTACCTAGGTTGATTCACGGGCATTCGGTTGTAAATTTAAAACTTTAATTTTTGGAATTAGAATCCACGAAATTTTCGTTTTTGTTTGCATTAAATTGCTCATTTCAAGTGTTTTATGAGATCGATTGACGAGAAGCATTTGTAAAATCCCGTGAAGAGGCGTGGTAGCTTGAGTTATTTCTGAAGGATTGCGCTCGTCAAAGAGATGCAGGCCGCACCTTAGCCCCTAATCCGGTTCGCCATTGGCTTTGCAGACCGCATGCCAACCTCCCACTAACCTCAATCAGCGGATCTGAACTTACACAAAATTCTGACACGCCCGAGGGATCTCACCTCCGTAATCGACGCGTAAGGCTCCGTAAGCGCCATTTCAGCTTTCTGCTTTCCAAATTTCAGCTTTACCCCAAGTGCCCGCGCCTGACCCATCCATTCACAGCATCCACGTCGCATCGCAAAAAGGCCCGGCGAAACATTCGTTCCACCGGGCCGATCGGGAAATGCGGTTGATATCAATACAACCTCCGCCAATCAATTGGCGACTCGATAGAAGGCTTTACCGGCTGGAGGGCTAGGATCAGTCAGTGTGGCGCTGGTCGAAGTGGGGGTGACGCTGTCCACCTGCACATCGAAGGCTGTCAAATCGGTGCCCCTCATCAGGCGATAGGGCCGTCCGATGGTCAAATCGCTGGCCTGCACCACGAACTGCCCGCCGACAAGCGCCGCGCTGTTGATGACGACGTTTTCATCGCGCACGAGACGTGTTTGCAGTGCTGTCACGTCGGCGGCGTTGAAGGTGCCGTTGCCATCGGTATCGAAGGCGGTGAGGTTGAGAAACGCTAATGCCCGGGGCGCCGCCATCCCTTGTCCGGTCAGGTTGGCTTGTCGCACCGCCGCCGTTTCGCCGCCATTGCCCGCCAAATAGAGATTGGCAAGGGTCACATCTGCGGAATCAAACATCCCGTCTTTGTTCAAGTCATTCGCAGGACTGACCAGAGTCAGCGATAGACTCGCAATCCGGACCTGCGATACCTGAGTGAGATCTTTAGGATCGGGCGACGTGGGAAAACCAGCGATGGTATCGGGGTTGACTTGCTCGAAGATTACGTTGACCGGTCCGTCGGTTTGCGCGGCCAGCAGGGCGGCCCCGCTGATCGTCGCCGTCTGGAAGGTTCCGCCTGCTGTCGGCAGCGAGGCAGCCGCGACGGAGATCAGCGATCCGGTGACGGCGGTGGCTGGATTGGTGGAGGATGCCCCCTTGGTCAGTGCGGCAGTAAATGTTGCCTGCGATGTATCAGTCAAGGCACCTCGAGCCACATCGATCTTCAGCTGGTAATTCACTCCAGACCTGACCGTGACCCCGTTGAGAATGTTGTTCTGCCTCAATCCGTTCCGGTAGTTGTTGGAGGAATTCAGTATGATCGAGTCGTTAGCCACGTCCATCAAGGTGTCTAGATAGAAGGTGTCGTTGAGAACTGGCGTGTTGTCGACTCCCGTGTCGTCGACACCTGGGGTTCCGATGTAATTGGCCAGACTGTCTGGATCCTCATAGTAGGGCGACCAGCCCGTGACGACCGCAGAACTGCCCCAGAAGGGGCTATAATCACCAAGTGTTCCAGCGATGTTGTATGCGTCTACCGCGCGTCCTGCCACCGCATCGGAAATCTGGAACTGGTTGCCGTTGGGAATCAGCTCAAGCGTAGGAATCACGGCGAACGGCGCAGGCACAGTGCTGGACATGACAGAAACCACCAGGTTGTCGATGTAGCCCGCATAATCGCTAGGTTCGCCGAAAGTAATGTAACGTGCGTTATTTTCAAAATCGAGGGTGGTCGTTTCCGCAACCACCCGCGTTCCGTTGACAAACATGGTTGCCTTGCCCAGCAGTTCGTCGAAGCGAACGCGGATTCTGTAGACCGTGGAACGCGACGGGAAGGTGTTGGTGATTTTGGTAGCCCTGACACTTCCTACAGTTGGCGCGTCGTTATCCGTATCGTAATAGCCTTCGCTACCGAAATTGCCGAATCCAAAGTCATATTCGGCATTATCGAATGGGGCCGATGTTCCATTGATGGGGACATCACTCACACCCAGGTTCAACGGATGGCCGTTTCCAGTCAGAATATCGTATTCCACATACCAGACCTTGCCGCCGACGTGGGGGAACCAGTCGAAGTGGCCCGAGTTCGCGGCAGTTCCGAACCGAAGATTCTGCACTCCGTTACTTCCATGCTGGTTAGTAGAGACGGTTCTATTACCGTTTGCATCCCAGTTCAGCTTGCCGTCCACCACCAAATCGGCAGCGACCGCAGCCGGGTCGGAGGACCAAGCATATTTGACCTGGCTGGCAAGTGTACCGGTGGCACGGGTGGCAGGGTTGGTCAGGCTGGTGCTCACGGTACTGTCAAAACTATCAGAAAAGAGCACGATCGGCGCTACCGGCCCGCGGACTTTCATGAAGCGAACATAATCGACCTCGAAGGTGCTGCCTGATGATGCGGACGGATCCAATCGAAAACTCGTCAGGTTGCCCGTCCAAGCGGTGTCAGCAGAGAAATCAAGCAGGTAGGTATGATAAGCTCCATCGGAAGCCGCTGCAGACTCGATCGTTACCGCCGGAGTCCCGCTAGGCTTTGCCGCCGTTGTCCAGAAGAGCTCGATTCGATCGCCGGGATCGCCCTTCATGCGGATTTCAACAAACTTGTAGATCCCGGCATCGATGGTGGGTGCTCCGCCGCCGACAAAACTGAGCTGCGGATCCGTTCCTGCGGCCCCCGCCCCCGAGGCGGTGCCGGAAAGTACGCCGTTCGCCACGCTGCTGGTGATATTGGACAGGGTGGTCTGATTCAAATCCGCGTCACGATTGAACTCAAAGCCGATCGTGGGCCCGAGATCCGCCATGATGTAGTCGATCTGGCAAGAGTCAGCGACTGAGTCGTTGGTGTAGTTGAACGGGTCGATTCGCACTCCGATCCCGTTCGGGGTTTTCGTGGACAAATCAAACGAGGTCTCCTTCAGCGTGGTTCCGGAGGTGATAAAATTGGACACAACCTCGGCAGGGCCAGACGTCGTCGGGAAAACTTGAATCGTCAAATTGGAAGTCGCCGGGTTGCTGTTGACCGCCATGCGCAGGCGCATCGATTTGTAGAGCGAGGGGTCGAAGGATCTCGCCAGCGGGCTGAAGGTGACTGTTCCTTCCGGGGTCGCGGAGGCCGCGTAGTTGTAGGTCGCCGCCCCGCCCGTGATGGAGCCGAAGGTGGCGAGATACCTTGTGTTGGACGGGTCGGTCGTTCCGCTGAAATCTTCCAGCACCACGGTCGCCGGTGAGTAAATATCCTTGTGAATCACCGGGGCACCGAGCGCGGACATGGCAAGTCCCACTGGCGCAATGGCCAGCAGACAGGTTTTATAGGGTATCAAGTTTTGGGGTTTCATGAGTTTGGGTGGTGGGCCTTAGTGGGATTTTTCGATGGTTTTTTATAAAAGAGGCTTATTAACAGGTTGTCACGCTACATTTTTCGTTGGATTTCGTCTATCATCCTTAGGGTGTATTTCTGCACACGGTTTCAAAACTGGATTTTTCATTGATTTGAACTTTATCCGGGTCAATTGCGGGGGTTCGCTTGTGAATCGAGGGCCTAGTACTCAGGAAAATGGGTGAAATGGACGATGCCGACCTTGCGGCTTGTCCGCGATGAGGATGGAAGATCCAGCGGGGTTGACGCGGGTGGGGGACTCAGGCGGGGTCGTGCCGGGGCTTCGGTGGGTTTCCGGTTTTGTCGGTGGATTTCGGTTGATCTTTGCCAATCCGGCCATTCGATGGAGGTGCGCCTTGCGCGACCGATGTCCAAGCCTGATTTCAAAGCCCTACTCCGTGAAGTGCCACACCAACCCGGGGTGTACCTGATGAAGGATCGTCTCGGAACGATCATTTACGTGGGCAAGGCGCTCGACCTGAAACGCCGTGTTTCCTCGTACTTCATGGCGTCTCAAAAAATGCGGGCAAACGTGAAAACCCGGGCGTTGATCGATTCGATCCACGACTTCGAATTCCACATCGTTCGCAATGAAGAGGAATCGCTGGTGCTGGAATCCAAGCTCATCAAGGACTACCTGCCGCGCTACAACATCGCCCTCCGCGACGACAAACGATTCTACTTCGTCAAAATCTGCCTCGCCGATCCATGGCCGCGTTTTATGACCACCCGTGCGAAAAAGGACGACGGCTCACGCTACTTCGGGCCATTTCCCCACTCGCACGCACTGCTCGGCACCCTGGAGTGGCTCAACCGCGGCTTCGGTCTGCGGATTTGTCGGCCACACCGCCCGGGTGCCGCCGATTACCGCCACTGCAATGCCGATGTGATCCGCAACTGCTCCGCGCCGTGCATCGAGCGGATCGCCCGCGAGGATTATCTCACCAGAATCGATGAGGCCTGCCGCGTGCTTGAAGGCAAGGGCAAGCGCGAGCTCTTCGAGTCCCTCCGCACCGAAATGACCAAGGCCGCTGAGCTTCTTGACTTCGAGAAAGCGGCCAAATTTCGCGACATCCTCGAGAACCTCGAAAAAACGCTGCGCCCATCCCGGCAGTTCAGCCGTGGGATTCCCACGACCGTCCAGCCGACGACCGATCTCGCCGAGCTCGGCGAGGAACTCCACCTCGCGGGTCCACCCCACATCATGGAGTGCTTTGACATTTCCAACGTCTCGTCCAACCACATCGTGGCCTCGATGGTCCGGTTCACCGACGGGAAACCCGACAACCGCAACTACCGGCGCTACCGGATCCGCACGGTCGAGGGCCAAGACGACTTCGCATCCATGGCCGAGGTCATCCGCCGCCGCTACTCGCGGATCCTCATGGAAAACCGAGCCGCAAACCCCGACGCGGAGTTTTCCCAAGAAGACCCCGTCGAAGCCCAACGCCGCCTTGCGCGCGATGGCCGCGCGAAAATTATCCTGCCGGATCTCGTCATCGTCGATGGTGGAAAGGGCCAGCTCAGCATGGCCGTGCGGGAACTCCGGGCCCTCGGTCTCCACGAGCTTCCGGTGATCGGCCTGGCCAAGCGCCGTGAGGAAGTCTTCGTGCCGGGCGAAAGCCAGCCGATCCTGATCCCCCATGACCGCGGCGCGCTCAGGCTGCTCCAGCGCATCCGCGACGAAGCGCACCGATTTGCCAACGGCTACAACTCGCTGCTCTACAGGCGCCGGATGCGGGAAAGCTTGCTCGATGAATGCCCCGGAGTTTCCACGAGCAAGAAACAGATTCTGTTGGAAAAATTTGGCAGCGTCGCGCGGCTCAAAAAAACGACCCCCGAAGAGATTGCCAAGCTCCCCGGTATTTCCATCAAGTCGGCCACCGCGATGCTCGAATTTCTACGGCGAGCGGATTGAAACAAAAACCCCCGTCGCGGATGACCGGACGGGGGCTAAAACGAGGTTTAGAATGACGAAGGAGCGAATCAGGCCTCTGCGGATTTTTCCGGAGGTGCCAGACTGACCGTTTCCTCAACCACGACGACCGATTCAACAACCGACTCCACGATGGTTTCGGTCACGGGTTCGGCAGCCACGGCCGGTTCGGCAGCCACGGCAGCAGGTTCCTCCGTGGCGATCACTGCGGGCATGGTCGATGCAAGGACGGGGCGGATCGGCTCGCGCTCGGTGCGGCCTTCGCTGTCTTCGCGTTCGTCATGGCCCTTCGATTTCGCGCCGGAGACCGTCATGTTGCGGCCCATGAACGGTTGGTCGTTGAGCACCTCGACGGCGCGAACGGCTTCGTCCATGCGGAGCATTTCCACAAACCCATAGCCCTTGGAGCGGTGGGTGCTGCGGTTGTAAACGACCTCGATGTTGCGAACGCCACCAATGCCTTTGAAAAGCTCTTGGAGGTCTTGTTCGGTCACGTCGTAGGACAGATTTCCGACGTAAACGCGGGTGGACTCGACGCTTTTCGGATCGCCCCCACGGGAACGCTCGTTATTGCGGTTCGCTCCACGCGTGCGCTCACCTTCGCCACGTGGCGGACGTTCGCCCTCATTGCGAGGCGGACGCTCACCGTCGTTCCGAGGCTGGCGTGGCGCGCGGGCCTCACCTTCGCCGGAGCGGGCGTTGCGGGTGTTCGACTTCGGACCACGCGATTCTGAGAACGGCATGGACTCCTGCTTGCGGCTTGGAGGAGCGGGCTCCTTGTAGAGTCCGAGGGCCTTGAGGATTTTCTGCCAAAAGGTCAATTTGGCCGGAGCGTATTTGCGCGCGGGCCTCGATGCTTGTGGGCGGAACTCCTCGGAACGTTGTCCACCTTGGCGGCGGCCTTGGTTGCTATTGCGGTCTCCTTTGCGGTCACCTTCACGGTTACCTTGGCGGTTTTGGTTACGATTGCGGTTTGAGCCTCCGCGTGAGCGGCGGCGACGATTTTCTCCCGAGTTTTGGGATTCTTGTGTTGCGTTTGACATTGGGTCAGTGGGGTCATGGTTTCAGGCGGCCCGGCGCGGCGAGTTCAGAAGAACTCGGCAATGCAGGAAGGACCTCGTGCTGACTGGCAAGGTCCCGACCATCTGGCTTTTTGTTGCCATGGAAGAATCTCCGCAGCTTGCGAAAGGAGAACTCAACCGGTGTCAGAACCTGCCGGCTTGCGCCGCCGCCCGTGAGTCAGATAATTCCGAGTTTCCTGACCGCAGGCCGATTTCACTACCCGTGAGAAGAAGGGGTGAATCGTGAAGCGCTCGGCCGGATGCGGACATCGGAGGTAGGAATACCTGCTCAGAAAGAATTCTAGATGGCTCAGGGAGTTTGGCAAGAACCGAACCCGAGCTGGGCCAGATTTCCCAGATCGCGTGGCCATCATGACCGGCCCGCGTGGGGACCTACGCCCCCGCCAAGGCCTGAATCCACTTGGAAATCTCCGATTTCACGTTGGAAATCGATGGGGCCCCAGGGTTGGTGCGGGCGGCCAAGGCGGTTTCCAGCGAGAAAACGTCCTTGGCGTCCGGCCCATAGGCGGGATCGATGGCCGGAAGGTCGAGCTGGTCGAGCGGCGTCTGGGTGGCGATGGCCTGGGCCACGGCTTGCCCAACCAGCTCGTGGGCATGACGGAATGGAACGCCTTTTTTCACCAAGTAGTCGGCGAGGTCGGTCGCGAGCAGCATCGGATCCGCCGCGGCGCCCCGGCAGTTTTCCTCGCGAAGTTCCATCGCGGCGACCATCTCGGTATTCACCGCGAGAACCATGCGCAGGGTGTCCACCGAGTCGAAAAGCGGCGGTTTGTCCTCTTGGAGGTCACGGTTGTAGGTGAGCGGCAGGCCCTTCACGGCGACGAGGAGGTTCATCAAATTCCCCACCAGACGCCCGGTTTTGCCACGAGTGAGCTCGCAAACATCCGGGTTTTTCTTCTGGGGCATCAACGAGGAACCCGTCGTGTGCGCGTCCGACAACGAGGCGAAGCCGAACTCCGCCGTGCACCAAAGAATCAAGTCCTCGCTCAAGCGGGAAAGGTGGACGCCGCAAAGCGAAATCACGAAAAGTAGCTCGGCGATGTAGTCACGGTCGGCGATGGCATCCATCGAGTTGTGGGTGACGTCGTCAAAGCCCAACTCCGCGGCGATGGCGCGGCGGTCGAGGTTGATCGTCGATCCCGCGAGCGCGCCCGAGCCGAGCGGGGACTGGTTCAGCCGCATCCGGCAATCGGCGAGGCGGGACTTGTCGCGCTCGAGCATTTCGACGTAGGCGAGGAAATGGTGGCCTGCGGTGACCGGCTGGCCGCGCTGGAGGTGGGTGTAGCCCGGGATCACCGTTGCCGCATATTTTTCCGCACGATTCAGAAGCGCGCTTTGGAGGCCGGTGACCGCTGCGAGCAAACCGTCGATTTCCGTGCGAGCATAAAGCCGGGTGTCGGTGGCGACTTGGTCGTTGCGCGAGCGGGCGGTGTGGAGCTTGGCCCCGGCAGCACCGATGCGCTTGGTGAGCTCCGCCTCGATGTTCATGTGGATGTCTTCCAACGACGTGCGGAACTCGAATTTCCCAGCGACGATGTCCGCCTCGATTTCTCGCAAGCCGCCCTCGATTTGGGAAAACTCGCCTTCGGTCAGAATCCCGGCATGCATCTGAGCGCGCGCGTGGGCGATCGACCCCGCGATGTCGTGCGGGAACAAGCGCCAATCATACGAAATGGACTCGCCGAACTGCTGGACGAGTGACGAAGTATCTTGAGAAAAGCGGCCTTTCCACATGGCGGATGATGGTTGAGTGAGGTGAGCGCCGAAACACGATGGGTGCAGGCACGGCCGATTTGAACCCCGAACGCTCCCAGATGAAATACGAAATTTCCCCAGATCTCCAATTTGCGGGCACGGACATCATTCGCCGGGGTCAACAGGCATGACGGGTCCAAGACCGAAATGGGACGGTTAGATGTTAGATGACAACTTCATGAATCTTATTCATCGTCCGAATCGAAATTATTGAAACCCACCACATGATCCGCCTTAACTCATTGAAAACGAAGTATTTGGTTTTGAGCCTCCTGCCGCTGGTGGGATCATCCGCCCGCGCGGCAGAGGTCGCCTCGACCGTCGATTCGGGAAATACAACGTGGATTTTAACCTCCACAGCATTGGTTTTATTCATGACCATGCCGGGATTGGCGTTGTTTTATGGCGGATTGGTGCGAGGCCGGAACGTGCTTTCGGTGCTGGCTCAGTGCGCCGGGATCGCGTGCATCGCTTCGCTGCTCTGGGTCGCGGGGCTCTACAGTCTTGCGTTTAAGGGCACCGGTGCGTGGATCGGGAATTTAGACGCTGCCTTCTTAAAAGGGGTCACGATGGATGCCGTGGCGCCGGGAACCAAGATCCCAGAGGTTTTGTTCGTCATGTTTCAGATGACCTTCGCCATCATCACGCCGGGCCTCTACGTGGGGGCCGTGGTGGAGCGCATGAAATTTAGTGCGATCCTGCTGTTTTCCGCGCTGTGGTTGATTTTGGTCTACACACCCGTGACGCATTGGGTTTGGGGCGGCGGCTGGTTGCAGACGATGGGCGTAAAAGACCTGGCGGGCGGCATCGTCGTTCACGCCACTGCCGGGGTTTCGGCGCTGGTCTTGGCCGTCTTGATCGGAAAACGCCGTGGCTTCCCAGACCACCCCCACGCTCCGCACAATCCCGCGATGGTCTTCATCGGTGCCGCCATGCTGTGGGTCGGCTGGTTTGGATTCAACGCGGGTAGCCAGCTCAGTGCGGGCGGCCCTGCTGCGATGACCATGCTGGTCACCCACCTTTCCGCCTGTTCGGCAGCCATGGTCTGGTGCCTGATGGAGCGCTTTCGCAATGGCAAGGTCGGTCTGATCGGCATGGTCACAGGCCTTGTCGCCGGCTTGGCGACGATTACGCCAGCTTCTGGCGATGTCGGGCCACTGGGTGCCATTTGCATCGGTGCGATTGCGGCGGTGGTTTGCTATTACGCGGTGAGTCTGATTCGCGAAAAATGGCACATCGATGATTCGCTGGACGTGTTCGCCGTGCACGGCGTGGGCGGGATTCTCGGCACCTTGCTGCTGGCGTTTTTCGGTCAAAGCGCGCTGGGAGGCCTGGGTAACGTCAAAGAAATCTCGACACAGCTTGGAATCCAAGCGGCGGGTCTCGGCGTCACGATCCTTTGGTCGGCGCTCGCCACGGTCGCGATTGCGTATGTGGTGAAGGCGATTCTCGGCCTGAGAGTGACCGAAGAACAGGAATACGAGGGCATGGACCGCTCGGAACATGGCGAAAACGCCTACCCGATGGAGCCGTAATCCGCCCTGCTCGCCGAGGACAAGAGGCGAAATCGCGTCGGCCGAAATGGGAGGTGGCACGAATGCTAGCCCCCTTTTCGCCGATTCATCTTGGCGGGGGTGGCTCTTCGGCTTCCCAATCTTCGAGCCGCAAGCCGGTGACTCGTTGGAATTCACGGGTGTTGTGAGTCACGAGCGTCAGATCAAGCGAGAGAGCTTGGCCTCTGAGTTGCAAGTCGTAGGGACCGATCTTCGTGCCGGCCTTCTCGAGCTGATATCGGATTTCCGCCGTCTTCATGGCGGCGTCCCCATCGAAGGGCAAGAGGTGGAACGGCTGCAGAAAAGCGGAAACTTTTTGCCCCTCGCTCTCTGGATCATTGCAGCGGGAGACTCCGGCGACCAACTCAAACACGCTCACCATCGACACCGCGCAATCCTCCGGCCTGCGGGCGACAAGTTCCTGCATGACCTTGGGATTTCCGCGCATGGCGGCGATGCAGACGTTGGTGTCTAGGAGGTAGGTCATCGGGTAAAATCCACGATGGGTGGAAGATCTCCTTGGTCGGGCCGAGTGAAATGGGCGTCATCAATGCGGATGCGCTCGAAGAAGCCGTCCGGCCAGCTGGAGGCCTTGACTGGCACCAGCAACAAACCATCACCAAGACGACGAATCGACACTTCCCGGCCCTCGAACCTCAGTTCTTTGGGGATTCTCACCGCCTGCGAGCGGCCATTGGTAAACAATGTCGTTGTCGTAGCTCGTCCATACCCGAGCCGCATCCAGCGGTCAAAGAGCAAGTCCAAGTTCACCGCGGCCGCCTCGCCTTACCCGCTCCATTGCCACGTCCTCGGGAGAGGCCCTTGGGAAATCCGCTCCTCCTGACCAGCCGGCCTGGAAGCGATCATCTTTTACTCATGAACAGGTTTGCTGGGAGATCGCAGCAAACTGGAGCAAAAGCGGAGCAAATTGCTTCTCGATCGCCCCAAAAAGCTCCGTGAGTGTGCCAAATTGGCGCGTTCACGGAGCAATTTGCTGCTCGAATGCGCCAGATTGCCGCGATGACGGAGCTTTTTGCTGCGATGGCGGAGCAGTTTGGAGGGTCGGTTCGGTTTTCAAGCTGCCGAGCGTAACCCGCCCTGGTCATAGGTGAAGGCCGGCCACTCCGAAAGCTGCCAATTCCAAAGCTTGAGCGATTCGGGCATTATTTATACCATTTAGCAGAATGTCCTAGGCGAAAATGCATTTTTTTGTAAGGATTTCGCATGGCAAGAAAACGAGGCAGATTAGACTTCAATAACGAAGCATCAGAGATTGGCAAAAGGCACCGT
>Ga0164295_10002325_pt1 | contig 15687 bp, 16 predicted proteins | sample GEODES006metaG_FD_111798 | JGI IMG/M metagenome (GOLD analysis project Ga0164295, IMG submission 111798) | Oligotrophic lake water microbial communities from Sparkling Lake, Wisconsin, USA - GEODES006 metaG | ecosystem: Environmental > Aquatic > Freshwater > Lake | place: USA: Sparkling Lake... | reverse complement strand
TGACACCATCAGGTCTTCTACAATCGACACGTTCCGCGCTTTTAGTTCGGAAGCAAAGGACGCATTTGCAGAGACGTTCAGTATTCCCGAAAGGTAACTGTTTCTTGACACCATCAGGTCTTCCACGATGGACACGTTTCGAGCTTTCAGTTCTCTGGCAAAGGATGCGTTTGACGACACGTTGAGTATCCCTGCAAGGTAACTGTTTCTTAAGACAGCCAAGTCTTCCACGATGGATACGTTTTTGGCCTGGATATTAGATGCGAAGGAAGCATTCTCGGACACGTTGAGAATCCCTCCCAAATAACTATTTCTAGAGACAAGAATATCTTGTTTCACGGAGACATTCGATACGTCTAAATGTGTAATATAGACATTCTTTTGAAACGAAGCATTGTCCAGTGTAAGAAGACTACGCTGGATACGCACATCTCGAGAAACATTCAGGTCCTCTTCAATCGAAACATTTTTGGCATATAGACGATAAGAGACATTTGCATTACCTCTACAATCAATGTCGCTGAAAAAGGAACGTCCTGATACATCCAGGTCATAAATACCATTGACCTCGAGGTTAATCGCAGAGGAATAGCCAACGGTTAACTTTTCATTGATTTGACCATAATTAAAATTCAAGGACTTTCTTACTATCATATTTTTTATTTCTTCGAACCCTAATAATTTCTGGTCTAGACCAGAAATATCTTTCACAATTAATGTGGTCATTATAAAAATACAATATTTTAACGAAACTAAAAACGTTTAAAGAATTACAGCGAGGATGTAGAGATGGAGGACAGAACAAACCCTTATAACACTAAGAATAAAGAAATTACTTTACAGGAATTGGACACCTTGTTTCAATCTTTTCATATAAATTATAAGGTGAACAACTTGAATTTATTCAAGCGTTCTTTCGTCCATAGGTCCTATCTGAAAACGGACAATGTTCATTTTCAGAAAGTGCCCAACTGCATGGAGTTGAAGCAACATTCGAACGAAAGGCTTGAATTCTTGGGAGATGGTATTTTAGAGGCCATTACCAAAATGTATTTATACAAGCGTTTCCCAGATGCGGATGAAGGGTTCATGACAGAGAAGAAAATTTGTCTCGTCAAGAACGAGCACATCGGAAAGCTCGCCTACAAGCTAGGATTACAACAATGGTTTATTATTTCTCGAAATGCAGAGGAAAAGAAGACGCGAGTCAATTATAAGAAATTGGGTTGTCTTTTTGAGGCCTTTTTAGGCGCGTTGTTTTTAGACGCAAACTTGAACCAGGTGGAAGATGTCAAATTTGTCCATGTGTTTAATGTGGGCGTTGGCTTTCAATATTGTCAGTTGTTCATAGAATACATTTATGAACATTTTGTGGATTGGAACGAAATACTCGAAACAGATGACAATTTTAAAAACATTTTACAGGTAAAAATACAGAAGGAGTTTAAGCGGACTCCTCACTATATCATTCTAACCCAAGACGAAGACATGCGATACCATATGGGTGTCTTTTTATGTTTGACGGACAATATCCATGTGTTGAATCCTTCGGACGCAAGACCCTTCGAAGACATCAAAACGTTTGACCAGATACATGTCGATACACATCCCTTTGTATTCCTTGGTTCTGGCACACATAAAATCAAGAAAAAGGCCGAACAGCTAGCGTGTTTAGATGCACTTACCAAAATCGAAAAATACGAGAACCAGCGAAAAGACAAGTAACCGTATTGATGTTAAACCTGGACTGTTTAATTTCTTCTTTTAATGTATGCCCCCTTCAAACTATTTTAAAGTGAAGCCTGTAGAAAACATCCCCTTTCAATACCCAAAATTAAAGATACGCATTGAGAGAGACAAAAAGGCTCTCTATCAAAAATTTAAACGGCCCACGCCCATTCGCATAGGTGTTCCTGTCAAGACTGGAAGACAGATTGTTTTGGAAAAAGCAGCCTTTGAACCATCGCTCAAAGAGACTGGAAAGAAACGCGAACCGAGAAAGACCAAACGAATGGACCCCATTGTCTTTGACACGGACGACGAACTCGTAAAAAAATACAAACATTATTTGGATGTTCCGCATCTAGAAATCAAACCCCATTATTTCAACAATCGTTACGGATTCTTCAAAGATATCCAGGAAGAGATTGGAGGCATACATCTCTCGGAAGAAGCTGCCTCTTGTGCAAGCAAAAACAAAAACAAACCCTTTGAGAAGATGTTACATCAAGAAATCGTCAACCATTATTTAAATACTTATACACCTTACAGAGGATTACTCATTTATCATGGTCTGGGTTCAGGTAAGACATGCACCTCTATTTCCCTCTTAGAGGGGATGGTTCAAAACAAAAAGATATTCATCATGACACCTGCGTCCTTACAGGCCAATTATCGAACCCAAATGAAATACTGCGGGAATCAATTGTTTCGACTGAAACATGCATGGAAGTTTGAGCCCGTGGAGGCGACGAAGCGGTCCTCTATTTATACCTTGTTTCAGATTGACCCGGAAGATGTTGTAGGTCATCCGTTTACAACCTATCTAAATAAGGTAAAGGGTGTTTGGATGGTCCAAGAAAAGGGGGCATCTAATTACGAGACTCTTTCTTTGACAGAAAAGGACCAAATCAATCAACAGATTGACCTGATGATTGACCTCAAGTATCACTTTATTAACTATAACGGTCTCACTCAAGAGAAATGGAAACGTGTCTACAAGCCCAGCGACAAACATAATCCGTTTGATAACAGCACAATTGTGATTGACGAAGCACACAACTTTGTCAGTCGTATCAAGAACAAGCTTTCCAATAAAAAGGCTTCCTTGTCCAAGGAACTGTATCACTATATCATGGATGCAGAGAATGTGCGCGTGGTGACGTTGACCGGGACACCTTTTATCAACTATCCTTCGGAACTAGGGGTGTTGTTTAATTTGATTGGAGGATATACCAAGGCCGTCGATTTTACACTGGACCCCAAGGTTCCCCATCTCAACAAAGCCTATTTTGAGAATCTACTCAAGAAAGAAAACAGTATTGACCTTTTAGAATACAAGGAGAGCACCAAGCAGCTTCGACTGCTGAAAAATCCATATGGCTTTATCAAGGATGACCAAGGCAAACTCGTCTACGAAGAACCTGGACAAGCCTATTTTCAAGATTTTAAGGAAAGGATTGAAACCCTTTTGAAGAAACAGACCGATTTTAAGGTCAAAAAGACAACCCTGGTCAAGTTCAAACGATTTCCAGACGTGGAGGAAGAGTTTAACAGTTATTTTGTCTCCGCCACCAATGAGATGAAATCCAAACAGTTCTTTCAATCTCGAATTGTGGGTATGGTCTCTTATTTAGGAGACAAGCGTGAACTCATGCCTGACATGGTGGAGACAATGGAAGGAGAATCCATCCATATCCAAGAATGTAAAATGAGTATGCACCAGTTAAAATACTATGCCAATGTGCGAAGAGATGAGCGAGAACAAGACCTCAAGGCAAAGAAAAAGGGAAACGTGGATGCGGACGAGCCTGACGTTGGAACAGCCTCCTCTTATCGCTTCTTCTCTCGGTCTGCCTGTAATTTTGTTTTTCCCGAAGGCCTCCCGCGTCCTTTGCCTGGGGTAAAAGAGGTTCCGAGAAACGCCGAACATCCACTGGAAGGCGTTGTTCTAAAGGAGGTGACGGAAGAGTTTGGAGATGCTGTCTCGGACGTCGATATGTTGGACAATGTGGATGGTCTATACGACGAGACCGATGTCCTAGAAAGAAAACAAAATGGAAAAATGAAGATACTGGACGACTACAAAGAACGCATGGATAAAACACTTGCTTATTTAAAAGACCATGCGTCGGAATGTTTTGAGTCAAATCTTCCCAAATATGTAAGCACAGCCACGGATTTACCCGACGTTCTCTCGGTCTATAGTTCCAAGTTCAAGAGAATTCTAGCCAATCTCATGGACAAGACAAACCATGGATGTCATCTCCTCTATTCCACCTTTCGCACCCTGGAAGGGATTGGACTCTTTCGACTAGCCATGTTGTATCATGGGTTCAAAGAGCTGAGAATTAAACGAGACAAAGGGAACTACAGTCTCGACATTATCAGTATGTATAGTCCTTCCGAATATGTCGAAAACCATTATTTCTCTCTGTATACGGGAACAGAAACAGCTGAACAAAAGGAAATCATTCGTAACATTTACAACAACGAGTTCAAGAAAATCCCTCATCACTTGCAAACCCAGCTCTCTGAGCTCTTTCCTCAAAAGACCAATCTTCATGGTGAAATTATAAAGGTTCTCATGATTACCTCCTCTGGTGCAGAGGGCATTGACCTAAAGAATACTCGTTTTGTCCATATCATGGAACCTTATTGGCATCACGTGCGCATCAACCAGGTGATTGGGCGCGCTCGACGTATTTGCAGTCATTCGGACTTACCCAAGCATTTACAAACCGTCCAGGTGTTCCTTTATTTGACGGTGATAGGCGGTGAAATAAATTTAGACCAATTTTATGACATCAAAACCGCAGACAATTCGTTGACTACCGATGAATCTTTGTATGATATTATGGAGAGAAAGACGAGACTGTCGACTAAATTTTTAGATGCCTTGAAAGAAGTATCCATAGACTGTGCTCTCAATCATACCAACAAGGACAAATGTTATCGGTATCCGATGCCTACAAGCAAAAATATCAAGAGCCGGGACGTTCATCTTGTCAACGACCCGGATTACAAGGATACGGCCATTCGCGAGACAAATGCCCCAGTCGAGACAAAGGTCAAAATCAAACTGTATGCCAAGAAATACGGAAACAAGATGTATGCGCTAGACCAAAGTAAAACACCTGTGGTTCTATATGATTACAACGTGTATAAAACATCAAAGGCGCTTGTGAGACTTGGCACGGTGCAAGAGGACAAGGTTGTTTTAGATTAACGATATAAAGAAGACCATCATTAGTATACAATGAGCAACGACACTCCTTTCTTTTCACTTGACGGTTACAGCACTTCTGCTCTCGTGGTTAAAGTATATGATGGAGACACCATCCACGTGGTCTTTGATTACATGGGAAAGGCATTCAAATGGAATTGTCGGATTTCCCATGTAGATACACCCGAGCTTCGCACGAAAAACCTTGAGGAAAAGAAAAAGGGATACGAGGTCCGAGACAAATTAACCGAACTCATTTTGAATAAAACCGTCAAACTGGATTGCGGTGCTTTTGACAAATACGGACGACTCCTTGTCGAGATTACTATCCCTGAAACCCAAGTTCGTGTTCATGAGTGGCTCATTCAGAACGGTTATGCTAACCCTTATGAAGGTGGAACGAAAAAGAAGTTTGAAAAGGCTTCGGAAAAGACGGAGGAACCCAATGCTTAAAATACAGAAAATCCCGAAGAAGACACACCGGATGGGCAATTGTCTGCGATTTCCGTAGAAGTTAACAGATAAGGAGCAGACTTTTCATAAAGATTTATCATGTTCTTTTTCATGGTATCCGTCGGGTCAAACAAAATCTTCGGTTTCTGAGTGCACTTGGAAAACGACCCGGAACACATTGGACGAGGAAGACTATTGACCGTTGCGTCGGTTAAGGTTTCATTCAGTATGTTTAAATAACTTACATTCGGCATAAAGAGGTTCTCTTTCTTTATCCCGGCTACCTTAATCCCGTATTCATCCGGGATAATCAAATCATATCCTTCTTTGGTAATTTGAGTAATCTTACCCTTGTAATAGATGTTTTTATTGACAAATACCTTAGGTAACTTTTTCAACATATCAATGTCTTGATTTGTTTCGAGGATTCGATTGGATTTATCATAGTTGTTATTGTCTGTTATATTACCTTTGAATCGTAGACGCTGAACCTGAATATTTTCGGTCGGGTGGTTCAAGTTAAAAATACTTTCCGGATTAGAACTGAAGTAGTCTTCCAGAAAAGATGCCTTTATCAAGATGACACTTCCGACAAGGAGTTCATTTTTTACCTCGTTCGTTTGTAGAAAGGCATCCTGAGCCTTTTCTACGCTAAGATAGCAGGATGTATTGGTTCCAGATAGTTTCCATGGTGTTGTAATGGTGCAATTGTCCGTATCATAGGTGATGATTTCTGTAGAGGCGCCTAATAAGTTATTCGAAAGAGAAGCTATCCAATCTTTGTATTCGACACGGTCCGTGTAACTCCCGCAATTTGAATACGTTTTTCCACCTGTATAAGAGGTATTTTCGCTCGTCATGAGACCGGCGATTTCATTGCCATAGATATCCGTGCAGGTTATTTTTCCACTGCAAAACAAGCTTTCTCCTTCTGGACAAGCGGGGTCCATGTAACGGTCTACGGCTAGCTGGTCCACGATTTTGTTGGTAAACACCGGAACAAGTTCCTTTTTCTCCAATAGATTCAATTTATCCATAATGTTGGAAAAAAATCCGACATTCGCATTGGCTGCTTCCACGCTCGTGGATTTCGTTGAAAATTCGAGTAGATTCTTGGATTCTTGTTCACGCTGTTGTGACATCTTTTTCTGTAACACGCGAAGGATCATGTTCTTGTTGTCGATAAGAAAATTTGTATTGTTATAAAAATACTTATACAGGTATTCAGGTCTTACACTTATATCCGAGGTGATAAAATGCAGGTTGGGTCTTTTTAAAGAGACCTGGTTATCGACCGTCTTAAACCCCGACTGGTAGAAGAGAATGAAACGAGTGTAAATATCGAATAAGTTTAAAAACGCGGACAATATCCTTTGTTTTAATTTCGCCAAGGTTTCTTGTAGAGAAGCGGGGAATTTAGAGGGGTCGAAATTCACATAATATTGATATTTTTCTCTCATGGTTGGATTCGTCGCGACATGAAATGTTGCGGATATTCGATTTATTTCATTCGATAACTCTAACACCAGGTTGTATTCCTCGAAAATCTTTACCCGGAATAAGTCAATAATGTTTTTCCATACTTCTCTTGTGACAGCATCGCCCATTTTGTTGTCAATGGTGTCTGTATTGTTTTCAAGAGTGTCTTTTAACTGGGAGCTATCTAAAAAAACCAACAATTCTTGTAGTCTCACGGGTTCTACGTCTTTCCATAAAAGACCTCCATCTATCAGGGCCTGAACTTCTTGAACTCGCATAGTGGTCAAATCAATCGGCACACTAAACTCGTCTTTCATGGCTGTAAACCCTTCTGGGACCCTATACACCGAGAATAAAAGTGTAATCAAAAGGAGTAGAATAACCCACAACAACATCTATTATAGTAGGAAAAGCCTTTATTTTCGACAAGTGCCGAATTTACTACCGCACTTAAAATCGCTGCAATAGGGAAGGGTATTCGGGCATACGTATTTGGTGGATTGAAGCACGCCTGTTTGGCCGCAGCAGAGAGGTTCTCCTTTTTCAGTACCAAAATCAGCAATACATTTGATAGCATCACTTGACCTTGAACCCGACCCTGAACCAGAACTTGTGCTATTTGAGGTCTGGCTACTGGTCACCCCTGCGGTTTGTGCGCTAATCCAAGCCAAAATAGCACTTTCCAGAGGAGTTGAGGCAGGTGGTGGAGCACCGGACCGGCTATCGTACTCAAGACTCGCGCAGTCTAACTTTTTTTTACTGTCGCTATTATAGTCACACTCTAATAGGTCCTTCACTTTCACTCTCCCCGTTTTGCTTTCGTTCAAGTTATATTGAGTAAAGTAAAACGGGTTTTCCGATGTTTGGTATCGGTTAAAGCTGTAATTGGGTGTAAACCCGGAGGAGTCAAACGTTTCTCCTTCTCGGGTATTGCCAACGATACCTCCTTCGCATCGAATCTCTTTCAACAGTTCGCCGCTCACGCAATACGGGTAATAGAGGTTTGGATTGTTATTATCCTTAAAGGGTAACTGCTTCATTTCATAACCAGTGTCACATGTAAGTTTACCTATGCAAAAATTGTAACTGACATCCTCTCCAGGCTTGTCGTCTATGGTTAACATAAAATCGGAAATGTCTTTTAACCTGATCTTATCTTTATTTTTAGTCATTGCTTCAGCATTAAATTCAGAGGTACCATTCGGACCTTTCAATGATTTGAGCACACGGTTCACCTGAATCGTGTTCATGTTATAAAATCCCTCTTTTACAAAGAACTGGCTGATGAAAGGAATCACAATAAAACAGATGATGAGAAGGATGATAATGACCGCGACATCGTTTTTCATTTTCATATACTCTATATTATTATTTTTTGTTTCGTTGTAAATAATCAATCAATTTCATTTGGGTCTCTAAAATCGAAAGTAACATCTCAGAATGTTTCTGTAGGGTTCGTTCCATTCGTTCTAAGATGGGGTCTTTCTCTTGGGTAAGGAAGGGTTTGTCTGAAAATACTTGATGGATTTCTTCTTTCCTTCGCTCGTTGGTCTTCTCTAACAAGGACGTTAGGTCCTGCATAGGTTTGTCCGGTTCACGTGTAAAATCCACCATGGGTGGCTTGGGAGGCTGAAGCATTTTATCGTATTCTTTTTGAGTATCTTCAAACGAGGGCATGAGACGACTTCTAAACTCTCTTAAAAATTGTTCGTTTTTCAGTTCCACTGCATCCTGTGAATTTTCATATTCTTTGACGAGTTCCTCAAACCGTTTCTGCACAGTCGGTAAGACAGACGAGTTCAATGTATTAAATATCCCTTGTTCAATACATTGTTTCCACAAATAGGCCTTGTTCTGTTGACTATTCATATGTTAGACTATAGAATGTCTCATTTATATCTTTTATTTCGCAATGACCCGATTAAAATAAACGTCTCTATATTTCGCAACCTCATCGTCTTTGACACGTGTTCGATTGAACGTGTTTAGTTTTTTCTTCTTTTTTAGAAGATGAATGATAAAGTAAAGGACATACATTCCGCATTCACTTGTGGTCGTCTGATGCGCCTTGTTTCGGTTGTCTCGGTATTTTAAAGACAATCCCATGGCTTTCCCTTGTTGCTTCAGTCGGTCTGCTAGAACATTCACTTCTTTTGTAGGCGGGTTTCCAGCCGAGTCAAAATAAAAGATGGTTTTTTTATTCAAGTCTATCCACATGCAGACCCAATGAGAACCTCCTCTGTCATGGGCGTCCAAGTTCAATACGATACCTATTTTCGTTTTACCTTTTTTACGGTAACTTGCCAAGTCTATTTTACACAAGTCTTCACTTACACAACGGTCGCCCACTTTGGTGTCGAAATCCATCGGGGACGCATGGATATAGGCAAACTCTGGATAAGTATTTTGATATTGGTCTAATACTTCGTCAATGTCTTCGTTGGATAGCCATTCTCTGTCGTTGCTCTTCCATTCCTTCGGCGGAACAGGTGCGAAATTATGTTTGATGATACGCTTGGAGTTCTCTTTATCCAACTCTAATTTTTCCATCCAACAGACTTCTTGGTCGCAATCTTTCATGTTGTTACGCAATGCATTCCAAATCTTCTTCTGTTCCGTATGCACAATCTTTTTGTCTGGATACTTTCTGTTCCATAGGTCGCGTAATTCCATAAGAGCATTATCGTTGTAACACGTATAGGACCGTTTCGTCTTTCTGGGATGACAACTTAATTTCTTGAAAGGAGCTTTTTTCGTCTTCATATAAATATAGAGATATAGAATTATTTTTTTTCGATACGTTCAAAGAGTTCCTTCATGGATGTTTTTTTTGAACGCATCACAAGACGCTTGTCTTCTTCAATGTATTGTGGAACCGTCACCTCAACAGGCGGTCTTCGTCGTTGAACCTCCTCCAAGACAGACGAGACAAAGGTAAGAAAGGCTTCTTTGTGTAAGAGATATTCTTCTTCTTTTGTCTCGGTTTTGGTGGATACCATTTTTTGAAAGATACGCGTAATCTCTTTTTTATGTTCTTGTATTTGTATACTCTCAATCATCTTAGTAGAGACGATAGATTATTATTTGAATGTTTTACCTTAATGCGCTAAGCTTAACTCCTTGACCCGTTCTTTGGTGGGATTCGGCCTTGGAAGGTTGTCTGTAATGAAGGCGCGTCATGTTAAAAAAAGGGCTAGACTCCTTCTGACTCACGGACCGAGACACGGCCTGGGTGATGCTATGTCCGGGGTCGGGTTTGTAAGAAGAATATACATATAAATCGCTGTGGGTCTCGGGTATATAGACCGCAGCATCGGCCTTTTGCAAAGCGGCAAACTGGGAACGCAAGGTAGACTCTTGGTCAATCTGTTTCGCGTAATAGTCGACTGGGCCTCTGTTCCCAGGATGAAATGTTTTTTCGGTGGAATATTCCTTGTATTGATGCAGAGGCTCCGTGGACTTTTGGGGTTCAGGCGTCGTTTGGAATAGGGTGTATTTGGTGCTGGCAGGTCTTGGGTCATACAAAGGCTGTAAAGGCTGTGACGCTTGAACACGCTCCATGATGCGAACATTTAACTCGTTGTCATAATCTATATTCATCTATACTAATCTAATATTTTATATTTTATATTGAAGATATTCTTTATTAAAGATAATTCGTATCCTTAGATAGATGTGTGGAATTTTCGCTTTGATTTCAGACAACCCTGACCCCGACCTCTATCAATGGATGACAGAGGGTTCGAAACGAGGTCCGGATGGCACGACGTATTACACCGACAGACATTGTTATATGGGGTTTCATCGTCTTGCCATCAACGGTCTAAACAAAAAATCAGGACAACCTCTCTTTTACAAGAACTATGTCTTGATTTGTAATGGAGAAATCTTTAATTACAAGGAACTGATTGTCAAGTATCAGTTGTCTCCGACGACTCAAAGTGATTGTGAGGTCATTGTATTATTGTATGAGCGCCTGGGCATAGACTGCTTACATGAGCTGGACGGCGAATATTCTTTCGTCCTCTACGATACACAATACAAAACCTGGACCCTTGCACGAGACCCCTTTGGGATTCGTCCTCTCTATCTCGTGACGACGCCTACTCAACTGTGTGTATCCTCCGACTTGGGTTCGATGCAAGCCTTTTCCTATGCCGATTGCACTCCTTTCTTACCAGGACATTATGCCGTGTTTAAACAAAAAAAGATGACCCTTTTACCCTTTTACACGTTACCTACATCGAAGCCGGTGGATAGGTCTCTCTTGTATATACGACTTTGTGAAAGTATCCGAAAACGAGTGTATAACACGGACCAACCCGTGGCTTGTCTCCTCTCGGGTGGACTAGACAGTAGCTTGGTTGCGGCCATCGCGGCAAGGTATTACAAGGAGAAAACGGGCAAGGCATTGGAAACCTTTAGCATCGGTCTAAAAGATGGAGAAGACCTCTTGTATGCTGCCAAAGTGGCCACCCATATACAGAGTAACCATACTCAGGTGATTTGTAGCGAAGAAGAATTCTTTGATTCGATACCACACGTTATCCGAGACATTGAGAGCTATGATACCACGACGGTACGAGCCAGTGTCGGAAACTGGTTAATCGGGAAATACATTCGAGAACATAGTGATGCAAAGGTCGTGTTAAACGGAGATGGCGCAGACGAAGTGATGGGTGGATATCTCTATTTTCATCTGTGTCCTTCTCCACAATCCTTTGACGAAGAATGCCGTCGTCTCTTAAAGGATATTTCTTATTTTGATGTATTGCGAAGCGACCGTTGTATATCGAGTCACGGTCTAGAGCCGAGGACCCCTTATCTTGACCCTGCCTTTGTCGAGGCTTATCTCAGTCTAGACAAAGAAACGCGTTATCATCCTGGCAAGAAACAACAAGAAAAACATGTCATTCGTCAAGTGATTCTAAAGTATGACCCTTCCTTGTTGCCATCCGAAGTGCTGAACCGTCGAAAGGAAGCTTTTAGCGATGGCGTAAGTAGTCAGAAAAAAGCCTGGTATCAAATGATACAGGAACGGGTTCCTATGGTGAATGAAAATTGTATCTATGAGAAAAATCCTCCGACTACTCCAGAACAAATGTATTATCGTTCCATCTTCGAGACAAATTATCCAGGTGGAGGCCATCTTATCCCTTATTTCTGGATGCCACGATTTACCCATGCTACTGATGCGAGTGCACGCACTCTATCCATCTATGCCTAACGGTTCATAAAATCTCTCAATTTAGAAGCCATGTATTCGGTCACTCGCTTGTGTAGTTTCATCGGAAGATTGCGCTTCTTGGTCTTGAAACCAGGTATGGTTTTCTGAATACGTGTGTTCACTTCTTTCTCCTCCAAGATGTATTGATAGGCCTCGGACCGGATGTAGTAGATATCCACATGGTTCATACGTTCATGATATTTGTCGTCGATAAAACAAAACAAATGAGTATTCCCATCTTTTATACAAGCAAATAAATCATGATAACTCTTTTCACGTGTCGTTCTCTCGGGGCTATGATACGTGAGGACGGGTTCAAAGAGAGAACATCCCAGTTTGTTATGGATATACTGGATGAGTTGCTTCACAAAATCTTCATTTCGATTGTTACTGTATAATACAATACCTTTAACGCGTTTGTTTTTTTTCAACAAGGCAAGCGATTGTAACAATTCAAACAATTGAGGACGAAATATTTCAGGGAACAATTCAAACAACGGAGCGTAGATTTCCAAACGCGTTTGGTTAATAATATAGACCATTTGGTCAAAAAATCCCAACGTTTGGTCCAAATCGAAGACAATCATTTTATGTTTCATAAAAAAAATAAGGATATATACTAGTGTTATTATAATGCTAAAACCTTTGTCCTTCCCCGAGTGTAAAAGTTTATTGCATTACTATCATATAAGACCACCTTCCACCATAAAAAAAACAAGGGACATGGCATTGTTTTTATTTTTGACCAAATTATGTGAGTATGACAAAACAAAAATTTCAGGTCTTTTACACTCGAACAAGCATTATAAAAATTATAGAAAAACCTATAAAAAAATAGGGCTAATCTTTTAAATGGTCTAGGATATCCAACAAGAGTTTTTCTTGCTTGGTATTCTTTTGAAAGACAATACTGTCCTGTAGTAGAATTTTAAAAAACTTATTATTTCCATTCTTACATAAGGGATAAACCTTTTCTTCGCGTGTCTGTAGGTCCACGATGAATCCCCCTCGCAACAGCTCCATGCTATATTTTTTTTGAATGTTAAAGTATCTCACATAGCTTCCTAGTCGAAATTCATCGATTTCGTCTACGTATCGATAGTCTACCAAAAGCTTCTGATATACCTTTCGTTCCTTCTCGGTCTCTAGAAGTTGAGACAAAATAGTGTTCTTTTGTTTCTGGATAGTGGCATGGTCTGTCAAGTTATACTTGTCCATCTCTTCTAAGATGCGCTCCATTTCGTCTTCCATTTAAGTGTACACGTGATATGTTTTCATACGCATTAAGCTTAATAAGCGTTGACGGTCCGCATATATTCTTAATAAGCGTTATACGCTCCAATTTCATTCGACGCAACTGGCTCACTCAGACCGTAAGACTGGGGAATATAGTTCTCGGGTGGATGAGAAGGGGCAGGCGGTGGAGGAGCCTGCAGTGGGGGGCGCTGGTAATTGGCCACGTAATTGGTGGGCGCTTTTTCCTTTTCCTTTTCGCTCACTCTAGGTTCTTCCTTCAACCCCAGAGCGGCCAGTCCACGGTCCAAAAGAATAGAGACCTTCTCCGAAAAGGCGTTTTTCATACACAACATTAAAAACAAGACAACCAAAATGATTTGAATCAAGCTCAGATTCGAATAAGGGGATTTGCTATACGTAGGGAAAAACACTACCCACTTGTGAATAAAAAAGAATATGACAAAAATGGCAATTGACTGCACGACAACCTCAATCACAATTTCAATACTGTTCTTTTCGTCGTCTCCCTCGGGCACATACATTTTCATGGCTTTTAAGAATAGGGCAAGAGGGATAATCGCCAAAAGAATATATTGAGCCATGTTGAGGAGCTCGTTTTTTTCAAGAGAGGATAGATTGGTCATGTGTTCTACAAAGGAACCGCCTGACCCGCCTACTATTCTTTCGTCCAATCTATCGTCTGAATCGGGTTCCATAATATAGTTAACAAAGAAATTAAAAAGGATAACTATATTTACGATTATCATTTAAAAGTAAATCAAGAGTTTCTCGATATGAGTGGTACAGCAGCACTTGCCGCGGCCAGAAGACGACGAGCACAGCCTACGGGCGATGACCTTCCTAAAAGTAGAGCGAATCCACCCACAAATGTTCCTGCGCCAGACGCGCCCACGCCGACAACGCCTCTACAAGTCCTCCTTAAGCATGACAATAAAATCATTGAGATTGTCGGAGAGGTTGAAAAGCTGAAAGGCATTATCAAACAAAAGGACCCGACCCATCCAAATGACATTGAGTATTTTAAAACCCAATTCAATAGTCTCACACATGAAGTTGCAGAACTCAAAAAGCTCATCATGAAGGTGCAGAGTTTCTCGATGGAGAATAACATGGAAATCATTCAATTGAAAAAGTTGTCTCGACAAGAAAAGGATAAACCGGAGAATACGGAATTGTCGGAGGAACCGATTGGGATATAAAAGCAATTTACCATCTTTCTAGATAGATGAAATGCTCTATACAAGACATGAAAAAAATGATGGAATGGATAGAAATGTTCAAATTCATCAAGAATATCAATAAACACGTCACCGTGCAATGTACTGACAGTGAGTTGTTTATTCAAATCATGGATAGTTCGCACATTTGTCTTGTAGACTTTAAGATTGCTTCCTCTTGGTTTCATACTTATGCATCTTCAAATGAAGTCTTTAGCACAAACAGCGCTGTCCTGGTGAAGATTTTCTCTATGTTTACGAAAGAAAGCACGCTTGAAATGGAGACCAACGACGACAAGCTCTTTATTCACTTGTTCAATACACAGCAAAACAGACATTTTGAAGTGCCTTTGATAAATATCGAACAAGACCTTCTCTCGTCTATTTTGACAGAGCCCTGTGCTGATTTTTCGATTAAAAGTAAATGGTTTGATAAATACCTACAGGAGTTGTCTCATTTTGGGGAGCAGCTCAAGCTTAAAATTCGCGAGGACTGTATCTTTCTAGAAACGTCCAAGGAAGAAGGCATGTATCAAATTGAAATCCCGAACGAACAGCTCGAGGAGTTTAACCTTGTGGAGAATTATACAGTGGAATTAAATTATTCTTTACGTTATCTTGTTCTCTTATCCAGTTATGCCCTTGTCTTTCCAGAGGTCCATCTATACTTTGACGAACACAGTCCGTTACGGATTACCTTTAAACAAGAGGGCGTGTTGATACACTTTTTCCTTGCACCCAAGTTTACAGACGACTATTTGGAATAATATATCGTTCAAAGGAAAAAAAGAATACCTTCGTCTTTCTTATGTTGACTCTGGTCCTTGTGTCGGGGCTAGTGTTGTTGTATTTACATACCTATGTCCACTTTTATGTTCATCCTTCCAATGAATTGACTACCCTAGAAGATGTCTATCGACAGGAACTCACCTCTCAAATTTATACGAAGCTGCCTATTTTGTTCCACGCGAAAACCATTCGTCGAGACATTCCACTAGAATTGGCAGAGGCTACTGAAAAAGAGGGCTATGTGGTCTACTCTACCCTATATGACCCGGTTCCCTTACTGGAGCCCTCGGTCAAATTCTTTCCTTCGTCTAAGGTGTATC
>Ga0164295_10002324_pt1 | contig 15689 bp, 16 predicted proteins | sample GEODES006metaG_FD_111798 | JGI IMG/M metagenome (GOLD analysis project Ga0164295, IMG submission 111798) | Oligotrophic lake water microbial communities from Sparkling Lake, Wisconsin, USA - GEODES006 metaG | ecosystem: Environmental > Aquatic > Freshwater > Lake | place: USA: Sparkling Lake... | reverse complement strand
TCATTTTTTTTTCAAAATTTTAAAGGGTTTATATTTTTAGGGTTTTTGATAGGTGTAAGTGTTTTACGAAATTTTATTTATATGATGGCAGGTTCGACAGCAACTCAAAGTGATAGAACAGTTTGTACTTCTGTGCAATATAGCAAATATGGAAATGCAACGTTTAGTGCATTTGTTTTTGCTTTCACTATAATGTACTTGTCTCTTCCAATGTTTATTAATAACAGCGTAAACTATTGGATTTTCATTGGGCTAATTATTTATTTCTTTTTAGATATATTTATTAAATTATTTAAGGGTTGTATAATAAAAGCAGGCGAATTATTTTTAAATGTAGTTACAGGATTAGTTTCTTCTGTGGCAATAGTAATGTTAATGTATACTGGTGGATCAAGTAAATATTTATTTTTTAATGAAACACAAAGCAATAAAGATGTTTGCACTATGCCATCAAATCAAACATTTAAATGTAATGTTTATAAAAATGGTGAGTTAATAGGAAACTTGTAAAAAATATACATGTTTTAAGGTTGTTTTTCATTTTTTTTTTCAGTTTCGACTTCATTTTTTAAAGGTTCGCCTTGACTATTTACGTTATTAACATATTGTGTAATTATTTTTGGTGTCTTAAAAAAATTATGGTTATTTAATAACCATTTTTTTAAATCATTAATTAGTAAAGATCTTTGAAACGATTCTGTAATCATATTCATGTTTCCTTTTGTATGGTAAACTTTAATAAAATTGTTGAAAGCAACTCCTATATTACAATTTTTATATTTATTGATGTTTTCAAAATTAAAAAAAGGTTTATTTCTTTTTTTATTTACAGTATTATGAAAAACACACAACATTTGTTTAAATTGAGTTTTATTTTGAATGGAGTTTACATTGATTTTTCCTAAAAATTGAGTTGCGTGTTGCGAACATTCAGGGCAAGGTAAAAAGTTGCAAATTCTTTTTATTATAAAAAATAAGCTACATTTAATCTTATGGAAATGTTCATCGTTTACCTTTTCTGCTAATGTATGAAAAAATGTCCATATTGGCGGTCCCCAAGTTTCTGGTGGTGACATTATATATGTGAAAACAAAAAAAATATAAAGATAAACTTTAATATTATATTTAATATGAAATATAATATTGAAAACAATATTGATTTTTATCAAGAATTATATAATTCGATGACTGAAGATAAAAGTATAGATAATGATGTAAATGTAGATTTATGTTTAATAACAAATTTACCATTGAAAGATAGATTTGTTGAATTAAAATGCGGACATAAGTTTAATTATGGACCTTTGTACAAAGATATTTTGACCCATAAAAAAAAATTTAATAACATGGAGTTGATGAAAACAAAATTAAAATACAATGAAATTAGATGTCCTTATTGTAGAAATGTGCAAAATGAATTATTACCATATTATGAGGAACTTTCATATCCGAAAGAACATGGTGTTAATTTTTTTGATGTAAATAAAAGCAACACATATTGCGAATGCATTAATTCGAGTAATCAATGCCAGTATGAAACTGAAATTGTTGATAGTGAATCAAATATTCAAGTTCAAAAATGTTTTCAGTATGGTTACGTACATTATCTTTTAAAAAATAAATATAATAATACAAATAAATATTGTTACACTCATAAATTGGCTGTTGTAAAAGGAACAAAAGAAAAAATTAAAAACGAAAAACAAAAAGAAAAACTGGAAATAAAACAGAAAAAGTTGGAAGAGAAAAACAAGTTAAAGGAAGAGCTAAAAGAAAAGAAACTGCAAGAAAAAATTAAAAATACTACTAAATTTTCTAAAAATAATGATATTCATAATGGTGATGAAAATATTGTTATAGTTAGTAATATTTCTAATGGTAATAATATTAGCAGTGAAACATGTATTCAAATATTAAAAACAGGAAAAAATATGGGTTCACAATGCGGAAGTAAAAGTTATAACAATTGTTTATGTAAAAGACATTATAATATGGAAAATAAATTAAAATAAAATAAAAGATGATATAAAAATAAATTAATAATTATTTTTATATATGGAAACAAAAGAACAATTGGTATCTAACATTAAGGAATGGATTAAAATAGATACAGAAATATCTCAATTACGCCAAGAAATTAAAGAACGGAATAACAAAAAAAAAGCGATGACAACAAATTTAGTAACAGTAATGAAAACGAATAACATTGATTGTTTTGACATAAATGACGGATCATTAATTTATAAACAAAGTAAAGTTAAAAAACCGATCAACAGCAAAACATTACTAACAAGTTTACAAAATTATTATAAGGATAATCATCAGGTTGCAGAGGATTTGACAAAATATATTTTAGATAATCGTGAAGAGCAAATAAAAGAGATAATTAAGCGTAAAGTACATAAATAGAAAATAGTATTACTAATTATATATTTTATTTATGTCTACTTACTTAGAGAATGACAAACTGTTTTTTACTTATGAAGCACTAAATTTATTAAATGATATGGATGAACTGGAAAATACTGAAATCTATAATAAAAATACAGAAATTTTATTAGTTCCTTTTAAACTGAATTTGAATGGTAAGTTACCATTTAATACTATAATGTTATTTAATGAATACAATGAATGCTTGAATTTTGCATGTATGAATAATGTTTATAATGTAATTGAAAACAAGGATATGTTATTATCATCTATACAATGTTATTTATATTCAATGTTTATTACTTATAAAAATAAAAATATCATGCAAATAGAGTTTGACGATTTTGTAAAAAAAGTCGAATTTAAGGGCTTTTATTTTTTTAAAGGAAAATTCTATATTTTTATTGATTTAACTAGAGTAGAAATTAATATAAGTTTAGTGTCTAGAGACGAATTGTACTGGTTTGCAATGATAGATGAAATAACAAACAAAAAAAATGTATGTGATATAAAAATACATGAAGGCGTGGTTGATTTTTTTTTACAAAATAACGAGTTTATTTTTTTACGAGATGCAACCCAGAAAATAATAGAAGTTCCTTCTGTTGTTTATAGTGGAAAAACCGAAAATAAGTTGTTTTTTAATTTTATTTTTGGTAATGTTCCATGTGATAATAATTCAATTTTAGGTCAAGGTTATTATTTTACAGACTATAATAATGCAATTTATCAAATGTGCTTGTCTTTAAATTCCAATCAGGAAATTATTAATTGGAAAAACATAAAAAGTGGTATAGTAAGGTATGCATTATTTTTAGGTGATAGTTTGGTAAAATTAAACTACCCAAATGATGCAATTGATCAATCAGAGATTAAAGCAACCAAACTACATCTGGAAGAAAGAAATAACAATAATTATGAAAAAATGACATTAAGAATTAGTGATTATGATAGTACATGGAAAGAACAATATGATACTGTATTTTTGGGTAGAATAGAGTTGGATGATGGAAAGTTATTAAAAAACACGCCTATCTATATTTGTAAAGATTTTTACAGTCATATTCCATTATCGTACCATTATATAGATACTTCTATAATAGAAGATGTATTTGATGAAAGTCAATCATACAAAATTAAGTAATAAATATAATTATTATTATATCAACATATATTAATAATTAAATAAACAAATGAATAAAATTACCATACTGGGTATATGTATTATTTTTTTGTACAGTTTAACGCAAATATTACAATTTTATGGTGTGTCACCTGAAGCCTATCTTGTCTACATATATTTTTTAATATTTATTGTTATATCAATTTTTATATTACCAAATGACTATCCGCAAATCTAGTTATTTACACATTATCTAAATTTATATTCGAACTAGTAATTTGATCAAATATATTTTTAATTGTAAGTATATCCATTCTATCTTTTAAATTATCGAAGACTTCAGTTTCCATTGGTTCTCTATTATTAATTTTTTTGAATAATAGTATAAAATCTTTAATATCTTTATAATCTTGTTCTTCCTTCTTTTTAATTTTACTTTCTCTCATTTGTAGATTTTTAGACATTTCATCTTCAGCTTTTTTTTTATTTTCAGGATTGAACCATGGGTTTCTAAAGTCATCTGTAGGTATTAACGAGTCACAAATGTCTGGTTTGTTAATTTTACTGAAAATATCACCTTTGAAATGACTAGAGAATTCTTTAATAATTTTATCAGGTACACTTGGGCTAATTTCCATAAGTCTATCGTATTCTTCCTTACACATTTTAATCATTTGATTAACGTTCATTCTCTCTAATGGATGTTTTGCAAGTTCAATTTTAATATTTCTGTAAAATTTGTCCCATGATATACTACTTACTCTATGAGCTTCATTTAACTGTGTTATTTTTAAAAATTGTTGAATAGTAGTAATAATACCTGCAGTTATATTAAAAGCGCCTACTATCATAACAAAATAGCTTTGGTATTCGAGTGGCACTCGTTCCTGTGCAAAATTTGCAGTGCCTGTTAGTGTAGAAATAACAATAACTGGAATAGTATACCATGCGTTCAGTCTAGAGTACATGCTATTCGCCCTTGAATGTAACCATTTATAACACATAGCTTTATCTGCCCACTCAGCAAGAATTTTTTCATGTTCAATAGTCCATTCAATTTTTTCTTCGACTTGGTTGACAATAGCAAGTGCGTTTTCATGTGTTTCGCTGTTTAACGCGGTAGTTTTCATTTCTTTATAATTATCTTAAATATTTTAATATTTACAAATATTATAAGCGAGATTATGGAACATAGAATTTCGAATTTAAAAACAGAATTCAATAACATCAGTTTGGTTCGTGACAGAATAAACAATGTTTTTGGATCATTAAAAGGAAAAATAGATAAATTAAAAAATTTGTATTCGGATTTTATTAAAAATGGTAAGTCTCAGCTCTTTATTTTTGGTTTGGATACATTTCATTTTCAAAGTAAGTTAATTGACCTTGAATATGATGATATGATAAGAATGTTTTTAGCAATTAATAATCGCATGTACTGTGAATATTTTAAGTTATATAAAATAATTATTAGTTATGTTACTGAAAACGTATCTGATAAAAAAATATTAGATATTATTAAAGGAAATAATTTTCCTATTTATAAAGATTTGGAACCCTTTAAAGATTATAAATTTGAAGTAATTATTGAACTTCATGAGAATATTTTAATTCTTTTAAATTCAATAATGAGTATTGTTAATCATAGAGAGAATGAATTATCATTACATAGAAATAAACAGTTAATTGGGTTAAATATTGATAATTTTGTCAACTCGTTTAATTTTGAAATTGTTATTATGAAGGAAAAGATAAACTTGTTTTTATCATATATTGAATTTTTCCATAAAATGCATGCTAAATATATGCAAAGATTTAATAATAAAATTTCACTAATGTACAACAATATTAACAGTGATATACATTTTGATGACACGCCTGTGTCAGAAGACAAAAAAAATGAAGATACAAATAACAAAAATACAAACTTAAAGCTTGAATTAAACAATGAAGAAACATATGTTTTTAATAATACTACAGAAAGTGGGTTGACTACGCCATCAAATTACTCATTCAACTTTAATGAAAATGAAAATGAAAGCATAAAACAAAAAAGTAATTTAAAGTCCATGTTAAAAAATGGAATGAAAAAGGTGAGTAATATAATACATGGTTGTAATAATAGTAATGCAATAGATAGTAAGTTTTATGTTGCAGATGACGACGTACCATTCGAATATTTTAATCACATAAATAAGTTTGAACATGTTAATGAACCAGTTAAAAATAATACAAATATTTCTATTTTTGATAATGAACTTGAAAGTAACGAAGTTGTTAACGAAGTTGTTAACCAAGAAATCATAATTAATGAAGATGTCGATGAAATCGATTATAATATTATTGTCAACGAAGAAGTCGTTCCCGAAGAAGTAGTTATTGAAATTTCTACTAACACAGAAACTGTAAATGTTGAAGGAGAGAAAAAAGTAAATGAAACAACAAATCCAGTTAAAAAAAAGAAAAAAAAGAAGAAAACTACATAAAAGATGTTTTTTTTCTTTAAGTAGTTTATCAATTAAATAAAAAATTGAGCTAAAGATAATATTATAAATAATAACATAAAGAATAACAATGGAAAGACGTTTAAATAAAAAAATTGAAGTATATGTTTCTGCATTTAAAGAGAATATCAAAGAAAAAATATCACAGTTAGGGTTCGATAATAGTGAGGAAACAACCAAATTATTACAATATGTATACGACTATGATAGACTTTCTTTTAATAAAGAAGATTTTATGAAAAGAAAACGCGTGAAAAATTTTGTTCCAATTTTTGACAGGTGTTGTGCAAAGAGGGCTACTAATGAACAATGTACTAGAAGAAAAAAAGATGGTAGTGAATATTGTGGAACACATATGAAAGGAACACCTCACGGAATAATGGAAATTAATGGCGAAGAAAATAAAGTAACTACTCAAAAAATTGAAGTATGGGCACAAGATATTCAAGGAATAATTTATTATATTGATAAATTTAATAATGTATATCAAGCAGAGGATATTGTTATTAATAAATTAAATCCTAAAATAATAGCAAAGTATGTTAAAAACGGTGAACAGTATTGTATTCCCGAATTTAATTTGTAAAAATGTTTATAAAATTATTTGTCGCCTTTAATATTGAAATTTGCTAGATGGGGATGGCAGTTACACATTTCTAATAATCTTCCAATCATAACATCTTCATATATTTCATTACGTCTTAAAGTGTTTATATTTGATGAGTTATAAAATTTATTAATATATTTCATTGCTTTTCTACTTAATATGTAACTACACCCTCCATCCAACCATGTTACATCTGATACATCACCTTTTTTGTTATTCCAGTGACTTGTTTGTGTTACCTTTCCGAAATGATAGTCGCTCCAGGTATTAGGAGCACGATATTCCTTTTTTTGACCTATATAGTTGTATAAATGTAATTCTTTTAAGCTGTATAAATTTTTTATATTTTCATCTGTAAAATAAGTATCATGGTCATCAATTTTTAATATATGAGTAATATTTTTAAATTCTGGTAAGGTCAAAATCTGTTCAATCATTAAAATCATTTTTTCGGGTAATCCTTCGTAACAATCATTGCACCTTAAATACAATATTTTTGCATCTTTATCATAATATGTAGGCGATTTGTTATATGATGATGTAAAAATAAGTAAGTTTTCTGTTCTTTTTTTTAGTTCTTCCCATAAGTGTGAATGTTTTTTACAAGACATTACTGTAACTAAAATATTTGTTCTTTTTTTGTAACACCTATTTTCATTGTAACCATGATTTAAGTAATGTTGAACTGTTTGTTCAAATGTCATATTTTTGTTTAAATCTTTATTTAAATATAAATATGTTTTATAGTTAAAATCGTTTGGTAACGTAGCCATATAACTAATATAATATTTTTATTTATAATAATAATTTAATTTATATAAATATTATTTGTATAAATATATTAATATGGAATTTGACCCAAACTGCAAAGAAATATTAAGTATAGCAGGTATTTACTTTAACGAAGTAACTGATTTAGAAGGAATATTTTTTTCTAGAGAGCTTTTACTTTGTGACTATAAATATAACAAAGTAAAAGAGTTAATACCTGAATTAAAAAAAAATTTTAGTTCATCCTTTATGACAAGTATGCAACAAAATGCAGGAGAAAATCAAAAGTGGCCACTTATCAATTTGGTTAGACAAATATTATCTGTATATAATTATAACTTACATCCTGTTAGAAAATCTGATGGATACACAAGTGAAGGTGTTAAAAAATACAAAAGGTTTTTTAAAATTGTAAAAAAAATAAAACTGTAAATTTTATATATAAATCGATTTATATATAAAAAATTTTTAATATATAAATTTATATGACAATATTTTCACTTGTGTGTGTTTATTTCTTTCTTTTGATGTTAAATAACTGTATAATGTTATTTACTTGTAAGTATGCAAACAAATTGAACTTGAATATGCGAAAAGAAAAAAACAGAATAAGAGAGACGTATATTTATACCCCAAAGTCAACCAATCAAGAAAAGTACATAGACTATTTGAATGATGAAAAAATTGATTTGATACTTGCAGTAGGACCCGCTGGTACAGGAAAAACCTTGTTTGCCTGTTTAAAAGCAATATCACAGTTAAGAAGCGGTGAAGTGAACAAATTGATTATTACGCGACCAGTAGTTCCAGTGGAAGAAGACATCGGATTTTTGCCTGGTAATATAGTAAAAAAAATGGACCCTTGGACACGTCCTATTTTTGACTTATTTTTAGAATTTTTTTCGAAAACGGAATTGGATAATTACATAAATAGTAATATTATTGAAATTTCTCCATTGGCTTTTATGAGAGGTCGCACGTTTAAAAATTCATTTATAATAGCCGATGAGATGCAGAACAGTTCGCCGAACCAAATGAAATTATTGACAACGCGTATCGGTGTAAATAGTAAAATTGTAATAACTGGCGATTTAAATCAGACTGATATTCCAACTATGAACGGTTTACAAGATTTTATAAATAGATTACATGATTATAAACACGGAACCAATAATACTATGGAAAACATTAAAATGGTTACTTTTCAAAAGTACGATATAGAGAGAAGCGAAATCGTTAAAAATGTAATAGATATTTACGATTATAATAAAAACAATAACACTCCTATTACTCCTACTACTAGTACTAATACTACTTTAAAAAATGTTTTATCGAACAACTCAACCCTTTTAAAACCCTCAGAAAATTCCATAAATAAACGTAACATAAATGATAATGATGCAGCATTAGTTCCTAAACGTTATATTACAAAAAATTATAATGATACAACATTAATTACTAAACGTCACATTGAAAAAAATACTGATATTTTTTGGAATGGACTAACTTTGTAAACAAAGAAATAAAAGAGAAACATACATTTTAAGAAGGAGGGGTCATAGGGGAACCTGGGTTCCCATAAAAAAAATAAAATGTGCATCGAAAATAAAGTGAAGTAAAAAAAAAATTGAGAAGATTAAATAAAGTAATAGTAAATTAAAAAGCTAATAATAAGTACGAAACTTGAAAATGTCAACAGTAGAGATGCAAGTAGAAATGCCAATGGCAATAGTAAAAAAGGCCACAACAAAAAAACTAACAAAAAAGAGTGTATGTGAAATGATAGAAGAATGCGGAAGATTATATAATTTTGACGGAAAAGAAGCATTAATAAAACTAAACCTAGAGAAAGAGAAAGTAAAAAAAGAAAAGAAATCAAAAATGTTAGTACCGTTTGACGGTGTGAAGAAGGAAGGGTGCTGCAATGGAATAGTAAAAAACCATGGTTTATACACTCAATGCCCAAAAAAAGTAGAGGATGGTTTTTGCAAAACATGCGAAAGTCAACCATACGGAAACATTGATCAACGCCTAAGCGTAGGTGTATACGAATACAAAGACCCAAAAGGAAAAAGTCCAAAAAGATACTTGGAGGTCTTGAAGAAAAAGAAAATTAGTAAAGAAGAAATAGAAAGTTGGTTAGTTCGTGAAAATATCCAAGTAGCAGAAGCTCACTTAGAAGAGAGCCAAGAAAAAGTAAAACGCGGTAGACCAAAGAGCGAAAAGAAAGTAAAAGAGCCAACTGGTAAGAAAGGTCGTCCAAAGAAGGAAAAGAAAGTAGTAGAAACGACAAACCAAGAAGACGATTTATTTGCAAGCCTAGTAGCTCAAGCTCAAGCTCAAGTAGAAGTTCAAGTAGAAGTTGAAGTCCAGAGTGAACCAACTTCTGAAGTTAAAGTTGAAGAAGTAGTAGCTGCAAAGGAAGTAGCAAAGGAAGTAGTAAAAGCCGAAAAGCCAAAGAAGGTAAAGGCAGCAAAAGAGCCAAAAGAAGCAACAGGAAAGAAAGGTCGTCCAAAGAAGGAGAATAAACCAGTAGAAGTGAATAGTGAAGCAGAAGTAGTACCAAAGAAATTGAAAGTGGAAGTGGAAGAAGAAACCGCTGACGTAGTAAAAAAAATAGAATTCGAAGGAAAGTCTTACTACAAGTCAAAGAAAAGCGGAATAATCTACAACATGGATCAAGAAGTAGTAGGAAAATGGAACGAAGAAAGTGAACGCATAGACTTTGAAGAAGAAGAAGTGGAAGACGAATATGAAGAATAAATAAAATAGTTAGCATATTGTATTGTATTGTAATTTAAGTTAAATTAATTTGTAAAATAAATCTTTTTTTTTTTACAAATAAAAAGATAAAGTTATGAAAGTCTGTAGTAAAACCGCACGATATATGGTGTAAAAATTGTCACTCATTTCTCGTTTCCTCACTCATTTCTCGTTTCCCATATACTGAGGAACATTCCGCGAACCTTCTCTGCGCCCCCCCCCCGCGCGTCCACCCGGTGCACGAGTTGGCACTGTATATGGTGCGAAGCGTATGATAGTTGTGTCATATAGTGCATAGGTTATAACAATTGTATGGTTGCAGGATTAAGAAGTTTTATTAACACCATGTAGTTTAAATCTATCAAGATAAGCTTCAGCAGCAGATTTTTTTTTAGAAACAATTTTCCCACTTGTGTTAAGCATTAAATCGTTTTTAGTCAATCCTCCTGTCGTTTTATATACTTTACAATTCCATACTTCTTCTCTCGTACCAATCAATTTATCATAAATAATATCATTGCAAAAATATTTGCCTTCTTTATTTCTTTTAACTTGATTATAATAGTTTTGTTTTAATGAAGTAATAGTAGTAACATAGTTATCAATATCTTCTGGTTGAATAGTTTTCGCATGATCTTCAGTAATAATATCAAAATTATATTTTTTATTTTTTTTTATTGAATCAAGTTTTTTGATTAATTTGATATTTTGAATTTTTAAATGTTTATTTTCGGTAGTTAATAAAATAAGATCATTCAAATTATTATTTTCATTTTTAATGTGTAATTGCTGTTTTAAATGTTTATTTTCATGTAATATTTTGACATAATTTTCAGGCGAATATTCAATATTAGTAATAATTTCTTTAATGACTTTATCTAATTGTTCAAAAGTAACATCATCCATGGAAAGTAGTTCGACATATTTTTTATTTTTCAAGGTTATAGTACGCAGTCTTTGAGATAAAAATTCACATTCCTTAATAGCATTTTCAATTTGTAATTTATTATCAACTTTGAAAGCATTAACTAACCAAAAGTTAGAATATGTTTCTTTATGTTTAGATACACGATTTTTTAAAAAATTAGAATTTCCAAATTTAATTAATTTCTCATTTTTATCGCTAAGATTATCTATAATTCCATAATAAACACACTGTGTATTGTTAGGAAACTGTTGTAAAATAGTCTTCTCTCTAATGATTAATTTGTCTTTCTCATTTGTAATAATTAGAGTTTTATAATTTTCTAATTGAAGTTTAAGTTCATTGCTTTCTTCTTGAATGATTTCATGAAGTGTTTCTTCTAATTTGATATAATATTCGTGAACTTCATTTGCTTTTTTTGTACCCGCCTTTAAACAGAATTTTTTGAAGGTGTCAATATTTAACATGAAAGTTTCTTTATTCTGACCACCTTTGATGTGTGTTGTTTGCTTTCCCGCAAGAGAAAGCGATTTTTGGTAATCAATAGATATTTTAAAATGTTTTTCAAGTAATTCCTTTGCTCTAACTTTTTGACTAAACCCTAACCATTTCCATACATTATCCAAATCAATAACAAAATCGTTTTTTTTATCACAATTCAAATAACAATAAAAACTAGCAACAAACATTTGTTGTTGAGTATCATTAAATGTTTCTTTAATTTTCGTAATTAATTTATTATGATAATCTCCTGACAATTTTGTAATAGGGCTTTGTTCAATTAAATTGACAATATCAAAATCAGACATATGCAAATTTATACATATAATTTGCATAGGTTATTTAAGTACTTTTTGTCACTCATATATATAAATACGCACTCATTTATTTAGTTCGATTATTGCTTATGGAAGTGATTTATATATGTAAAAAGAATGTTCGCGGAATGTTCCACATTAGTTGGCAGTCTAGTAGGTGAATAGCGTATGATTGTCGTGTATTGTGGTGCTATAGGTTACACTGTTTAAGAAAGGTGTTCTTTATCAATGCAAACTTGTTTGGTAATTTTATGAATAATTTTATCTTCTTTTAGGTCATCATCATCGCCTTTTCCACCCATAGCTTCATAAACAATTTTATTAAACACATCACTTTTTCTAGAGTCAGAGTTGTCACAATCAGGATATTTCTCTCTAAAGTCCTTAAACATACAAATATTTTTGTGTGCAATTTGTCTTATCAACTTTCTCATTTTAGGTTTATTGGCTTCTTCTTTTTCCCATTTATCTTCATCTTTGATGTATATAACTTCTCTCTTTTGGTCTGCACAATGAATGGGTCTTTTCTCCATTTCTAAAGCGTTTAAATTTTTAATGATTATATTGGAAATCCCTTCAATATAACCAGTCTTACCAACATTTTCGAGGTCAGCTAAATCAAGTTGAACGTGATCAACAAAGTCTTTAATATTCATAGCATTTTTACAAGTTTCATTCAAAAAGAATTGTAGATTAAATGTCTTATTGTTAGAGTTAGTATTATTATTGTTATTGTTGACGCTATTATTAAGAGGTTGAATTTGCTTGCAAACTTCAATAATCATATTTTTTAATTCTTTATTTTCATTCATCAAATATTTGACTAAAGTGTCTTCTTCACATTTATTGTCTTTATTCAAAATACATTTCTGCTTGTGTCTCCATAATCCACTTTTGTTAAAATATTCTTTATTACAATTTTCGCATATATGGATATTTTTGTCGTTTTTGTCGTTTTTTTGGTTGCGTAAATGTTTTAGGGTTAATAAATGTCTATTATAATCTGTTAATTTGCACGTATTAAAGTCACAAATATTACAACAATATTTAACATGTTCGTTTTTTTCGTTTTTTTTCGTGTTTTGGTTGCTAAAAGTTGCCATTCTCTCCTAAAATGTGTCAATATTAAAAGTTGCCAAGTTTAACGCCGAAAAATTTATGCAAACAAACTCGAAATTATTATTTTAGTAACCAGACGATAAAAATACATTTCAGTCACAAATGATGTATTTTGGGAAAGTCAATCGCCCCTTTTCAAAAATGGACAAAAAAAATGTCCAAAAACGAAAAGCCAAAATACTTTTGGACCCACTTTTTCTTCAACATTTTGGAGAGAAATATTGGAAACCCCCCAAAACCCTTTATATAATCCAATCCGTATATGCAGCGTAAAACACCAGCGATAAATCAAAACAACACTCATTTCTTGTTTCCCGTACTTCGAGGAACATATTCCACGGAACATTCCGCGAACCTTCTTTGCGGACCCCCTGCACTGTCCACCCCGGTACAGTGGCACCCCCGGGCGCACGAGTTGGCACTATATATGGTGCGAAGCGTATGATAGAGTATGATATAGTGCAGTATATAGTATAGTGTATAGTCTAGATAGATTAAAAACTTTTTCTCTCTTTAACATTATTCGAAGAACAACAATTATTTTGTTTTAATAATATATGTATGCCATTGCCTCGCATGCACGTAGTAATAATAGATCTAGCTCTGGCTCTAGCAATTATTATGGTGTAAAAGACAAAACTCCAGAAGAGAAAGCAGCAGAAGAAGAAGCTTATCAAAAAAAATATGCGGAACAATCAAGACTTTTTAATCAATGTCAAGAAAAAGCAGCTTTAAATCCTCCAGAATATCCTGTTCAAGTTACATCAAATAATAACTACTTCACTACAATTTTACGTAATAATGAAGATTTCGTTTTTGCGTCTTCTTTTAATGATGCTGTTAAAAAAGTGCAGGAAGATATAGGAAGTATGAGTTCTAATTTAATGGATCAATTTAAAAACACACACTATTATAAAAACGGCGATGTATTACGTTTATCGAGTGCTAATAAAAGTATATTTAGGAATGTTAGTTTAACCTTACCTTCTGGTAGATATGAGGGTTTTATGACTTCTGTTTCTAAAACCCGCATACCTTGCTGGAATGTATATATTAGTTCTGCGGCACCAACAATGCTCTCGAGTATGAGGATTGCAAGTCAAAACAGTTCCACCTTTGATAAAGGTGGAGCCAAAAAATCTAAAAAATCTCGCAGAAAAAAAGGTAGATCCAAAAAATCTAGAAAATCACGCAGAAAAAAGGGTAGATTTTTTAAAGGTTGATCCAAAAAGTTTTGCACCACTTTTTTGAAAAGTGGTAAGAAGGAGACATTAATTTTCTCTCTTTAACATTAATCAAAGAGAGAAAATATAGAGTAAAAAAGGGTAGTTAGTTATAAATTACATACCACCTTTCAAAAAGGTGGTGCCAAATAAATACAAAATTTTTAGAAAGGTGTTACAAAAGTAAAGTAAATAAGGAGGGGTCATAGGGGAACCATGGGTTCCCCTAATTAGTACATATCCATAATATTATTTTGACGAACACTAGGAAACTCGATCGGTTCAGGGAACTGGGCATATTGAATATCTTCATCGTCATCCCAGTCGTCATAATCATCATCACTATCGTCATCACTATCGTCATCATCATCAACATTTTCATTGTCAGCAACATCCTCATCAACTCTGCTATCAATAATACCGATTTTTTTTGATTGAAGTAAATCAGCGCGGCAAATAGGACAAGGCAACTCGCGTCCTTTAGTCTTGATTTGACACCAACATGAAACGCATAATTTATGACCACATGGTGTCGTGGTTTTAGTCGTATCCAGGCAAACGGAGCATTCTTCTGGATGTTCCTCATCGCACGGAACACTATTTAACCACTCTTTGTCACCACAAACATGAGGAGCTTCTCTCGGATGTTTAATTTGAGGTGTAACAAATACTCCGTTTAATTTGTCAAACTTCATGGCCTTGATATCGTTATTCATATGTTTAATAACACTCTCATAATCTCTATGTGAATATTTTGTTAATTTTTTAATATATGTTTTTCTGAATAGCATTTGACGTACAACGAGTGCTCTCTCATCGTGTTTTGTTATATTATACATTAACATTTTCGATGTGGTAATCCATAAAGATATGCCATTTTCATTGACTATGAGCTCGCACCTAACTTTCAAGCCATCGATTTCAAATACGGGTAAAACGACAAATGATCTGCCATCCTTCATAGTATTGTCAATGGCCTGTTTAATGGATACAGGTAGCCCTTTGCTGGCGATAGGCACGCACTTGCAGCCCTGATCTTGGCATGCGAGTTGGACAAGGTTATCGGCATTGACAGTGATTGACATTTTGATTGTTAATTCTGGTTGTTATTAGGTTCGTTACACTTTTACTACATTTAATTGCGTATCCAAGAATGCTGCAAAAGTATTTCAATTTTATTTTTTCCACCTTTGAGAAAGGTGGAGCCAAAGCTTTTGACATTTTTTTTTATCCACCTTTGAGAAAGGTGGAGCCAAAGATTTTGCACCACTTTTTTGAAAAGTGGTAAGTTGAAGTTCCACCTTTAACAAAGGTGGAGCCAAAGATTTTGCACCACTTTTTTGAAAAGTGGTAAGTTGAAGTTGAGGTTGATGGGAGGGGTCATAGGGGAACCTAAGGTCCCCCTA
>Ga0164295_10002322_pt1 | contig 15690 bp, 6 predicted proteins | sample GEODES006metaG_FD_111798 | JGI IMG/M metagenome (GOLD analysis project Ga0164295, IMG submission 111798) | Oligotrophic lake water microbial communities from Sparkling Lake, Wisconsin, USA - GEODES006 metaG | ecosystem: Environmental > Aquatic > Freshwater > Lake | place: USA: Sparkling Lake... | reverse complement strand
CGTTCAATTTTCGGGTGGTTTGCATCTCGGTTGCTCCAAAAGATCACTGCCGTGATCGGGTTGAAAAAACCGCCGCAAGCGTGCAACTTCACCTTCAAAATCAACAACTAAAGAACAGTTTGGCGGGCGCGAAGGGTTTCGAACCCCTGACCCCTGCCGTGTGAAGGTCGCGTGTGGTGCAACGTCGTCACAATTGTACTGCAACCGTGTCACAAACTGGTAGGGTTTGGTCGGGATTTCGGTGGCTAGAACCTGTGGTTTAACCTTGTTCTATTTATTAAACTCTTACTACTTGTCGTTCGGAACTTCGAAATTCCTTGCAATGATTGTGCGCCGAAGCAGACTTGGTGGCACGCATTCGGCGAACTTGACCGACTCGGCGAAGGTGGCAATCTCAGCGTCTGTCAAGGTCAACTGCCCCGGCGCTGCATCGGCCAGCAGCGATGCTGGCGCGTGAACACTCATGGCATCGAATCGAACCTTCTGACCACCGACCGAAGCCTGGTGCGCCCACGTGCGGTTGGCGCGCGTGCCGGCAAAGGTCCAGGTACGTACGGGTGCAGCATCAGGTCGCGCCATCACGAAGTGCGCTCCCAGCGTCATGGGCAGCTCGTCGGTTAGCGAACTAAGGGCCGCCCTTGCACGCTGCGACAAGGTGACGATTGGTGGCGCGCCTGAGGCGAGCACCGTTCTAATTGCCTGGCAAACATCGCGGCCCAGGCTGCGCGCCCCGCCCATCCAGCGCGCCTTGCCACCTTCCCGTGCCGGCTCCAGCCACACGATCCGTTTGGACCACTCCACCTCGGTGACACGCCAGCTGCGACCCGCCAGCAACAGGAGCCGGTTGTCCTGTTCACCCGTCAAAACGGTGGGATCGATGTAGCCCACTTCGCTCGATCCATGCCGACCAGTCAGCAGCATGGATCCGCTGAACGAGGCGAGCAGTTCGCGGTAGTGGCCGCGCGCATACACGCGCTCGGTTTCAGGTCCGACCCTGACCACGCCCTCGGAGCGGTCAAGAAACTGCTTCTCCACCAGGTGCTCAACCACCGCCGTGATGTCGTCAGTCGCCAGCTCTGGGAACGATCCGCGAAGCAGCCGGACCACTTCCATGGTTGGAACCTCGCCGCGCTCCAACACCAGAACCAGGGCTTGCTGCGCGAGGATGGGCCAGGGCTCGGCCGGTGGCACCGCCGCTTCGACCCATGCTTCCGACCACTTTTTGGTGACACCCAGGGCCAGCATGAACGCGTCGTCATTGGTCGTCAGGAACAGGCAGTTCCGTAGAGCGCCTGTACGTCGGCCGGTTCTGCCCATGCGCTGCAGGAACGACGACACGCTCGACGGCGAATCAATCTGGATCACGCGGTCGAGGTCGCCCACGTCGATGCCCAGCTCCAGTGTTGAGGTGGCGACAATGACGCAGTCCTTCTCCTCGGTGAATGCTGCCTCGGCTTGCCTGCGTTCGGAAACGCTGAGGGAGGCGTGGCTCACGAAGGTGCGCATCTCCTTGGCGCGGAGCATGCTGCTCAACTGCTCGGCGCTGCTTCGTGAATCGCAGAAGACGAGCCGCTTCTCGCCCCGATGCAGGCGTGAGATTACTGTGGCTGCGTTTTCGAGCGATGCCACATGATCGATCGTGACATCGGCCTCCGTGCTCACCGATGCACTGCCCACCACGTTACGGTTTCCACTGGGTGCGAACCAGGCCAGCAACTCGGTGGGGTTGCTGACCGTTGCCGACAGACCGATGCGTTGCAGAGGTCGTTCCAGATACTGGTCCAGCCGATGCAGCACAGAGCGCATGTGCCACCCCCGGTCATCGGCCGCGAACGCGTGCAATTCATCGACGATCACGGCACGCAGGTTGCCGAACCATGCTGGCCGATCGACACGCACCGAAATCAGCATGGCCTCGATGGATTCGGGTGTCGTCAACAGGATGTTGGGGGCATCTCGAAGCGCCCGGTTCTTGCGGGACTGCGAGATGTCGCCATGCCACACCTCTACACGCCGACCCACCAGCCCGGCGTAGTGGGTGAGCCGGTGCTCCAGGTTGTTCAGCAGCGCCTTGATCGGGCAGATGTACAAGACGCTCGTCCCGGGCCAGGCCTCGGTCAGCATCCTCGACAGCATCGGAATCGCAGCGGCTTCCGTCTTCCCCCCGGCGGTCGGTGCGAGCAGCAAACAGTGTGAGCCCGCATGAATGGGCGCAATGGCTGCCAGTTGCGTCGGTCGCAGCGTGCTCCAGCCCAGCGTGTTGACGACGTGGTACTGAAGCGATGGGTGCAGCTGCTCGAACTCGTTCACAGCTCGATATCGTCCACGGACACCGCACTTGCCACAGCCCGCTCCGTCGCAGACATCTCGGTTTCGGCCAGCGTGAGGGTGTAGTGCTTGCGGGGGTCGAAGTCTTCGTGCAGGTCCACGCGGTCCAGCACATCCGACACCAGCTTCTTGAGGAACAGCCGGGGCGCGACACCGACCTTGCCACCCAGCCCGCCGGCCACCGCGCGTGCAAGGGCGTCCAGATAGCTGTCGTCCACCACCGCCCGAAGGCGCTGCTCGTTAGGGCGCCCATCTGCATAGATGTCGCGTACCCGGCGTCCCACCGCGAGAAGCGAGGTGTGGTCGAAGGCCGCCAGCCGGATCTGGACTGCTCTCGGGTTGTCGAACCGCCGATCGGTGCCGAAGTCCACATGCAGCCGTTGCGCCAGCGGGGCCAGCCGCTGCACCCCTTGCGGGCCGTCGTAGAACGCGGGCGTTCCTGTGATTACCAGGTATAGCCCCGGATAGCGGCCGGCATCGATCTCGTCGATCCACTGACGCAGGGCGTTCAGCCCCTTTTCGCGGATGTCGGTACGCATGCGCTGCAGCGTTTCCACTTCGTCGAGCACCATCACCAGGCCAGAGAAGCCGCTGTCACGCAGGATGGTCAGCAGGCCAACGAGAAAGTTTGTGGCGCCGAAGTGATCGAGGTCACCCTTGATGCCCGCCGCACGCTTGATGCTCGCGGCCACGTTCGGCTGTCCTGCCAGCCAACTGATCAGCCCATCCGCCAACATGCCGTCCCCGGCTGCCAGGGCGCGGCGATAGGTTCGGAGTACTGCAGAGAAAGCCGGCGCCGTCTTGCTGATGGCGCCGAGCCTGGCCTCCATCAGCGCGTTCGTGCGCAGCAGAAGCCCCTCCGCGTCGCTGGCGTCCACCGAGGCGTCAGCCAGGACATCCTGCTCCAGGGCATAGAACCAGCCGTCGATCACGCCCCGAAATGCGCCACTCGCCGTGTCGGCGGTGCCCAGGTGTTCGACCAGGCGGCGGTAGACCGTCTCCAGGCGGTGCAACGGTGTCTCGGTCTCGTTGATCTGCACTTCAGTGGCTGCGAAGCCGCGTGCGCGCGCTCGCTCCTGCAGCCAGCGGCCAAAGAAGGTCTTGCCGGTGCCGTACTCGCCACGTACCGCCTTGAAGCCGCCGCGGCCGGCGCTGACCGATTCGAGCTCGTCGTCAAGGGTCGGCGCGAACGTATCGATCCCGACGGCCAGCGCATCCAGCCCGCTACTCGGTACTGTGCCGCGTCGCAGGGCGCTCACTATGTCTTCCCGGCGTGCCGAACTGATCATCGTTGGCCTCCCTGGCCGGGCAGCAGGAATTGCTGGTGCAGCAGCACCACGTTCAGCTCAACCGTACCCGCGGTTTCGTCAACGGTCAGCACCGACGCCTGGTCGACGTTCAACAGCCGCCTGACTGCGCTGAGCAAGCCACCGATCCGAACCTCAGGCAACGACAGTCGGGTCGCCAGAGCTGCCCGGGACAGCTTGCCACCACGCTCGGACAAGGACGTGAGGAGCAGTCGCATCTTGTCGTCGGGCGGCGCCACGCGCGCGGCCAACTGCCGCTGAGACGCATAGATCGGACTGCCCAGCAAGGCGCCAATCCAGTCCAAAGCTGCGGGCGGGGTTGCAGCCTCTGGTGGCGGCAGATCGACCGGCTCGAACAACTGGGGCTGCCCCTGCTGCGCTGTCGGTTTGCGCCGCGTTGGCTTCGGTGCTGCGGCGGCTGCCGATTGCACACCTGACGACTTCGGCATGTTCGGCAGTTCCCACCACTCCGGTGGGGCCGGCGGTGCCGGGGTCCAGCCGGCCAGGTTGAATCCGAGCGGCACGATCACGATCAAGGGCACCGTGACTTCCTGGGGCGACAGACCACCGTGATACCCGTTCTTGCGACCCGCATACCGTGTGCTCTCGCCCCACAGGCACACCACCGCGTTCGATCCGTCGGAGGTGACCACGCGCCCCCCGCTGACCGCCAGTTCGTTGGGCGTCTCGGCGTTCTTGCCCGGGCGCCAGCGGTCGCTCTCGCCACCGGGCAACTGCGTGGTGCCGTCTTCGAGCAGATGCCCATGGTCGGCCGTGATCACCACCACCCGACGCGCTTCGCGCGCCTCGCGCAGCAGCGGCAGCAGCAGCCGCAGGTCCTCCAGTGCCCAGCGTTGATGCAACTGATCTGGGCCGCTCAAGTGGTCGTCCACGGCGTTGTAGACCACGCCGACCACGCGCTGCTGGGTGCTCGCGATGGCGGCGCGCACCTCGGGCGCCAGGTTGGTCGCATCCGCCAAGTCACCCTTGTGGAACAGCCGGGGCGGGGCGTCCACGCGGCTGTGTGCCAGCAGGGCAGCGTTTGTCGCAAAGCCGGTCTTCTCCTGCGCTGAAGCGCCGACGGTCAGACGCCCACACAGCAGGCTGGCGCGGCTGACCTCCGTGATCGTCGGCAGTGCAGCCACACCCGCCAGCGGCTGTCCCAGGCTGGAAGGCACCATCTCGGCCCAGCCCTGGCTGGCAATCCGGGCGAACAACTCCCGGAAGATGCTGGTGCTCAAACCATCCATCACCAGCAGCAGGGTGGGGTGTGCGGCGGCGATCGGTGCCAGCACATGCTCAAGCACCGACTCCAGCGGGATGATCCGACCCTCAGGCGCCGGCTTCTGGGCGTTCCATTGCACCAGCGCCTGTGCGAATGGCTTGGCGAAAGCATTTCGGCGCGCGATGACGGCTTCGCGGCAGGCGCTGTAGGCCTGTGACAAGTCCGGCAGCTCGTCGCCTCCGAGCAGTCGGAACCGCGCCCAGTCGACGAAGGCGCCTTGGTCAGACTGCCAGGCCACAGCAGTTTGCAAGGATGAAGCGGTCGGCGTGGCGTTCATCAACCAGCGTGCCAGCCGGCGCGCCATCTCCACGCGTTCCATGCGGGGCTTCTGAGCCGCCACCAAGGTATGTCTGAGCGCGCGGTCGGCCTGCAGCTCAACCTGGGCAAGATTGGCTTCCGAGGGCTCCGCCACATGGGCGGTCAGTGCCAGCGCAAAGTCTTCCAGTCGCTGATCCAGCGCGGCCGGCAGCACGTCGCTGAGGTGCGCAAAGTCGATGACGCGCAGGTCGCGCAGTAGTGCATCGGCCCGGTCGAGCATCGCACGGGACGCGTCCAGCCCGGTCAGTCGAACGACTTGCTCTGCGGCGCCCGCCCAGGCGCGCCCCTCGGTAACACCGACGTGCTTGCCGTTGACGAAGCGCTCCAGGCGGATCGCGGCCTGACCGAGGCTGGCTTGACCCTCACCATCCTGGGCAAAGACCACGCCGCAGACCAGACCCAGTGGCAATGCATCGATCGTTCGACCCGCATCCACGCAGCCCAGCACCATCTCCCCGGCAACTCCCGCCGTCTCGCCCAGCCAGCGCATCACGTCGCTGCGGGCCGGCGCCGGCAACTGGGCAAGCCTGGGGTCGGCGGCCGGGTTCATCGCCCAGAGCAGCAGCGCCACCGCGTCGGGGCGCGCTGCCTCAATGCCCAGAAATCGATGCAGCACTTCCCGCCATGCGGTTTCAAGGTCGAGGAAGCCATTGGCCACGGGCGGGTAAGTGCCCTGCGACGCGCCGTCGATCAAGGTCTGCGGCATCCACACATAGCGCCCCAGGCGCGCGTCTGTTTCCTTGGCCTGGAACAACTGTCGAACGATGTCCCAGCCCTCGGGTTGAAACACCCGAGCCCTGGCCAGACGGGCGGCGATGTCCTCGGACACCTCGTGGGTGGCCAACGGCGTGATCACCACCAGTCCGGATGTCGTCGGGTCATGCTGCTCGACATCACACAAGGCTTCGCGAATGGCCAGCGACGAGTCGCACCACCGAACCTGGAAATCCCGACCCTGCTGCTTCAAGGAATCGGGCCAGGGCTGCTTCGCGTTGGCCCGGATCGCAACGGCGACTGCGGCTGGATCGCTGGACAGAACGCGTTCGAGTTGGGCCGCGATCTGCGGCGTCGACAAGCTCATAGCTTCGTGCCCTTGCGCTGCACCCGCCAGCTTAGCGTCAGCTCGAGGTCGCGTTCACTTGTGACCAGCGTCTTCAGGTCGTCCAGCGCGGTCACCGCAGCAGCGCCACTCAGGTGCAACTGCTGCTTCTCGTCCACCACCTCCGGCCCGTTGGCGGGCGGGGCAGGGGGCATCACCACGGGCGGCGGCGCCGGAGCCTGCCCGGCACCGGGCGGCGTGGGTGCGGCGGGTGGAGGCGTCACTGGTGCCGGCGCTGCCGCTGCCAGCAGACGCATCGCGTCCCTTGCCAGCTCTTCAAGCCGCGGCTTCAAGGCCACCACATGTTCGTCACTGGTCAGCGCCTCGGTCAGGCGGCTCATGATCAGCAGCGCGGCATCGCGGCGGTGGTCCACCAGGTCGCGAACCACATCAAACAATTGCCAGTTTCCACTGCCCAAGGCATCGGCGCAGACCTGCGCTTGCCCCAGGCTGCGGCTCACCGCTGCCTCGGACGTCTGCAGGCGCGCATTGGCCAGTGTCGTCACCACGTCGCCCTCTGCCGCTTGCGCCAGTGACGCCAGTAGTGCCTGCGCAGACTCAGCAGACTGCTGGCGCGCCCCCGTGATACCGGGTGCGTAGCGCGCCGAACGGTCGCGCACCTGCGACACCAGACGGGCTATCGCCTCTTTCTTATCTGCCGCCTTCTGCCGCACCTCATCGACCAGCTTGCCGACGTTGGCCGCATTGAGCGTTTGGCCGAGGGTCAGGCCGAACAGGCTGGACGCGCGCAGCAGCGCGGTCTCCCAGTCTGCCGTGTTCGGGAGCGCCTGCTCCTTGAGCTCCAGCTCATCGGGCAGGCTGTCGATCGTGGGCTCGTAAGGCCCGCCGCGCATCGTGAAACGGCGGTTGGTCGATGCTGCAAAGGCCAGGATGATCAGGTTCTGCAGCTCGATGGGCAGGCCCATCGGCGCAGGGGTGTCGATCCACTGCCGCAGTTTCGCCACGGTGATGGCACCGCCACCGTCGCGCGCATGGCTTTGCGAGAAGCGCGATTGCCAGTGCGGCTCGATCAGCAAATGGGTCTCACCCATCTGCCCCAACTGGCAGGGGTTGACCACCGCACGCACCAGCTTGCGGGTAGCGGTGTCCTGCACCAACCCGCGTTGGCCGGGAGCCTCGATGGCCTTCTGGACTTCAGGCCACACCTTCTTGATGACGCTCGGCTTGATCTCGGTGTCGAACTCCGGGTGGGCCGGGTACTGGTGGGCAAACAACTGCCCCAGCAGGCTCTCGAAAGCCGACTTGAATTCCGCCCCCACCGGTGGCCGCGGCGACAGCGTTGGATCCAGCGACTTGAACTGCTGGTCCGCCGTCAGCGGGTTGCTCACCGCATCACGCGGCTCGGTGCTGATGCCGTAGGCCACCTCCAGCTGCGACCGCAGCTTGATGCGCAGCTGGTCAAGTTGGTTGCGCGCCAGGGCCTTGGCTTGCACCCGGTCGACGAACGACAGGTGGGCGGCGTAGTTGTCAAAGCGCTCGCCCTGGAGGATGTAGTCCAGCACCACCAGCCGCCCCAGGTCGGCCAGTGCCTTGTTGCTCAGGAACGAGGGCAGCCACACCAGCGTTTTGGTGTCGCCGCCGCGGTGCTCCGCCAGGCGAGCCAGGTCGTCAGCCGGGCCAAAGTTCGCATCGTCAAACGGAAAGTCCAGCACCACCGTCCAGGCACCCGAGCGGCCGCGCAGTCGGTCGTCGGTCATCTCTCGCACGTTCTCGTAAAGCAGCTCCACCTCGCGCCGGGTACCGCGCCAATTGAATTCGTAGGTGGTGAACAGGCCGCCGGTGTCCGGAATCTCAAGTTCCTTGAACAGCGCCTCCCGGATCCGCTTGCGCCGGTTGCCGGCGTTGTCGTTCGCCTCGGCCGCCCGCAGGATCGGCTCGATGTCCACGCCCGTCACCTGGATCGAGATGATCGGGTTCTGGTCTTCGGTGATCTTGATCTCGCCGATCTCGCTGGCCCAGTCGCGGCACTTGCGCAGCACGTCCTGCGCCTCGCGGCCCGGAATGGGAGAGCGGAAGGTGCCGTGGTTCAGCGCCGCCAGGCGCTGCGCGGTCAGGCCCTTCAGTGACTCCACCTCGGGTACCAAGGCGCCCAGCAGCAGCGTCTTCAGCAGGCGGGCGTCGTTTCGCAGGTTCTTGGCAGCGGTGGCGTCAGCCTGGCCAAGCTTGATGGCCTCCCAGGTGACGCTGTGCTGCCGCTCCAGCATGGGCAGCAGCCGCTGGTTGTACAGGCGCTTGGCGTTCTCGAAGTGCAGGCGCATGCCCTCGGAGAACGGCTCGTCGCCCTCGGCTATCGCGTCGTACAAATCCCCTACGGGGATCAGTTGGCCCAGCTCCAGATCGGCGCGCCGGTCCACCAGCAACTGCAGCATCAGTTTCAAGGCCGTGCGCTCGCGCTGCAGGGCGGCCGACACGGCAATCAAGGTCTGAACCAATGCCGGCGTGAACGGGTAGACCTTGCGGAACATGTCGCGGTCGGCCGTGGTGGTGAGCAAGGTGTCGAGCACGTCCTTGCGCATCTTCATCAAATCGTCAAAGGTGCCCTGCAGCGTCTGCCGGGCCGCTTCGTCGATCGGGCGCAGCACGCGCCGCTCGGCAATGGCGGGCAGGTTGCGGTCTTCCAGCGTGATGCGGTGGAAGCGCGCCTCCCAGTGCTTGAGCACGTCGCTGAACTGCACCTGCACCGAGCCCGCCAGGTTTTCACCCACCAGGTCGCGCAGGTCACGCTGCCGCGCCACAAAGCTGACCAGCGGAATGGGGCGGTCGGCGTTGGTGGCTTCCACCAGCTTGACCAGCTTGGTGCCTTCGCGGCTGACGAAGTTGACGTCGGCTGCATGGCTGGCCAACCACAGCACCAACTCGTCCAGGAACAGGATGACGGCGTCGTAGCCTAGCGCCTTGGCGTGGCGGCTCATGATGCTCAGGCCATCGTCCAGCGACACGAACGACTCGCCGCTGCCTGCCAGCGTGCGGTAGGCCGAGAAGAACTGCGTGATCAGGTCGCCCACCAGCCGTGAGCGCTCTTCGCCGTTGGGCGGCTCCAGCATGGCGGCTTCAAAGCTGACCGCATCCCAGCCGCTGTCGAACTCGCCCCAACCGCCACCACCACCGCCGCCGCCACCTCCACCACCGGTAGCCCCTTCGATCAGCTTGGTGAAGAAGGGCCCGTCACCGATCTGCGCACGCAGGTCTCGGGCATCCTTGAACAGGCCTTCGGCCAGGTAGAAGCCGGGCACCGGGGCGTCGGGGTACTTCTTGCGCACGAAGTCGGCGTACTGTCCAAGGATGGCCGACTCCATGTCACGCGCGCCGATCATGTGGTAGGGCACTAGCAGGAACTTGCGCCCTTCGGTCCAGCTGTGGCGCGCCACTACGTCGGCCAGTTCTGGCGTGGCGCGGGCCTGTATGTTGCCGGCCAGCAGCAGGTTCAGCACCGCCATGAAGTGGCTCTTGCCAGAACCAAAACTGCCGTGCAGGTAAGCAGCCTTGCTGCCGCCGGTCTGCACTGCTTGCTGTATGAAGCCCATGGCGTTGCTAAAGGCATCCACCAATTGTGCTGTGACGACGTAGTCGCGCAGCGTCTGCTCGGGCTCGGTGACGCCCTTGGAGAGTTGTAGGACGAAGTCGCCCTGGTGCACCCGCTCAGGGATCGAGATGAGGTCTCTTAGCAATTGCATCTGCGCGTCCCTTCATGACTGTCCGCCTCATGGGGCGAACATGTTGTGCAAACGAACATGTCGCTGTTATATGTTAAAAAAAATCGTAAAAATTAACATATTCTCTTGGTTGAACGACGCGCATGGTCATCGAGTCAGTAGCCCGAATAAGGCTTGGTTAATGAAATAGACCTCACGGCCAATTTTTTGACTCTGAAGTACGCCCAAGCGTTCCAACTCTCGCAGGTACTTCGAGCAGGTCTGCCGTGTCCCCATGCCCGCACGCTCCAAGAACTGAATCTTGCAGTAGGGCTGCCGAAAGATTTGCTCGATCAAGTCCTTGCTGTAAACGCCCGGTGCTTCGTGTTGCACGCGCTCGCGCACCCCTTCCATTAGCGCCAGAACGTCTGTGATCTGCTGGCGGGTGCGCAGTGAGGTTTGCTCCACCGCGTCCAGCATGTACATCACCCAGTCGACCCAGGCGCCTTCTTCGGTCACCCGCCGCAGGCCTTCGTAGTAGGCCGGCTTGTGGTCAATGATGTAGCGCGATAGGTATAGCACCGGGAGGTTAAGCAGCCCTCGGTCTACCAGGTACAGGATGTTTAGGATGCGCCCGGTGCGACCGTTACCATCGGGGAAGGGATGTATGGCCTCGAACTGGTAGTGCACCAATGCCATCTTCACAAGCACGTCTAGCCCATCGTCGGTGTGCATAAAGTTTTCAAGGTCGCGAAGCTTGTCACGGATGACAACGTCGCCCTCTGGCGGCGTATAAATCGTCTCACCGCGGGCGTTCGCGATTCGTGTTCCAGGGGTCCGACGTACGCTAAATTCGGTTTGCTTGATCAGCTGAGCCACTTCGATGAAGAGGCCTGTGGCAAGGTTTCGTCTCTTGATCTGCCGGAAACCGTGATTCAACGCTTGGCGGTAACGCAACACCTCTTTGGCTTCGGCGCTGGCCGGTAACGCCTCGTCCGAAGCTGCTTTGAACAGCTCGTCGTTAGTCGTCAGGATGTTTTCGATCTCCGACGACGCCCGTGCTTCCTGCAGCACTAAGCTATCGATCAACATGGCCTGGTTCGGCATGCGCTCAGCCATGCCCTTCAACTCGGCCAGCGCTCGGCTAGCGGAAATCGCCTTCTTCAAGACGGCGGCTGTCTCCACTTCGACCGTCGGCGGTAACAGAGGCAGGTCGTTGAAGGGCGAATTACGGTCGAACATGAGTCAGCCTTCCGAAACCGCTGAGGCTTTTTTGCGCGCTCGCCTGGTCGTCATCGCAGCCGGTTTCCAGGCTCGCAAGTCGTCCAGCGTGAAACCATGCGAGCGTGCTTCCTCGGAAACGAAGCCCTTGTAGTACGCGCCCATGCGCTCGCCGTACACGGGATCCACGTCGTTGTGCCATTGTTCCAGCCACGGCACCAGTTCCAGTAGGCCCGCCAGCAGGGGTTGGAGGCGTGCTGAATCCCAGCCTTCGCTCTCCTTCATTTCGAGGTAATAGGCGGCTAGTGCGGTGGCTTGCTGCAGATGGTTCCAGCCCGCCCAGGCGATGGGCAAGCTAGTGTCGGCTCCTCGCTCGCAACCGGGGTAGCTAACCCAGCGTTCCTTGGGTAGGTCTAGACCGCCACGTAAGCGCCAGAAATCCGCTTTGAGAAAGTCTTTGTTCTGGTACTTTGGGGGAACAGGGATCGGGCCAACCTCATTGGTCTTCCTTTCATCCTGATGTCTTTTGATCTCGTTGGCTAACTCTAGATCCACCCATGCCTGTGCTGAAGCAGTTAGGGGGACACCTGTTTGCAACTTGAAATTCGTGCGTGCTTCCCCGTTTAGCGCAGCGAGCCAACCGGGTGCGTCCAGCACGACTACTTCGGCGTCAATCGCATCTTCGCGACGTTGCAGTGTCCAGGTGTCCTCCCATTGCGCGCGCTTGCGAAGTCCGGTGTCGGAGTAACGCAGGGAAGGTAGGAAGGGAACGGACTCTGCTGTGACCAAGCCGGCCACCAGTTGCGCCACGTCGAAGCCGGCGTGGCCCGCATACAGTGCGGCGATCTGCATGAACTCGGCGTCGCGCTGCACCGTGTCAGCCAGCCGGCTGGTGGTGTTGATTTGCGGCGGTTGATCGGTGCTGGCAACCCAGAGTGCCCGCGACTCCAGGCGGGCCAGCAGCCAATCCTTTAGTGCAGCTTGTTCTTGATCTTCCCAGGTAGCCGATTCCCAACGGCGTTTGCTGGCGGGCGACTCCATCAGGCCAATGTTACGGTCGCGTTCGATCAGTTCGATTCGGCGCGAAACGACACTTCGGTAGCTCTCTGTCCAGTGCATAGGCAAGTCGACGATGGGCGTAATGCCTAGCCACTCAAACCATTTCGTTTTAATGGTGCCGGCAGCCATTCGGCGTGCCATCACAATCTCGAAAGCGCGCTCGCCCAAGTTGACTTCTAAGGGAACCAGTGGTTCAACGTGCTCAATCTCGACGAGTTTCACATCGGTTGGCAACAGGCTATAGAAGCCGTAGCAATGCCAATCCAGCTCCTCTTGAGTGGCAATTTGGCATCGGCGCAGGCGAGTTGCTCTCTCGCGGGCGGCGTCCAACGTATCGCGAGATGGCAACGGGCTGTTAGCGATTACGTTGGCAGGCTGGTTTGCGCTGAATTGGCGCGCAAGTGTGTCGAGTCGTTTTGCTAATTTGAGCGGTCGGACTTCAATTAGCGGAAACTCTGCCACCTTTGTCGAGTTGAAGGCGTAGAAGTCATGCCACTTTTCATCTTTGCTGCTTCCACCGCCGGGGCCGCCTTTGTTGTGACAAACCTGCTGAAACCAAAAACATGCCACAGAGGAATTGAGTAACCCGAGTAGTCCCAAATGTTCATCTTGGGTAGTTCCAATGGGTAACTTAATGACTTGAACAGAGTTTTTGAAAACTCTTCCGTCAAGGTCTAAGACAAAGTGTGTATGCGTGGCGACTTCTGCAAACGCAATAGTCGGAGTGACGGCAAGCTTATCCTTCACGATGACGCCGTACTCACGCCAGTGCATGCCTCGCTGTTCTTTTGTACGACTAAAGTAAATGGCGGGACGCATCATCCCCCTAAAAATCCAAAAATACTCGTCAAGCGAAGGGTGCGCCATATGGCGACCAGCCCCATCGTATTCATAGATCGCGCATCGAACTTGTTGAAACGCCCAGTCTCGGACTGCATCTCCTTCAATAAACTGCTTCACTACTTCACTTGGAACACGATCGCGAGAAAGATCGATCGCAGCCCTCCTCACAAAAATATCATCCTCTCCAGTGACAACCATCACACCTGTTGCAGCAGCGATTGCACCCAGTGTTGCAGCGGATCGCTTTTCTATCTGCTCCCGCAAATCGGCCGCACCCCCGCCACCGATGCTCCATGGATGTTTGGAAAAGATTGCCCTTGATACGTCGGCAACAGTGATGAATTCGCCTTCACTTCCAGCGAAGTCAATTTGATCTAGTATGGCACTCCACACCAACCCTCTGGCGGGGTTGCCTGGTTTCGTCGGCTCACCCTTTATTCCCATAACAGTTCTGACTTTGTCACCCACAGGGAAGCGATGACGTCCAAAAAGGATTACCGTCGGTGTGCCATGCCCTGGAATGTGTGCGCCAGAAGTTGAGACTACATGAGTCAAATCTAATCGTGCCAAAACCCGTTCTATCAGCTTAGTGCCAAACTCTCTCTTCATAAAAGAGTCCGAAGTGATTAGCCCAATGAAGCCAGAACTTTTGTTTACACTTGCGCTCAGGGCAAGCTCAAAAAACCGCTCGGTAAATGGTGCACCCAACGAATACTTCATGTGGCAGCTAGCGTACTTTTGTCTGTATGCTGCGTTTAAGGCTGCATCTTTTACGATGATGTAAGGTGGATTACCCACGACAGCGTGGTATTGCCGCCCAAGGATGCGCTGAACCTCGCTTAGGTCTTCACTGGCATAGGCATGCGCCAAACCAGTCCCGGCGTAGTGCTCCGCACCCTCGAACATGCCCTCCGTGGCTGTCATGCCGAAGCGCTTGCCGTGCAGCAGGCTGTCGCCGATGGCCACATGGATGCGGAAGTCCGGCGCCTCGTTCAGCTTGTGCACGTCGCTGGCCAGTAGCGCCGCCACCAGCAACCGGAAACGCGAGATCGCGACCGCAAACGGGTTCAGGTCCACACCGGCTACGGCATCCAACGCCTTCTGGACGATGTCACGCCGGTTGCGCGAGGGCTCGGCGCGCTGCCATTCATCTACGAAGCGGTGGAACGCACCCAACAAGAAGTGGCCCGAACCGCAGGTGGGGTCGATCAGGCTCGCCGTGCGGTAGCCGAACTCGCGGATGGCGGGCGTCAGCGTGCGGTCGAGGATGAACTCTTCGACGAACTCGGGCGTCTGCAGCAGCGCGTAGCGCTTGCGCGTGGCCTCGCTCAGGTCCTGGTACAGGTCGCCCAGGAAGCGGGTGTTCCAGGTGGGATCGGTGAAGTCGTGCGCCAGCGCGCCGGTGTTCGGGTCCACCTGCTGCCAGAACTGGCGCACGGCTATGGCCGCATCGCCGCTGATGCCGAGGCGGAAGACCGGGTTGTGGCCCTCGTCGAAGAAGGTATGCAGCCCGGACAGCGTACCGGCCTCTCGAAAAGAAGCCAGCAGGTATTCGCGGTCGCTGTGCAGCGGATTGGCGCGGAAGTAGGCCTCGTGCCGATCGCGCGCCAGCGCCAGGTTGCCCGATTCAGGCGTGCCACCGAGCCAGGGGCGGTCGACCAGCTTGTTGTCTTCGATGAAGCGCAGGAATACGCAGGACAGCAGCCAATGCACGCCGGCCTGGGTGATGACCTGGTCGACCCAGGTCTCGAAGGTTTCGGCAGTGCGGTCGGCGTTGCGTGCGGCCTGCCACTCGGCTTGCAGGCTGGCCTTGAGCTCAGTGACATCGTCTATCCGGCGAAGCAGGTCTTCTTCGAGGCGCTTGAGCAGCCGGGTGAGATCGGCAAGGAGTTGGGGGGCTTTGATCACGTGGTGGCTCTTCCTGCGGTCGCGGTCTTTGCGCGGTGCTTGTTTTCGATCCAGGCCTGCGGCAAAGCCAGGGCACGGGTGTTGTGGATGTTGTTCACCATCGGTACCGCCACGCCGTCGATGACCGGCAAGCCTTGGTGGCTTGTAGGCAGCAGTAGCCACACGCTGTGGGTGTGGGCGGGGCGGCCGGCGTTCTCTTCCAACTCAGTGATCAGCCCCATCAGGTCGTACCTGGCCAGCAGGCCGGCGCTGACCAACAGAACAGGTGCTGGGCTGTTGAGCAGCGCAGATCGGAGCGCTGGCAGGGTGCGTTGAACCAGGCGCTGCAGGTTGATCCAGTGGCGGCTGCCGCGGTCGGCGGCGTCGGCTTGCAGCACGACGTTCCAGTCGACACCAGCCGTCTTGGCCTGGTCGCGCAGGGCCGCCAGCAGCAGGGCGTCGAAGTTGACCCGCTGAAGCGAAGCAGGCTGCACGCCTGGTGTGCCGAAGCGGTGGAGCAGCTCGGCCTCGGCGTGGCGGGCGATGCGCGGGTGGACGGTGAGCACGAGCATGCCGCCTTGCTGCAGACCGCGCACCAGGCGGTCTTCCACTGCGGCGGCCTGGACCACATCGTTGTCGCCCGATGCATGGGCCGTGAGCAGCGTGGCGTGGCGCGAGAACTGCGTGGTG
>Ga0164295_10002320_pt1 | contig 15699 bp, 7 predicted proteins | sample GEODES006metaG_FD_111798 | JGI IMG/M metagenome (GOLD analysis project Ga0164295, IMG submission 111798) | Oligotrophic lake water microbial communities from Sparkling Lake, Wisconsin, USA - GEODES006 metaG | ecosystem: Environmental > Aquatic > Freshwater > Lake | place: USA: Sparkling Lake... | reverse complement strand
TTTTGTACTAAATCAGTTTTGCAAAACTGATCAAATATTCCGAGCGTCTCTGCTAATTTTTTATGATTACCCAAATCAAAATGTGATCCCATTAAGTTGTGCATTCCTTTTATATAATGCGCTGTTTCAATTGATAGCATGAATGGTTCTTCTTCAAAAAGATTGACCCATTTTTGAGTATACCGGTAATATTGTAAAAAATCTTGTTTAATAAAAGCGTTCCAGCAATAACATTGATAGAGGTACAGACGTTCATAAAAACTATTGCAAACGGGCGTTTTATCTAATAATCTGCTTGAAAAAAAATCTTGAAGCGCAATACTTTCCTCTTCATTTCTGCAATGTCCATTTTTAATATACCAGCTGTATAACTGAAGTGATAAATTTGAAAGTTGAGAGACCAGTGTTAAGCTTTCATTGACTTGCTCGGATTCCTTGCTTAAAAAATCTGCCCTATCTTGAATACTTCTTGTAATGTACAATGCTTCAATTTTTTTTTCAAAAAAAAGTACTTGTTGCAGATAGGTAAGTTGGTTATAATTTTTTGCCTGCTCTTTTAATTTATCTAAAACTTTTAAACTTTGGTGATAAAGTCCTTTGTTGTATAATATTCGAGCATAGTCCATTTGCTCGTGCAATGATATGTCTATAAAGTGGTCACTAATTAGCCGGAGGCTACTAAGAATTTGTTTGTATAAATGTGCTTTCAGATTACTCAGTTGCTGCTTTTTGATTCGCTCGTTTTTTGAAAGCAATACCCCTTCATCATAGGTATCCATTTTGTCTAAAGCATCAAATAATTGGATACTGATTAACTCCTCAGAAGAGGAATTTCTAGTTGCATAAAGCTTGAAATTTCTTTTTTCGCTTTTTTCAAGTGATTGGATGAGCTGAAATAGGGGGTCTGTAGTCCTGTTGGGCATCGTAATTTTATTTCTTTGTATTGCTTACTGGATATTGGTTTGAGGTTAAAAAGGGTACTTTATATAGCGTAAAATTACCAACATTTTATTGATTGTAAACGCTTATATGCACTATTTTCGAAGACTAAGCTCATTTATTATAAAATTGAACAGTTAAACCGAATTATTTAACCTGTTTTAATAAATATACAAATTCTATGTCAGCTAATAAGATACACATTTTTGACACTACTCTCCGCGATGGTGAGCAGGTTCCAGGTTGTAAGTTAAATACCACCGAAAAGGTAGAACTGGCCTTGAAACTTGAGGAGCTAGGAGTAGATATAATTGAAGCTGGTTTTCCTATTTCCTCGCCAGGGGATTTCAATTCTGTCAATGAAATTTCAAAAATTATTACCAAAGCAAGTGTTTGTGGTTTAACGAGGGCAGTACAAAAAGACATTGAAGTAGCTGCGGAAGCTTTGAAGTATGCTAAAAGACCTCGTATTCACACGGGCATTGGTACATCTGACTTACACATTAAACATAAATTTAATTCTAATCAAGAAGATATACTGCTTCGTGCTATTCAATGTGTAAAATGGGCTAAAAATTTTGTAGATGATGTGGAATTTTATGCAGAAGATGCAGGACGAACAGACAATGTTTATCTAGCAAGGGTGGTAGAAGCTGTTATCAAGGCAGGTGCTACTGTAGTAAACATTCCAGATACAACCGGTTATTGTCTTCCTCATCAGTATGGTGAAAAAATTGCATTTTTGGTAAACAATGTTTCCAATATTGACAAAGCCATTATTTCTTGTCATTGCCACAACGACCTTGGTTTAGCAACTGCCAACTCAATCTCTGGAATTATTAATGGAGCTAGGCAGATAGAATGTACCATCAATGGATTAGGCGAAAGGGCAGGCAATACCTCTTTGGAGGAAGTGGTAATGATTATTCAACAACATAAAAATCTTGGTTTTCATTCAGGTGTTAATGCCAAATTATTAAACCCAATGAGTCTATTGGTAGCTGAAACAATGCGTATGCCAGTGCAATGCAATAAAGCCATTGTGGGTTCCAATGCATTTTCTCATTCTTCAGGTATTCATCAAGATGGATTTTTAAAAGATTCATTGACTTATGAAATCATCGACCCAGTAGAAGTAGGCGCCGAGGCTTCTAAAATTGTACTAACGGCTAGGAGTGGACGAAGTGCATTGGCCCATCGTTTTCATAAACTAGGCTATACTTTTAATCGAAATGATATTGACAGATTATATCAAGAGTTTTTATTGGTAGCAGATAGTAAGAAGGAAGTGATGGAGGAAGATTTACATGAATTAGCAAAAGCTCATGTTGCTGAAGTTGTTTAGCAATGAATGGTAGGTAATAATTTAAAATTATTGCAGTATTAATTTTTAAAGTCAAAGGTTTTAGTGGAATAAATAATGGTTCATTTTTGTTAGAAGTAATATTGATCCTTTATTTTTCCCCTTTCCACTTTTGAGCAATTGGTTTTGATTTTATTTGGTAATAATTTTTAAAGAAAGATTGGTCAATAGGTCCTTCAAATAAAAAAAGAATATCGTTGTAAATAAAATATAGGCAGGCTTAATAAAAAAAATGGCAGTAGTTTAATTAATTAAATTTTATGGAAATTAACAAGTACAGTAAAATAATAACACAGGATCAAACTCAGCCAGCAGCACAAGCTATGTTTTATGGTATAGGGCTTACAGATGCAGATTTAGCTAAAGCTCAAGTAGGGGTAGTGAGTATGGGTTATGATGGAAACACTTGCAATATGCATTTGAATGATTTAGCAAAATTGGTAAAGCAAGGAGTATGGGAAAATGATATGGTAGGACTTATCTTCAACACCATTGGTGTGAGTGATGGTATGAGCAATGGTACTCCAGGTATGCGTTATTCGCTGGTTAGCCGTGATATCATTGCCGATTCAATTGAAACTGTTTGCGGTGCTCAATATTATGATTCTTTGATAGCAATACCTGGTTGTGATAAAAATATGCCTGGTTCTGTAATGGCAATGGGTAGATTAAATCGCCCGGCTATTATGGTGTACGGTGGTACCATTGCCCCTGGACATTACAAAGGCCAGGATCTAAATATCGTATCTGCTTTTGAGGCACTCGGCCAAAAGATTGCTGGTAATTTAGAGGAGGCTGATTTTAAAGGCATCGTAATGAACAGTTGTCCTGGTGCGGGTGCTTGCGGTGGAATGTATACTGCCAACACAATGAGCAGTGCCATTGAGGCTTTGGGTATGAGCCTTCCTTATTCATCCAGTAATCCAGCATTGAGTGATGCGAAAAAAGAAGAATGTTTACAAGCTGGAAAGGCTATCCGTCATTTAATGGAAATGGATATTAAGCCTTCGGACATCATGACTCGTAAAGCATTTGAGAATGCAGTTACAATCATTATGGTTTTGGGTGGAAGTACCAACGCTGTATTGCACATGATTGCAATTGCAAAAAGTGTAGACGTTGTTCTTACTCAGGATGATTTCCAATTAATTAGTGATCGGGTTCCTGTATTAGCAGATCTTAAACCGAGTGGAAAATATTTAATGGAAGATCTTCATAATATTGGCGGAGTTCCTTTAGTGATGAAATATTTATTGAGGCAAGGATTATTGCATGGTGATTGTATGACCGTAACAGGTAAAACAGTTGCTGAAAATTTAGCGAATGTTCCTGATTTAGATTTTGATTCACAAAAAATAATTTTCCCAACATCCAATCCAGTTAAGTCTACAGGACATCTTCAAATCCTGTACGGTAATTTGGCAGAGAAAGGAAGTGTTGCAAAAATATCAGGAAAGGAAGGGGAGTTATTTGAAGGCCCAGCAAGAGTTTTCGAAGGGGAGTCTGAATTAATCAACGGTATTAATTCTGGTAAAATAAAATCGGGTGATGTAGTAGTCATTACACATGTTGGTCCAAGGGGTGCACCTGGTATGCCTGAAATGCTTAAGCCAACTTCAGCGATAATTGGTGCTGGTTTGGGAAAGTCTGTTGCATTAATTACGGATGGTAGGTTTAGTGGCGGTACCCACGGATTTGTTGTGGGGCATGTAACTCCAGAAGCTTTTGATGGGGGATTAATTGGTTTGGTAAAAGACAATGATATAATAGAAATTAATGTGGCTACCAAGTCAATGACCTTAAAAGTTGCTTCAGAAGAAATTGCTAGGAGAAGGGCGAATTGGAAGCAACCAGCATTAACTGTAACAAAAGGTATTTTATATAAATATGCAAAAACTGTAAAAGATGCAAGTGAAGGATGTGTTACGGATGAGTAATTCACTCAAAAAAATAATCCTTTACACATAAATTATTTCAAAATCCCCAATAATGGAAAAAATAGATACCATCATTTATCAAAAAGAAGCTAATGAAATATTGGCTTCTCCTCAATCTGCTATTCAGGTGAAAGAGGAGACTGAAATTTCAGGGTCACAAGCTGTGCTTGAAGCATTTATTGCTGAAGGCGTAGACACCATTTTTGGTTATCCAGGAGGGGCGATCATGCCGATTTATGACGCATTGTATGATTATCATGATCGACTAAAACATATTCTGGTGCGTCACGAGCAGGGTGGAATCCATGCTGGACAAGGGTATGCTAGAAGTTCGGGCAAAGTAGGGGTTGTATTTGCTACTAGTGGACCTGGTGCTACTAATCTAGTAACAGGATTGGCTGATGCGATGATTGATAGTACACCGTTGGTTTGTATAACCGGTCAGGTTTATGCGCATTTGTTGGGAACCGATGCTTTTCAGGAAGTGGACGTTATTAATATTACTACTCCAATTACCAAATGGAATTATCAAATAACCGACGCTAATGAGATTCCGTCTGTGTTGGCAAAAGCATTTCATATTGCCGGTACAGGTAGACCTGGACCAGTGTTAATAGATATTACAAAGAATGCTCAGCTTCAAAAATTTAACTACAGTGGGTATAAAAAATGTACGTTTATTAGAAGTTATAGGCCTAAGCCAACCGTACGTAAAGAATATGTGGAAAGAGCTGCTCAATTGATAAATGAAGCAAAAAAACCAATGGTAATTTTTGGGCAGGGAGTTATTCTTGGGGGGGCAGAGAAAGAATTTAAGGCATTTATAGAAAAGGGAGGCTTGCCTGCAGCTTGGACTATTTTGGGATTAAGTGCTTTACCTACAGACCATCCTCAAAATGTTGGAATGCTTGGTATGCATGGAAATTATGGTCCCAATGTTTTAACCAATGAATGTGATGTACTCATTGCAGTGGGTATGCGTTTTGATGATCGGGTTACTGGAAGATTAGATAAATATGCTCGTCAGGCTAAAGTCATTCATTTAGATATTGATCCTGCAGAAATTGATAAAAATGTAAAAGCTACTGTTGCTTTATGGGGAGATTGTAAAGAGACGCTTCCAATGTTGACAGCGCTAATAGATAAAAAGCAACATCCCGAATGGTTGCAAAAATTCAATGAGTTTACCCAAAAAGAAATCGATGTTGTTATCAAGGATGAGCTAAATCCAACAACGGATGAATTGACGATGGGGGAAGTTATCAAAGTACTCAATGAGCTTACCAATGGTGATGCAATCATTGTTACAGATGTTGGACAACATCAAATGGTGACTTGCAGGTATGCTAAATTTAATGAAACCAAAAGTAACATTACCTCCGGTGGAGCAGGTACGATGGGGTTCGCATTGCCAGCTGCTATTGGTGCAAAATTTGGAGCGCTTCACCGCCCTGTGGTTGCTGTAATTGGGGATGGTGGTGTACAAATGACCATACAAGAATTAGGTACTATTATGCAAACTGGTATTGATGTAAAAATATTAATTCTTAACAACCAATTTTTAGGAATGGTTCGTCAATGGCAGCAATTGTTTCATGACAAACGTTATTCATTTGTTGATATTGAAAGTCCGGATTATGTGATGGTTGCCAAAGGATATAGAATTGAGGGTCAAAGTATTTCAAAGAGAGATCAAATAAAAGATGCCTTATCAACAATGCTTAATCATCCGGGAGCTTATTTGCTAGAAGTAATGGTTGGAAAAGAAAACAACGTATTCCCTATGGTTCCGCAGGGATGCAGTGTTGCAGAAATAAGATTGTCATAATTGACATAGGTAAATGGATTTAAGAATTAATAAATTCAATTGATCCTTACAAAATTATTAGTTAAAACAAAGTGTATGAAAAAGGAGTTTACGATAACGGTATACGGAGAAAACCAGATTGGTTTATTGAATCGAATTGCTATTATTTTTGTTCGAAGAAAAATAAATATAGACACTATGAACACTTCTCCCTCTGAGATAGTGGGCATACATCGATTTACCATACTGATCGATGAAACAGAAGAGGTGGTTAGAAAAGTTTGCAGACAAATAGAAAAACAAGTAGATGTTTTAAAGGTATATTTCAATACAGAAGAAGATATTGTATGGCAAGAAATGGCACTGTATAAAGTTTCTACAGAGCAGATAGCTGAGAAAGCTAAAGTAGAAAGATTGTTAAGAGAATTTGGTGCAAGGGTTGTTGCAATTACCAAAGATTTTACCATTTTTGAAACTACTGGACATCGAGAAGAAACGGATAAGCTGGTGAAAGTGCTAGAACCCTATGGATTAACAGAGTTTGTCCGTAGCGCTAGAATTGCCATCATTAAAAAGAGTAGGGGATTTCATGAAAAGCTTAAAGAATTTGAACAAAGAGCACCTGGAGAAGAGCTAGTAGAAAATGAGTTTTTAAATCAGCGGCAGGGAGTTTTTAGTATGTAAAATACCGAACTTTTGTTACAGTGGTATTAACTTAATTAAATTAGTTTTTGAGAAATAAGATCGATTTTTTATAACCATTAACACCCTGATCATTTTTAATGTAAAGGGCATTATTCAACTCCTCGCAAAATCCTTATGGATCGGGGGCAAACAAAAAACATGGCTAATTATTTTAACACATTGTCACTTAGAGAAAAGCTGAATCAATTGGGAGTTTGTGAATTTATGGATAAATCCGAATTTACTGATGGAGTCAATGAACTGAAAGGTAAAAAAATTGTGATTGTAGGTTGTGGTGCCCAAGGACTTAATCAGGGTTTAAATCTTCGAGATTCAGGTCTTGACATTACTTATGCCCTCCGACAAGAAGCGATTGACGCAAAAAGACAATCTTGGAAAAGTGCAACTGAAAATAATTTTACAGTAGGAACTTATGAATCCTTGATACCCTCTGCTGATTTAGTAATTAATTTAACTCCAGATAAACAACATACTTCAGTGGTTACTGCAATTATGCCACTGATGAAAAAAAATGCTACCCTTTCTTATTCTCATGGTTTTAATATTGTAGAAGAAGGTATGCAAATTAGAAAAGACATTACCGTAATTATGGTGGCTCCTAAATGTCCAGGCTCTGAAGTTAGAGCCGAGTATGTGCGAGGGTTTGGTGTACCCACTTTGATTGCTGTACATCCTGAAAATGATCCAGAAGAAAAGGGATTAAAATATGCCAAGGCTTATTGTGTTGGGACAGGAGGTCACAGGGCAGGTGTGTTAAGATCGTCTTTTGTTGCTGAAGTAAAATCTGATTTAATGGGTGAGCAAACCATTCTTTGCGGATTGCTACAAACTGGATCCATTCTTAGTTTCGATAAAATGGTTGAAAAAGGAATTGATAAAAGCTATGCCTCTAAGTTAGTTCAATATGGTTGGGAGGTTGTTACCGAAGCTTTAAAACAAGGAGGTATTACTGCCATGATGGATAGACTCTCTAATCCGGCAAAAATTATAGCTTTTCAGTTGTCTGAAGAACTTAAAGAAATTATGCGTCCCTTATTTCAAAAGCACCAGGATGATATCATGAGTGGTGAATTTTCTAAAACAATGATGGAAGATTGGGCCAATGACGATAAGAATTTATTGACTTGGCGTGCTGCAACTGGAGAAACAGCTTTTGAAAAAACTCCTGCAGGTGATATGAAAATTGCTGAACAAGAATTTTTTGATAATGGTTTATTGATGGTAGCTTTTGTTAGAGCGGGTGTTGAATTAGCCTTTGAAACAATGGTAGAAGCAGGTATTAAAGAAGAGTCTGCATATTATGAATCTTTACATGAAACACCACTTATTGCCAACACGATTGCTCGTAAAAAATTGTTTGAAATGAACAGAGTAATTTCTGACACAGCTGAATACGGTTGCTATCTTTTTGATCATGCATGTAAACCTTTGCTTGCAGATTTTATGAAAGGGGTAGACACTGATATTATCGGAAAAAATTTCAACGCTGGAAAAGATGCTGGAGTAGATAATAAAACTTTGATTGTAGTGAATGAAGTAATTCGTTTTCATCCAATCGAGTTGGTGGGTGCTGAACTTAGGCAGGCTATGACCGAAATGAAAGCAATTGGTGTGTCAGCCTAGTTTTTAGAGGTCTTTTCCTTGAAGGTAAAAGTCAACAAGCTACTATTGGGTTGAATGAATTATAGAAGTAACTTTGCTAGGATAGGGTTACTAATAAAATGAGTTTAAAATTCACTTAATGGATGGAAAATTCAATTGCTTACATAACGAAATGCTTTAATCTGTTCTATACATAATAGACAGATGCTATTGAATGATTTTAAAATATGGTGGAAATTACTTTCATCAGTAGCGTAAATTAATTAGTATGAAAGAAAATCTAGGTTTGTACGATCCGCAATTTGAACACGATGCGTGTGGTATCGGTTTTGTTGCGAATATTAGGGGTAATAAATCTCATAATCATATTTCTGATGCATTAACCATTTTGGAAAATATGGAACACAGGGGTGCCTGTGGATGTGAAACCAATACTGGAGATGGTGCAGGTATTTTTATTCAAATCCCTCATGAATTTTTCTTTGACGAATGTGTGAAATTGGGAGTGCATTTACCTTCCTTTGGAAAATATGCTGTTGGTGTACTTTTCTTTCCTAAGGATATTAAACTTAGAGAAGAATGTAGGGATATTTTTAATCGTGCTGCAGAAAAACTTGGACTTGAAATTATTACTTATAGAAATGTACCAGTTAATACCCAAGACATTGGTCCAACAGCTTTATCAGTTGAGCCAATGATGGAGCAAGTTTTTATTGCCTGTCCTGATTACATTATCAACCCAATGGATTTTGAAAGGAAATTATTTGTATTGCGCAAATATGCCAGTCATACAATAGACAACACGGTTCGTAAAGATGACATTGGTTTTTATATTGCTTCCCTTTCTTATAAGACAGTAGTGTATAAAGGTCAGTTGACAAGTAGTCAGGTTCGAAATTATTTCCCGGATTTAAATAATAAAAGAGTTGTTTCTGCGTTCGGTTTGGTCCATTCACGTTTTGCAACCAACACATTCCCTTCATGGAGATTGGCTCAGCCTTTTCGTTACATAGCTCACAATGGAGAGATCAATACATTGCAAGGAAATTTGAATTGGCTCAAAGCTAGTGAGAATGGTTTTTTATCTACTTTTTTCAGCAAGGAGGAAATGGAAATGTTGTTGCCAGTGATCAACGGAGTTCAATCAGATTCTGCTTGTTTAGATAATATGATTGAACTACTCACCCTCACTGGTAGATCATTGCCACATGTAATGATGATGTTGATTCCAGAGGCATGGGATGGAGATGATCGAATGGATCCCGTTAAAAAAGCTTTCTATGAATATCATGCCTCTATGATGGAACCTTGGGATGGACCGGCTTCTATTTCATTTACAGATGGTAAAATTATCGGAGCTACGCTAGATAGAAATGGCCTTAGGCCTTCGCGTTATTGTGTAACTACAGATGGAAGGGTAATCATGGCTTCTGAAACAGGTGCCTTACCAATCGATCCTGGTTTAGTTTTGGAAAACGGCAGACTGCAACCAGGAAAAATGTTTGTGGTGGATATGGAGCAGGGAAGAATTATAAGTGATGATGAATTGAAAAGTACTATTTGTTCTCAGAAGCCTTATGGTGACTGGCTGAATAAATATAAAATACGTCTTGAAGAATTGCCAGAACCAAGAGTAATGTATACTCATTTGGAAAGTGATCAAGTATTCAAATATCAAAAAGTATTTGGTTATACTACTGAAGATCTGGATGAACTAATAGCTCCCATGGCATTGGAAGGTAAAGAACCTATTGGTTCAATGGGTACCGATGTTCCTTTGGCAGTATTGAGTGATGAACCTCAGCATTTGAGTTCTTATTTTAAACAATTATTTGCCCAAGTTACTAATCCTCCGATTGATCCTATTCGTGAAAGGTTAGTAATGTCATTGGCATCATTTGTTGGAAATAATGGAAACTTATTGGAAGAAGATCCTTTGAGTTGTCATACCGTTGCATTAAAACATCCAGTGCTTTCTAATTTTGAACTTGAAAAAATTAGGAGTATTGATACAGGTATTTTTCAGGCAAAAACGCTTCAAATGTATTTCCGTGCGGATGGAAAACCTGACTCATTAAAAAAGGCATTGGATAGACTTTGTAGATACGCAGTTGATGCAGCTGAAGATGGATTTGAAGTATTAATATTAACTGATCGTTCGATTGATTCTGATCATGCACCGATTCCTTCTTTATTAGCAACAGCAGCCGTTCATCATCATTTAATTCGGAAGGGTTTAAGAGGAAGTGTAGGCTTAGTTGTAGAGTCGGGCAGTGTTTGGGAGGTTCATCATTTCGCTTGTTTATTGGGATATGGTGCTACTGCTATTAATCCATACATGGCATTATCAAGTATCCGCGATATGAAATTGAGCGGAAGAATACAGACTGACTTAGAAGTAGAACAATTAAAAAAGAATTATACAAAAGCTGTTAATGATGGATTGTTAAAAGTATTTTCAAAAATGGGAATTTCTACTTTACAATCTTATCAAGGGGCACAAATTTTTGAAATTCTTGGTTTGAATCAATCAGTTGTGGATAGATATTTTACTGGATCTATTTCTCGTATTGAAGGATTGGGTTTGGATGAAATAGCAAAGGAAACTTTAGCAAAACATGCCTTTGCATTTCCTAAAAAACAAATACCAGTTGATCGTCTTCCGGTAGGAGGATTGTATCAATGGAAGCGCAAGGGTGAGTTTCATTTATTTAATCCACAAACCATTCACTTATTGCAATACTCAACTCGAATGAATGATTATACTTCATTTAAAAAGTATTCTAAATTAGTAAATGATCAGGGAGAAAGAGCTTGTACTTTAAGAAGTCTTTTTCAATTTAAAACACAAAGAACTTCTATATCAATAAATGAGGTAGAACCTGCAGAAGCTATCTGGAAAAGATTTGCAACAGGAGCTATGAGTTTTGGTTCCATTTCTCACGAAGCACATAGCACATTGGCAATTGCCATGAACCGAATAGGTGGAAAGAGTAATACTGGTGAAGGAGGTGAGGATGAATTTCGATATGAAACCATGGACAATGGGGACTCTATGCGGAGTTCTATTAAGCAAGTAGCTTCTGCAAGATTTGGAGTTACTAGTAATTATTTGACACAGGCAGATGAATTACAAATCAAAATGGCGCAGGGTGCAAAACCAGGAGAAGGTGGACAGTTGCCTGGTCATAAAGTAGATGATTGGATTGGCAAGGTTCGTTATGCTACTCCAGGTGTAGGATTAATTTCTCCGCCGCCTCATCATGATATTTATTCTATTGAGGATTTAGCACAGTTGATTTTTGATTTAAAAAATGCCAACCGAGCTGCAAGAATCAATGTTAAATTGGTATCAAAGGCTGGTGTAGGTACTATTGCTGCTGGGGTAACAAAGGCTAAAGCGGATGTGGTATTAATTGCTGGTTTTGATGGAGGAACTGGTGCATCACCGGTAAGTTCTATCAAGCATGCAGGATTACCATGGGAGTTGGGCTTGGCAGAAGCACATCAAACACTAGTAAAAAATAAATTGCGTAGTAGGGTAATCTTACAAACGGATGGTCAGTTAAAAACTGGAAAAGACATTGCAATTGCTACTTTGTTAGGTGCTGAAGAATGGGGAGTAGCTACCGCAGCATTGGTTACAGAAGGTTGTATTATGATGCGTAAATGTCATCTGAATACTTGTCCGGTTGGAGTAGCTACACAGGACAAACAATTGCGTGAACGCTTTACTGGTGATGCCGATCATGTGGTGAATTTATTTAAATTTTTAACGGAAGAATTGAGAGAAATAATGGCTCAATTAGGCTTTCGTACTATTAATGAAATGGTTGGTCAGGTTGATTGTTTGGAAATGAGGGAAGGGATTAATCATTGGAAATATAGCAAGTTGGATTTGTCACCAGTTTTGTATAAGGAGCCAGCCTCTCAAAATACGGTGGTATATAATAACGAGCAACAAGATCATGAATTGGAAAATGTACTAGATTGGAAATTGTTAGAAGCGGCTCAACCTGCCTTGGAGAGTCAGAAAAAAGTATCAGCTTCATTTGCTATCAAAAGCATCAATCGCACAACAGGTACAATTTTATCAAATGAGATTTCAAAAAAATATCAATCAGCAGGTCTTCCAGATGATACCATTCATTTTAAATTTACGGGTACTGCTGGTCAAAGTTTTGGCGCATTCAATACAAAGGGCGTTACATTGGAATTAGAAGGAGATGCGAATGATTATTTTGGAAAGGGATTGAGTGGAGCCAAATTAATTGTTTATCCATCCTCTAAATCAAATTTTGTTCCCGAAGAAAATATCATCATTGGTAATGTTGCTTTTTATGGAGCTACTTCAGGTGAGTCCTATATTAGAGGAAAGGCGGGTGAGCGATTTGCTGTTCGTAACTCAGGCGCTACTGCAGTTGTAGAGGGAGTAGGTGATCATGGATGCGAATATATGACAGGAGGAAGGGTGGTTGTATTGGGAGCAACAGGAAGAAATTTTGCTGCAGGAATGAGTGGTGGTATTGCTTATGTGTATGATGTGAAGGGGGAGTTTCCATTACAATGTAATACTGAAATGGTTGATTTGGATCCAGTCTCTGAATCGGATAAGGAAGAATTATTAAAAATGATTAGCGATCATTTCAAGCATACGCAAAGTACAGTGGCAAAATTTGTGATGGAAGATTTTGATAACCAGTTAAAAAACTTTATTAAAATATTCCCTAAGGATTACAAAAAAGTTTTACAAAAGCAATCTGAAAAAGTAAAGAACGAAGTAAAGAAGTAATATTTATTTTTTAGATAAGGCATTAAAATAATTGTTTAAATTAAAAATTTCCACTTCGGAGATGTATTAAATATGGGCAAACAAACAGGATTTTTAGAATTTACTCGGGAACTTCCCTCTAAGCGTTTACCAGAACAAAGGGTGGGAGATTATAAAGAATTTACCGAAAGATATTCAGATGAAAAATTAAATCAGCAGTCATCAAGGTGTATGGATTGCGGTATTCCTTTTTGTCACAATGGTTGTCCTTTAGGTAATGTGATTCCTGAATTTAATGATGCGGTGTATAAAAAGAACTGGAAAGAAGCTTATGATATTTTGTCATCTACTAATAATTTCCCTGAGTTTACTGGGCGTATTTGTCCTGCACCTTGCGAGACCGCTTGTGTGCTAGGGATCAATCAACCAGCGATTGCAATTGAAGAAATAGAAAAGCACATTATTGAAATTGCTTTTGACAAGGGATTTGTACAGGCTGAAAAGCAGATTATGAGAACTGGTAAAAAAGTTGCAGTAATCGGAAGTGGTCCAGCAGGCCTTGCTGCCGCTGCACAGTTAAATCTTGTTGGACATTCAGTAACAGTATTTGAGAGAGACGATATGCCAGGCGGTTTATTACGTTATGGCATACCTGATTTCAAACTAGAAAAATGGGTAATTGACAGAAGGATAAAATTAATGGAAGAAGAAGGTATTGTTTTTAAATGCAATACCAATGTAGGGGAAGATGTGAGTATGAGTAATCTATTGAGAGAATATCAAGCGGTGGTAATGGCTGGTGGCAGCACCATTCCAAGAAATTTAGATATACCAGGAAGGGAATTAAAAGGAGTTTATTTTGCTATGCAATTTTTAAAGCAACAAAATAAGCGGGTTAGTGGAAGTCCAATTGCTGAAGAGGAGATTATGGCTACAAATAAAAATGTAATTGTGATCGGAGGTGGAGATACAGGAAGTGATTGTGTAGGCACATCTAATAGACACAAAGCAAAATCCGTCACCCAGTTTGAACTTTTGCCCAAACCTCCTGTTCAAAGAAATGAAGTAATGCCTTGGCCTTCTTTTCCGATGTTACTTAAAACAACTTCATCTCATGAAGAGGGTTGTGATAGAAAGTGGGCAGTATCTACAAAAGAATTTATAGGGGATGAGAAGGGTCATTTGAAAGCAGTTATTATGGTGGATTTAGAGTGGAAAATAGTAGACAATAAACCTGCTCAATTTGTGGAAGTAAAAGGTAGTGAAAGAAAAATCCCTTGTGATCTTGCGTTTTTGGCAATGGGTTTTAATCATCCCCAACATGAAGGTATGATTGTTGACTTGGAAATTGAGTTGGATGAAAGAGGCAATGTACGGGCATCAGAAAAAAATTATCAATCAAATATAGCCCGGGTATTCACCGCAGGTGATATGCGTCGTGGTCAGTCTTTAGTGGTATGGGCAATCAAAGAAGGAAGAGATTGTGCTCAAAAGGTAGATGAGTTTTTGATGGGACAATCCTTATTGGAAACTGCCGACAGGAATTCCATTGCTCGATATTTGTAGTTCAATTAATTTTTTTTAAAAGGGATGTAGTTTACTACATCCCTTTTTTTTGGAATATACCTCTCTCAATAATTTAGAGTTTTTAAATTCTATTTTTTGGTACATGTAGTGCTATTTATTTTCGTTAATAAATTTTAAGGTAAGTACTCTTTTAAAAAGAATAAGAAGCCTAAAATATTTTAAGTTTAATTAATTTAGGATATTTAGTCGACCCTCAACAGCCATAAGTTTCTATTCGGTAAAGCTTTTGTTCAAAATGAATTGATAAAGAACTACTAGATAAACAGTCAAATGATTAATAATTTCTTCTAGCTGAAACTAAAAAAAAAGGATAGTGAATTTGAGATAAAAGTATTTTTCAACGCTATTTAACAAAAAATGCTAGAAATGATAAATATCGGCCGTTGAAAAAAAATCACGATAATTAAAGCAACGTTGTTTTTTAATTCAGCCTTTTTATTCGCAGGCTTGATTTTTTTTGTTACTTTTTTGCATCAAGGCAAAAAAGTAAAAGCACTCTATTCCGAAAGGAATTTCAGTAATATATTGCTGACCTTTATTTTACTAGAAAGCTATTGATTAAGGAGAATCATTTAGGGTAAAAGCCTTTTAAAATAATAAATAAAATTAATGTGAATAAAAAACTGTTATTTCTTACAATTATAGATGAATTAGAATAATAATAAAATATTAAGATATTTTATTATTGAAATTTAAAATTGTTCATTTACTGGCTTTTTTTTTGAAAAATATATATTATCGATTCAATATTTATGTATTTCAGGCCAATTTATTTAATATTATAATATAAAATATATAAATGTTTTGTTCGTTGAATGCTCAATAATTTATATTTTTACTGAATAAATATCATATATCAATAAATTAAATGTTTTATTGATTCTTTAAAAACCAAAAATCAATGAGTATGAAAAAAATTTCAATCCAATCTGTACTGCCTTTTCTGGTGTTGGTTGCCGTTGCAGTGGCGGCTGTTTTTGTTGCCCCC
>Ga0164295_10002318_pt1 | contig 15700 bp, 11 predicted proteins | sample GEODES006metaG_FD_111798 | JGI IMG/M metagenome (GOLD analysis project Ga0164295, IMG submission 111798) | Oligotrophic lake water microbial communities from Sparkling Lake, Wisconsin, USA - GEODES006 metaG | ecosystem: Environmental > Aquatic > Freshwater > Lake | place: USA: Sparkling Lake... | reverse complement strand
GCTGCGGCCGGGCTTAAGGTCGCCCAGATTGGCACGGTGCGGATCAGCTGGAGTGAGATTCTGGAATCGATTGAGCAGCAGCATGCGGTGTCGCAGGGAAAGGTGCTTACGCCCGAGGCGCTCACAAAGGCGGTGCGCGTGGCCCGGGGGGAGGGGCAGCGGATCGGATTCACAAACGGCTGCTTCGACATTCTCCACCATGGGCCTGTGGCCCTGCTGGGGGCCGCCGCGGGGGAATGCGATCTGCTGGTGGTGGGGGTAAACTCCGACGCCTCCGTGCGCCGGCTCAAGGGGCCGCCCCGCCCCTATGTGCCCGCCGGCCCCCGAATGGCGGTGCTGGCGGCGCTCTCCTGTGTCGCTTGGGTGACCGAATTTGACGAAGACACACCACTGGAATTGATCCAGGCGATTCAGCCCGACGTGCTCATCAAAGGCGCCGATTACGCCGTGGGCGACGTGGTCGGGGGCGACATCGTGCGGGCCGCCGGCGGGAAGGTGGTGACGCCAGTGTTTTTGCAGGGCGTCTCCACAACGAACATCGTGGGGCGGATCCTCTCCACGCACACGGGCGGCTAGAGAGCATTTGAGATAGATGTAGCGACGACTGGGTAAGACTGGGTGTTTCGAGCGAGTGATGGAGGCGGAGGGGTCGGCGAACGCTCGAGGAGCGCCAGCGACGAGACTTTTGCCGCCCCGCAGCCGACGCTCCACGTAAGTCGAATGCGCTCGAGACGATCCGTGTGCGCCGCCGGCTACCCCAGCCTTGCCAACTCCTCGGCGATCGGCCCGCGCAGGGTTTCTTCCAAGGCCGCCAGCGCCCGGGCCACCGGCACGCCGTCGAGCAGGCGATGGTCGGCCAGCAGCGTGACATTCATCCGGCCGCGATCATCCAGCGGGGTGTAGGTGAGGCTGGTGGTGAGAAACGTTGGATGCATGCGATTGGCAGAGCCTTCGCCCGCCAGCGACGACAGGCTGAACGTGCCGACGCGGAGGGCCCGCTTGGGGGCCGGCGAGCGGGCGTTCCAGCGCAGGATGATCCGCCGCAACAGCCGCGGCACACGCTCAAGTTGCAACTGCCGGGCAAACACCTCCTCCAGCGGAGCGGTCGAATAGCGGAGGATTTCCGCTTGGAGTTCGGGCAGCGGGCGGGCATCGGGAGAGCGGATCCGGGCCCAGTAGATCGCCTCGGGGTCGAGAGCCAGCAGATCGGCCGGAGTATCGGGGGGCCTAGGCCGGCTGATGGCCAGCGAGGCGACGCTTTCGGGACTGGTGGCCCAGGCCGGCCGGCGCAAGGGGCGAAAAATCCGCCAGGGCAAAAACCAGCTGCGCAGGGCGGGCCGCTCGCGAGCCACAAGCCCATAGGCCTTCATGAAGAGCGCCGCCCAGCCGATGCGCTGCCGCGCCCCCTTCCGCAGCCGCTCCACCTCCGCCAATTCCATCATCCGCTCGACCGGGAAGATCGGCACGTGCCGCGAGAGGCGCACGATGTCCCCCACCAGCAGTCGCTGGCCATCAAGCGGCCGCACCGTGATCTTGAGCCCCTGCTCAGCCATCAGCTTCTCCTCCGAAAAAGGTGCGAGCCGTTCAATCTGAGCAACACAACACCGCACGATGCCCATCGTGCTCACATCTGTTGGCTGGCACCTTGTATCATCATCGTTGCATCTTGACCCTTGGTTCCGCCGGTGCCTATCCCCTCAGAGCCTTTTTTTATGCGCATGACCCCCGCCTCCACGCTGCTGTGCGTGATAGACGTCCAGGAAAGGCTGCTCGCCGCGATGCCCCACGCCAGCACCATCGTGAGCCGGGCGGAGCGACTCGCCACCGGAGCCGGGCTGCTGGGGGTGCGGAGCATCCTCACCGAGCAGTATCCCAAGGGTCTGGGGCCGACGCCGGCTTCGCTGGCAGCCCTGTTGCCCCCGGCCGAAAGCAAGATGGCGTTCAGTTGCTGCGGCGCTCCCGGCTTTGCCGCGGCAGTGGCGGTTGAGACAGGCGTCGCGGCGGCGGTGCTCTGCGGTTTGGAGACCCACGTCTGCATCGCCCAGACGGCGCTCGATCTGCTCGCCACGGGAATGGCCGTCTTTATCGTGGTCGATGCCGTCACCTCACGACACCAACTCGATCACGAGATCGCTCTCCGCCGGCTGGAATCGGCCGGCGCCACGCTCACCACCAGCGAGGCGGTGCTCTTTGAATGGTGCCGCTCGGCAGAGCATGAGCAGTTTCAGGCGGTGCGAAAGCTGGTGCTCGACCGATTGAGCTGAAATATTTCGTTTTTGGGTTGAATACAGGAAATCCCGCGCGGCTTAAGCGACGGCACGAGTGGCTCAGTCTGGCCGTTGGCTGCCCGTTAATTCCGGCAGCTGCATGGAAGGCAGATCGAGGCCGATGGAGGTGTCGGCAGCCCGCAGATCGCTCTCGGCCCGCCAATACTCCTGCCGGGCGGTGATCTCGGCGATGTCGGCTTCAAATTTGGCCTGCTCGCGGAGCGTCACCCGCAGCACATCGCTGCGGCCGAGCCGCAACTGCTCCCGCTCGGCCAGCGCCACCATCCGCGCCAGCTCGAGGCGATGTTTCGCCTGCTCGTGAAACTCATAGGCCCGCTCCAGAAGTGAAAAGGCATCCTGCACCTCGGCCCGCACCTGATCCTCGGCAAAGCTCAGCTGCCGATTGACCTGCGTGAGCTGGGCTTCGAGCGTCTGCAGCTTGCCGAACGCATCGCGGCGCTGCACCGGCATCTGAAACACAAGCGCCGCCTGCAGCACCTGGCGATCGAGGCCATTCACTCCGGAGAGCGGGCTCCTGCCGTATCCGGCATCCTGATTGCCAGTGAGCTGCCCATCGATGCCGGGGAGCGTCTGGTTGGCGGCGAGCTTGCGTTCCACCAGCAGCTTTTCCCGCTGGATCGCCAGCCGCTGAAACTCCGGCCGCGCGGAGGATGCCCGGGCTATCGACCGCTGGTAAATCTCGATCGTCGGCTCTGCCGGCTCAGGCAGCGGCCGCATCCGGCTGCGGCGGGCCAGCAGCGGCCGGCCACCCTCATCGCGATGGAAGAGGGAAAGTTCGATGGACGACTGCTGCACGGCCCGATCGGCCTGCACGATCAGACCGTTGCGCAGCGCGATGTTCTGCTGGTTGTCGACGCGCTCGATGTTGGCCACGATACCGCTGTCAACCTTGAGCACAAGCTGCCTGTCGCGTTCCACGGCGAGTTCGAGGAGCCGCTCAGTGGCCGCGAACCGCTCGCCGCTGCCCTGCCAGTTCCAGTAGGTTCTGGCTGCCGCCTTCATAAAGTCGAGCCGGCTGCGTTCGATCGTCGGTTCTGCCAGAGAGAGGTCGAGTGCTGCCTGTGACCGCGAAGCCCGGGCCCGATCGATCTCACGGTCGCGGGCCAGTGGGATGTTGAGCCCTCCCCGCCACTCCCCGGCGTCGGCCGTCTTCTGCCCCAGGTTGTAGACGGGGAAATCGCCAAACCCGGTGCGGAATCCCCCAAAAGCGCTGATACCACCGGTCATAAACTGCTGCGACACCCCGAAGTCGGACCGGTTGTTTTCGTAGGTGCCTGGTGCCAGCGACTGCCCTGCCGCCGTCACCTTGGTGTCGAAGGCCCCCATGGCGGTCGTAAGTCTCCCGGCGGCGATGCCCCGTTCCCGTTCGACCGCCTGCAACAGCGGGTAGCTCAGCAGCACGCTGCGCAGCACATCATCAAGCGCAAGCGCCTCCGGACGGTCGTCGAGCGCCAGCCCCGGCACCTGCGGCGATATGGAGGGCTTGGAAGGAGCGAGGCCTGCCGGCGAGTGGCTCCGGCCGGTGGCTGGGGGCACTCCGCTTGGCGCGGCCGGGCTTTGGAGAACTGGAGCTGGGAGAACTGGAGCTGGTCGAATTGGGTTGAGCAGCACTGCGGGTGGCGGGAGCAGTTCAGCCGGGCCGGCCGCCTCAACCTCCAGCGGAGCATCGGCCACCCGCAGGAACGACTGCGGCAGAATCGTTCCCAAGCCGAGGGCATCGTGGGATGGCGACTGCATCGGCGCCGCGTCGGGAGCGGGGATGAACCGCGCCGGCTCCCCCGCCGCGGCCAACAGGCTCCAGAGCCCTGGCCCAGCCAGCAGCCAAACGACCGCCCGGGCTGTGCGGTTGACCCACACACAGCCTCCGACAGCGTCAGTTTTCAGCCGCTTCCATGACATCGCTGGTCCTGCCTGCCCATTCGCCACTCGACCGAGAATAGATCACCCTCAGCACCTCTGATCGATCCGCTTACCGAATCACAGCTCCGCCGCGCATCCCCGCTCCACAAACCCTCAGCCGACCTTGATCTTGGGCGGCTTGGAGCCGTCCTTGCCGCCATCCTTCTGGTTTGACGACGGCGCCAATACAGGCGGAAAGCCGTTGAGCCTCCGCCAGATTTCGTAGCCCAGCGGCACCCGGTTGAGAAACACCCAGCCGATTGCCTGATTGCCCTGCCGCAAAAACTGCGCATCGGGCCAAGGGTCGCCAGCCAGTCGCTGCTCCGGCTCCACGAGCACCCGAAATTTTCCGGCGCCGCCGCTGGCGGCATCGACCTGCCGGATCCGCCCGCCAAACGTGCCAATGGCCAGCTCCGGCCAGCCGGAAAATTGCACTGCCGGCCAGCCCTCAAACTGCAGCCGTACGTGAGGCATATGGCCGGTTCGATCCGCGTAGGCAAGCACCAGCGGCGCATCGACGCCATCGAGCAGAAGTTCGACCACGCGATCGCTGGTGTCGGGCACGATGGTGCAGAGGTCTTCCCCTTCCTTCACAAACTGCCCTCCCTGGCCAATGTTGGATTCGATGCGGAACACAACACCATCGCAGGGGGCAACGACCAGCCGCGCCTTGAAGCGCTCGATGCGGTTGTCGATATCCTGAATCTCCCTTTCGACAGTGAAGAGATTCTGTTCGCTCTTGCGCAGGTTGCTGCGGGCCACCGCGATCGCCGACAGGCCGGCGGCATCCGCCTGCAGGAGAAGCGCCTCCTGGGTGAGCAGCCCTGCCCGGGCCCGCTCGATCTCGGCGGTGGCCTTGTCGCTGTCGGTGGTGGCCCGATCGGACCGCATCTGGGCTTCGTCGCGCGACAGCCGGCTCTCGAGCCCGCCGAACTGCGGGTTGTTGAAGAGTTCTTCGAACATCTTAAAGCGGTTGTGCTCGAAGCCCTGCGCAAACTTCGCATTTGCGCCGGCCTGCTCCGCCACCTCGATCGCCTTGCGAGCCGCCTCACGGTTGGCCTCCGCTGCTTCAATCGCCGCATCACGAGCCGCTTCCTGGGCCTTCGCAGCAGCTTTCAGCTCCGCCACCTCGAGCCCGGCGGCCTCGAGACGCTCGGCGAGGAAGCCCCGCTGGGCCTCCAACCTTGCGGCAAGCTCAGGATCGTTATCTTCGATATCGACCACCGGATCGTTCAACTTGACGCGGGTTCCCTCAACCACATGCCAGCGGCGAATTTGGCCGGAAATCCGCGCGGTGATCACCTGCATCCGCTCGACAGGGGCATAGGCGACGATCTTTCCCTGCCCCTGCACAGTCTGCTGCCAGGGCACGAGGGCCAAGGCAAATGGGGTAGCCAGGAAAGCCAGGAGGACCAGGCGCGCCAGGATGCGGACGGCCCGGGGCGTGGCGGCACTGGCCAGCGCCGCTACCCCCGGCAACGAACTGTCTTGAGACGGCCGCTTGCCACTCATACCCACTCCACGGCGCGTTCGCACTGGTTTTTGATGTCGTCCCGAGCCGTCACGATCACGAGGGTCCACGGGGCATTTCGGTCGAGGATCGATGCCACCAGTTCGGGGCAGCTGCGGATGTCGAGGCCGTCGAGCAGGCCGTCGATGAGGAGCAGCCGCGGCCTCCCCACCAGCGCCCTGGCGAGCGAAAGCCGGGAGATTTCGTTGGATGACAGCGGCATGCCGTCGGATGCCAGCGGCGTCGAGACTCCCTGCGGCAGCCGGGCCACCCGGTCGGCCAGCCCCACCATTTCCAGCGTGCGGCGAATGTCGGCCGCCGATATTTCCTCGCGGCCAACCCGCACATTTTCTGCCACGGTGTCGGCGAATGTTTCAGACCGCCCCACATAGGCCACCAGCAGGCGGGTGGCGGCCCGGTCGAGCGAACGGGCATCGATTCCGTCGAATTCGAGCAGGCCGGCCCGGGGCACCCGGAGCAATCCCAGCATCTCCAACAGGAAGGTTTTGCCGCTGCCCGACGGACCATACACGGCGATGCGTTCTCCGGGCCGGGCCTCCAGCCGCTGCGGTCGGCGATCGTCGCGGATCACCTCCGCCACCACACCCAGCGGGCCTGATTTCGCCGGCAGCATCTCCCCTCCCACAGGTTCCAGCGGCAGCTGATCGAGCACGCCGAGCTTGTCGAGGGCGGCCTGCAGGTCGTAGAAGTTCTCGATGTATTTGCCGATCTTCGACAGGGCCGCGAGCACCAGCGTGACGATCAGCTCACCGGCGACGAGCTGGCCGAGTGTCAGCTGGCGGTTGATCACCAGCCAGCCCCCCAGCCCCAGCACGACAGTGCTCCCCACAGCCTCGAGCAGGAGCGCAAAGAGCGTCTGCCGCCAAACGACGCGAAAGTGCCGCTTGCGGGCCGCCACATAGGCGCCAGCGAGGTGATCGGCACGGTCGAGGGCGAGGGCCCCGCCACGCCCGAAGCGGAAGGTGTGCGGACACTTGGCAATCTCCTCCAGCCAGGCAGCCATGTCGAATTTCGCATAGCTCTCGTCGATGCTCGTCCGCACACCGCCGATCCCCAACACCACCAGCAGAAAGGCGACCATCACCACCATGACAGCCGCGAATGTGAGCAGGTAGGGATGATAGAAGGCCAGCACGATCAGACCGACAATCGTGATCATCACAACGCCGATGCCGTCCACGAGCAGCGTCGTCGCCGCCTTCTGCACCGTCGATACCTCAAAGAATCGGTTGACAATGTCGGTGGGGTTGTAACCATCGAAGGCCTCCATCTCGGCACGGGCAAAATGGGTAGCAAATGCGGCTGCGGTCCGCACAAACAGCCTCCTCTGCAGACACTCAGCCACCACGACCTGCAGGGCCCGCAACACGGCGGCCACGACCAGAAAGCCGAGCATGACAAGCGACAGCACGACCACCGGCCACAGCAGCACCCCGAAGGCCACCGTGTTGACCAGCGCCTCGATCGATGCCGGCACGACGACCGACAACACTCCGACTCCGAGGGCAAACGCCAACAGCGCAATCAGATCAGACCGCTCCAGCCGCAGCAGTTCGTCCAGCCGCTGCCAGGGACGCTTGGACCGGAGTGCCGGGCGGCCTGTGGGGGATGGCGTCATGAACAGTCCAGGAAAAACGGGCAGGCCTGGCCGGCTGCGGAAAAGCCCTCCATGGCTTTGTTCCTCGCAGCCGACTGGCTCAACCGCCAGGGATGGCTCGATCGGCAGCCTGACCCTCACGATACATCCAACCTGCTCAATTTACATTGGCAGTTGTAGGGGTCGATCTTCCATCGTACAAATAGGTTGTTTCTCGTATTCACATCGGTTTTTTCGATACCCCGAGGAGCCGCTCGTGAACTGGCTCAACTATCATCATCTGCTCTATTTCTGGACTGCCGCCCGGGCGGGAAGTATCACGAAGGCCTGTCGTCAGCTCCACTTGACGCAGCCGACGGTAAGCGGCCAGATCAGGGCGCTGGAACGGTCTGTCAAGGCACGGCTCTTCGAGCGTTCAGGGCGTTCAATTGCCCTGACTGAAACCGGCCGTGTGGTCTTCCGCTATGCCGACGAGATCTTTTCGCTTGGCCGCGAACTGCAGGACACGCTGCACAACCGCCCCACAGGGCACGCGCTGCGGCTGGTGGTGGGCGTGGCCGATTCCCTGCCCAAACTGATCGTGCAGCGGTTGCTCGAACCGACGTTCCACCTCGGCCAGGACGTGCGGCTGACCTGCGTTGACGGCGATCCCGATCGCCTGCTGGCCCAACTGGCTCTGCACGAAATTGATCTCGTTCTGAGCGACTTCCCCGCCCAACCGCGGCTGGGCATAAAAACTTTCAATCACCTGCTCGGCGACTGTGGCATCACGTTCTTCGCAAAGGTGGATCTGGCACGCCAGATCCGGCGCGGCTTCCCTGGATCGCTCAGCGGGGCGCCGATGCTGCTCCCCTGCAGCAATACGGCGCTGCGTCGGTCGCTCGAGCAGTGGTTCGACAAACACCAGATCCGCCCCCAGGTGCGGGCGGAATTCAGTGACAGCGCCCTGCTCAAGGCGTTTGGAGCGATGGGCCGCGGCATCTTCGTGGCGCCGACGCCCGTGGAAGAGAGCATCCGGCGCATGTATGGCGTGGCCGTCGTGGGCCGCGAACCGACGGTGAGAGAACGCTTCTATGCGATCTCTGTGGAAAAGCGGCTCAAGCACCCTGCTGTGGTGGCGATCTCAGAGTCTGCCCGCCGCGAACTGTTTCCGGATGAGAGCGATCCCGGGATAGCTGCAGGAGCGACTTGAAAAATCGGGGGCTCGAGGCGAAGGAGTTGTTGAGCTCTTCCGTGAGCACCAGCGACAAGACTTTTGCCCCCGCAGCCGATGCTGACGGCAGTCGAGTGCGATCTACCGCTGCGGGATCGCCAGCGGCTCAGGCGGCGCAGCCCCCGGGCTGGCCGGTCGGGGCGGGGCCGGCGGCAGACTGCCCTGCGTGGCAGCCGGGAGCGAGGCTCCGAGACCCGTCAGATCGATTCGGTCGGTGGAGGTTTCAGCCGCCGCCACCAGTTCCTTCAGCCGGGCAATCTTGCTGGCGGCGCCCAGCTCGCCTGCCGCCTCACGGCCTGGCGCCGAACCGAACAGAATCAGGCGTCCGCCAGAGCCGACCAGCTCCCACATCTTGGCCCCGCGTTCCATGACGGGCCGGCATTCGACCAGCTCAAGGGCCCGCCACTCAGGCGCGATCACCTGCGCCAGCACAGCCCCCTCCTCCACCAGCGGATCCCCCCAGCGCGATCCCTCCGGCCCCTGCGGGCTCGATTCCACCCCCGACACACGCGGATAACCCGCTGCCAGCTCGGCGGTGAAATCGGCGCTCGGAAGCACCACTCCTTCCGCATCCACCGCCATCAGGCCTCCCTTCACCCCCACCATCGCCACCGGCTCCCGGCACACCACCTCCACCACCGCTCCGGCCGGATGCTTGAGCTCTACACGCACCACCTGCCTGACCCACGGGTGCATGTCAAAGGCCCGCGCCAGCCGGTTGGGCAGATCGGGATCGGCCAGCGGCAGCGCCCGGTCGAGGCTGGCCGCGCGCAGCGACTCACTGCGCAGATCAGCCCTCACCCAAGGAGCCACTCCCCGCACCTCCACCATGGCGGGGAGCAGTTGGTAGCCCCCGCTCCAATGCACCCGCTCGGCGACCCGCGACCAGAGCAGGGCGCTCGCTCCGATCGCCAGCAATACCACCGCTATGGCCCCCAAGCCCGCCCGACGCGCGGTGAGAAATTCGGCCACCGGGCGCTGGCTCGGAACCGGCTCAAGCGGCGGTGTTTTGCGGCGGGAAGGTGCGTTCATCGCGTGCTGGGGGCCCTCACCACAGTTCGATTTGCGGCGCCAATTCCACGCCCAGCCGCTCGCGCACCCGGGCGCGCACCTTCTCCACCAATTCGCGCACATCCTCGCTGGTGCAGCCGGGATGCGCAACAAGGTAATTGGCATGGGCGGGATAGACGGCCGCCTCGCCCACGCGGAAATCGCGGGCGCCGGACTGTGACACCAGCGACTCAGCGCTCGTGCCATGAGGATCCTTAAACATCATCGCGACGGTGCGCACACCGGAGGGTTGCTCTGAGCGGTCCACGATCCAACGCTTCTGCATGCGCTTCGTGAGCAGATCGGGGTCTTCTTCGTCGAATTCAAGCCGGCAGCCGATCACGATGCAGTCATCGAGATTGCTCCAGCGGGATCCGAAGGCGAGGTCTGCACCTGTGCGCACCAAAATCTCTCCGGTGGGCAGCATCACGCTCACGTCGCGGACACAGTCGCCAATGGCGCCTCCCCGGCCGCCGGCATTGCCCACCAGCGCTCCCCCGACCGTGCCCGGCACGCCCACGAGCGTTTCCAGCCCCGACAGGCCGGCCTGCACCGCTGCCGAAACCACATGCACCAGTTTGGCCCCAGCACCGGCAGTGACCACCGTCCCGTTGACATCGATCGCACAGAGGGCCGGCGCCGAGAGCCGCACCACCATGCCAGCCCATCCGTCAGCAGGCACCAACACATTGGAGCCGCCGCCGAGCACCCGCAGCGGTATGCCTCGCTCGTGGCAACGGGCGACGAGACGTCCCAGCGCCCCCAGATCGACCGGCTCGCAGAAATACTTCGCCTTGCCACCCACTCCCAGCCAGGTGTGGTGGGCGAGCGGTTCGCCGGTACCAACCGTGAGGCCCAGATCGTCGAAGGGGGTTCCCGCCTCGCCGCGGCCCGGCGCCTCGCTCGCGGTCAAGCTCTGTTCTGTTTTCAACACCCGTTTCATCGTCGCTCTGCTTTCTGCTGCCTGCTGGGCCAAGATCCGCCACCTCAGCCTACCGCACCAAATTGTGCCTCAGCCACACCCGAGACGTCTATGACGTCTTCGTCGGCTCCTGTCGATCCCCCGTTTCTCCTCCTCAGGCCACGCGCCGGCCCCGGAACGGCGCCACCGGCGGGTGGGCCAGTTGCAGCCAGGAATCGACCAAACCGGCCAGCGGAAATTGAGGTTCGCCAGGATCGCCAGGGTCGCCCGCAGGCTGCGGCCGGGACCCGATGACGAGCACGCAGTCGTGAGGCCCCACCTGCGACAGGAGTCGGTCGATGCGGGCATACGCGGCCAACTCGCGGCTCCCCGCCCCCTCATCCAGAACGCCCGCCGGCACCACCAGCGACTCATCGCACCAGCGGGCCGCCCGCAGGACAAACTGGCGTTTTCCTCCCAGCCGACGTGCCTGATCCTCGTCGGCAATCAGCACCAACCGCCCCGCAGTAAGACGCCGCAAACTGCCCAGCGTGCTGGCCAAGGCGTGGCCGCTGGTGGGGATATCGATGAACACCTGTCCGTCCTGGCCGCGGGAGATGCGTTCCAAGCGGCCCGAGACACTGCCTGCCGCCTCAAGGCCCCGGGCGATCACTTCCAGCCCCGCTCCCATCCGCAGCCCCACCGCCGCCGCTGCCAAGCTGTTGCGGACAAACGAGGCCACCGGCGTGGCCACCGCCACCGGCGCAATGTGGCCGCCGGCGCGCAGCAGAAAGGTCTGTCCGCCCAAGCTGCGTTCCACGGGGGTAGCAGAGACATCGGCCCCCGACGAGAGGCCGACGGTGATCGTGGCCCCGCAGCGCCGCGGCGGGGCCTTCGCTCGGGCCAGCGCCAAGGCGGCGACGCGTTGGTCGTCGGTGTTGGCGATCAGCACCCCATCGGGGGCAAGACTCTCGAGAATCCGCCCCTTGATGGCCCGGTAGGCCGCCGTCGTCCCGTGGCTCTCGGCATGGGCAGTGGCGATGCTTGTGACCACGACGGTATCGCAGGTGACGCCCGCCAGGGCCTGATTGGCCAGCATGGTGCTCGATACCTCGATCACCGCATGGGTGCAGCCGCTGGCCACCAACCGGGCCAGCCAGGCCGCCAGTTCGCGGGGCTGCTCCAGATCAGCCGGTTGAGGGACGGTGCTATCGGCGTCGAGGCAGCCCAGATCGGAGAGCACGCCCACCTGCAGGCCGGCCTCCGCCAGCACTGAAGCGACGAGCCATGCGGTGGTGGTTTTACCGCTGGTGCCGGTGATCGCGATCACCTTGAGCCCTGCGGCAGGATCACCAGCCAGCGCCTGATGGATCCGGGCCTGCGCCCAGGCGCTGTCGGGCACGAGGCACAGGGGCGTGCCAAACGTCGGCACCATCCGTTCGGCCACCACGCCCGCCACACCGCGCTTGAGCGCTTGCGCGACCAGATCGTGCCCATCGCCATGGGCTGTCAACCGGGCCACAAACAGGTCGCCAGGGCCACATCTGCGGGGGTCATCGTGGCAGCCATGGGCAGTGATGTCGTCGCACACCAAAAATCTGGCTTGGGGAAGAATCTCCCCCAGCCGGACTCCGCCAGCCCGCAGGCCTTCCGCTTCATCCCTGCCGTCCCACCAGGCGTCATTCATCATTGGCCTCCTGCCTCAAACCCACCCGCTCCACCGACCGGCGTCCGTCCTTGAACGCCGTCGAAGCGAGATTGTCCGCCGGAGCGAAACCGGGTCAACCCCGCGTTGGCTCACGATCCGGGGAAAAAGCCCGTCCCTGCTCTTTTTCCAACAAGGCCAGGTGCCGCAGTCAACCCGGCTTGCCCCGGCGCCTCTGGCCGCAGTAGCCTCCGCTGGAGATCACCCGCTGGCGGCGCCTCCTGCCATCCATGAGCACGCCTGGCCGCCCCCATCCGCCCTGCCCTCCCCTGTTCACGATGGCTCGGCCCTGCGCCGGAGGTTTTGCATGATCCAAGCCAAGCCTGCTTCCGCCTCGTCGGCATACTCCGTTCCCCACCCGGCCCGCTGGCTGCTGTGGGTGGGAACAACTGCAGAGACCGAACTCTCTCTGGCACACAACTCGCTTCGGGAGGGGCTGTCGGTGGTGGTCGCGGAAAATCCGCGCCAGGCGTGTGAGCGGTTTGAAGAGGGAGCGGCAGCGCACGATGGGCTGCATGCAGAGCGTGAAACCACTCCGTTGGTTGACCGATGGCTGAAGCGGGAACGGGTCAGGGATGACTTTTCCCCAGGACCCCCGGCAACTCGCGCCCCCTGGAACGCGGCCCCCGCCCTGATCCTCCTCGCGTCCGACCGGCCGGGACGCTGGAGCCTTGACGATGTGATTCTGCTCACTTCCCGCTGGCCGCTGGTTCCGGTGATCTCAGTCGGGTCGTCGCTGTGCGACGGCAGACGCCGCAGCGGCCCCGCCCTGCCGGGGGTCGAGGAGATCTCCTGGCACGACCTCGCCGGCCGGATCGGCCGCTGGCTCGCCGATCTCGATACTGGCCGACCCGGCGGACTCGGGCTCCCCACCACGGCCCGGCGGGAAGAACGCCTCTTGGAATCGGCGCTGTGGGCCCCCGGGAGAACGCTCCCTCCCGAGTCACCTTCTGTCGTGCTGGCCGCCCGCCGACTGCTCGATCTGGAGGGACTGGCCGATCTGCTCAGTTTGGCCGGCAGACGCATACAACGCCGCACGCCGGGCAGGCCGCCACTCGAGGCCACCGGCGCGACGGTGATCTGGGATGCCGGCCGACTCGACCGGGAGGACCTGGCTTGGCTGCAACTCCTGTCATCCAACCAGCCCAGCCTTCCCATTCTCGTGATCGAGTCGTTTCCCCGTGGTGATTCGACGTTGGCCGCCCTGCGGGCTGGCGCCTGGACGATCCTGGGGCGTCCGCTGAGCCTGGAAGCGTTGATGGGGACGCTCTTGCGGCTGGAAAACGCCCCCGCCAGTGGGCTTGGCCCTGCCGGCATGCTTCAGTAGCCTCCCCGCTTTCCCCAGCCGCCTACCGGTCTCCAACGACAGCCCACCACGGACCACCGGCATGCACCTTCTCCCCCTCCCTCCCTGCCGTCGATGGCAAACGTTATCCGGCTCTTTTTTCCGCGTAGCAAAACGGTGGAGAGACCGAGCCCTTCCGCAATCGACAGCGAGCGTTGCACCGCCGCACTCACATGCCCCGTGGCTTCCGTCGGCAGCCCTCGGTATCGTGGCCGCTCTCGGAGCGGCACTTGGCTGCCGCCAGATCGCCACCACGCCAGCCTGGAATGCGGCGCTGCTGGAGACAGCGGCACTTACCGCGCCGATGTCATGGAGCACCTCGGAGGGCCTGCCCGATCGCACCGTGATCCAGGCCGGGCAGCTGGTGATCCACGCCGATTTCCCGCTGGCCGGCCAGCACCGCCTGATCCGCGATTTGGAAACGCTGCGTGCCGATGTGAGCCAGCAGCTGGCGCTGCCAATCTCCGACGAGCCGGTGCACCTTTACCTCTTTGAGCAGCCCGCCCGTTACGACGCCTTCGCGGCCCGGCAGTTCCCGAATTTCCCGGTGCGTCGCGCCTTCTTCGTGGAGACAGACACCACGCTCTCAGTGTTCGCCGCCTGGCAGGATCGGATCGCCGAGGACCTGCGGCACGAAACCACTCACGGCTATGTGCACGCCGTGGTTCCCACCCTCCCGCTGTGGCTCGACGAGGGCATCGCCGAATACTTCGAACTCCCCCGCGGGGCGCAAGGGGTCCACCGCGAGCACGTGGCCCATGTCGCCGGCCGCCTCCTCGAGGGCACCTGTCGCATCGACATGGAGCGGCTGGAGGCACTCCAGTCGGCCGGGGAGCTGTCGCAAGACCACTACGCCGAGGCCTGGTGCTGGGTGCACTGGCTGCTCCACACCACCCCCGCCCGCCGCCGCGTGCTGCAGGATTACCTCACCGATCTGCGGCGCGACGGCCAGACAGCCCCTCTCTCAGCCCGGCTGGCGCACTACGAAGGCCCCCCTGCCACCTGCGCCGCTGCCGTACGGGCCCACGTGGAAGCGCTCTCGGCAGCCAACGATTAGACGCATCCGGGATCGCTGGAGCGCCGATTGGGTCAATCCATCGAGCGATAGAGGCGGAGGGATCGGCGAACGCTTGACGAGCACCGAGCCGCTACGGACCAAGTGACGAAACCAGTGCCGTCCCGCAGCCGAAGTCCCGCAGCCGACGCCCTGCGCTCACGCCTTGCAAAACAGCGTGCCCGACTCGGCCGGCTCAAACCCGAGCTTGGCAAAGAGCCCGCGGGCTGGCACGTTTTCCTCCGGTGCCTGCGTCTCCACGATCGCCACCCCTTCGCGACCAAGGTCGTAGAGCGCCTCGCCCAGCAGGTAGTGGGCCAGTCCCTCCCGCCGCCGCTTCTGGTCGATGTGGATGTGCAACAGTCCGCTGGCGGAAATGCCCCAGGCTCCAGCCAAAGGCTGCATGTCCCAGAATGTGGCGCTTCCCAGCAGCTGGCCGTCGCCGGAGTGCAGGTCGTAGCGGCGCAGAGCCACCCCCGTCGTCGTGGCGGCCTCCCACCATGTCCGCCGAGCTGGCTCGTCGATCACCCGCAATTGCGTGGTGCGGCGGATGGAGAGCTGCTGCCGGTTGACAGGCGGGCGAAACCCCGACAAGTTCCGACGGAAGACCGTTATCCGCGCGGCATCTCCGTAGCCGGCACGCCGAAATATCCCCTGCATCGTTGCCGAAGAATCGAGGATTCCTGGCAGATCGGCGCCGCCGTAGAGGCCCAGATAAAAGCTCCGCATCGCGGCACAACCGCCCCCCAGAATTCTCCTCGCGCCGGCCAACCGCAGATAGTCTTCGCATGCCGAAAGCAACCGCGCCCCGATCTGCTCCTGTTCGGCGTGCGGCACGATGGCCACCAGAAGCGTCGAGCCGCACTGGGTGTCGATCGCCGTCTGCGCTTCATTGGGACCAAAAGCTGCGTGGGCAAACCCAATAATCCTTGGCCCTTCACAAGCAACCAACAGCCCGCGGCGATCGAAATAGGGTTTTGAAAAGACACCCGCTTCCAGCAGGGCAGACGTCATCGGCTGCAGCGCCGCCGGCCCCAGATCGGCACAGCGCCACACGTCAGCCAGACGAGGAGGGTCGCCGTTACGAAAGGAGCGCAGCTCAATCATGCCGGCGGCT
>Ga0164295_10002312_pt1 | contig 15725 bp, 14 predicted proteins | sample GEODES006metaG_FD_111798 | JGI IMG/M metagenome (GOLD analysis project Ga0164295, IMG submission 111798) | Oligotrophic lake water microbial communities from Sparkling Lake, Wisconsin, USA - GEODES006 metaG | ecosystem: Environmental > Aquatic > Freshwater > Lake | place: USA: Sparkling Lake... | reverse complement strand
GACTTTAATGTACATTGGGACGATTTCATTCTAAATTATCAGTTTGAAACTTTAGACTGGTGGCCCGGTGGTAAAGAACTACTGACTTATGTTTGTTTTCTACATAACGAACATGGGATTGAAGTAGAAATGCTAACTTCTTCTGGTGGACAAAAACACCATGCAGAAGTAGCAAAGCAGAAGCAAGTATGGTTGGATTCTAAAGGAATTATTTTTAAGGCGAATGTCGTTGCAAGTCGGAAAACAAAATCCGAATATGCAAAACCAGACACAATCCTTATTGATGATACACCTGATGTAATTCAATCATTCAATGCGGCAGGTGGTATAGGTATTCTGCATAAAGAGGTCGGTAACACTTTGTTGAAACTGAAATCTCTGGTTACAGAAGACATATATAATCTGATATAATGCATAATGTGGATAAGAAAATATATTAACATACAATTTATACAAGGAAAATACATATGAGTTCATTTGCTAATCTTAAGCGCAATCGTAGTGATATCAAAACACTTACAAAAGCGATTGAAGCAACCTCTCAACCTGCTGAGGCAGGATCCAAAGATGACACACGATTCTGGCAACCAGAAGTAGATAAGGCAGGTAATGGCATGGCCGTTATTCGTTTTCTACCTGCTCCTGCGGTTGATGGTGACGATGCTCTTCCATGGGTTCGCACATTCAGTCATGGTTTTCAAGGACCTGGTGGTTGGTTCATTGATAACTGTCTCACAACTCTTAATGAGAAGTGTCCAGTTTGTGAACATAACAATACACTATGGAATTCTGGCATCGAAGCCAACAAAGAAATTGCTCGTAAACAAAAACGCAAGTTGACTTACGTTGCAAACATTCTGGTCGTATCAGACCCAAGTAATCCATCTAACGAAGGCGAAATTCGTTTATATAAATTCGGTAAGAAAATCTTTGATAAGATTACTGAAGCAATGAACCCTGAGTTTGCGGATGAGACACCTGTTAACCCATTTGATTTATGGGAAGGTGCTAACTTCAAGTTGAAGATTCGTAATGTTGAAGGCTATCGCAATTATGATAAATCAGAATTTGCTGCTAAGTCTGCATTACTTGATGGTGATGATACTAAACTTGAAGAACTGTGGAAGAAAGAATATTCTCTGAAAGATTTTACAGAGAAGAAACAATTCAAACCATATGACCAACTCAAGACTCGCCTTGAGAAAGTTCTAGGTTTTGAAGGTATCGCACCTGTAACTAAGGCTGATACTGCCGTAGTAAGCAAGTTTAATGATGATGATATTTCTGTGATTGATAAACCAGTTACAGAAGATGAAGATTTGGATTACTTCAAGTCGCTTGCACAATAAACAAATAAGATTTTGTTTGAACCCTGCTTCGGCAGGGTTTTTTATGCCGATTGATAACCAACTAATGTTTGGAATAATTCATTATCATAAGCAGTACTAGCTTTACCACCAGGAGATGATTCATTAGATGCCACAGTTGTTGGTTTGTTAATTACATTTGTATTTCCACCAGATGGTGTCATTGCGGCCATTTTTCCATCTGCAACAGAAGTGGATGTTGATGCAACGGCAGTACCACTTGATGGTGAAGTTTGCATCAGCGCAGATTTAACATCTAAATTTTGCATTGATTTATTTTGACCAGATTTTTGATAAAAAGATTGTCCCGCCTTTTTATCACCAACATCTGTAGCAAGTGGAATAGCAGCCCATACTTTAGCTAATTTATTTTGTGCTTCTTCATAATTTCCTGCAGCTGCATCTTTCAAAGCTCCAGTTCCTCGTATCAAAGCCATTCCTAATTTATCTTGTGTTATTTCATCAAATTTGTCATCTCTGTTTACAACACCTTGTTTAACTAAAGCTTTTAGTGTGTCTGGTATGATTTGATATCTTCCAGCAGCAAAAATTAATCCTTTTTCTCTTCTTGTTTTTTCATCATCTTTAGGTTTAGTACCTTTATCTAAAATTTCACCAACAGTCATATCGGTTAATTTTTTATTAATAATTTTTTGTGAATTTCCCGATCCTATAACTGGTCCTCCTCCAGGAGTTCCTTGATTCATTGCATTATATCCTGCAGCACCAGACTCGCCTTTTGCAATCATATCCAATAATGGATTTTTAACTGGTGTTGGAGATGTTGTTTGACTAGCTGTTGCAGCTGCAGCCGCAGGACTTGGGCTCATTGGTGCTGCTTCACCAGAAGTTACATAGCCACCCGAACCTGTCATTATTGGTGCACCCGAACCACTTCTAATTACATTCGAAGGAATATCAGATTGTGTTTGTGGAGTTGGAGAAACATTTTCTGGATTTACAAAACCTCTTCCTGCGCCGGCCGGTGATGCTGGTAAAACAGTTGGTGTTGGTGAAGGAGCGGGTGTTGGTTGCTTTGGTGTATTATCTGCAACCATTTTAAGATAAGTTGCTTTAATAGAATCGGATGCAGTTTCTAAAACATCTTCAATTGTTGCATTAGTAATAATACTACTACAAAACATATTTGTTTGTGGTTGGCCAAAAAGTTTATCTTCTATCAATCTTTTTAGTATCTCGTCAGCAGTACCTGTTGTAACAATAACTTTTCTTTGACCTTTGTCATTTGTTGATGTGCCTGCAACAGCTTCTCTAGCGTTTCTGGCACCAGCAACCTTATTTGATACACCCTCTACTTTAGCTCTATTTGATGCCACACTTGCATATTTTTCTGGATCGGATGCAATCTCATCATCTCTTAATTTTTTAGCAAGAAAAATTGAACCTACAGCTGCAGCCGTTAAAAATAAAGGACTAGATACAACAGCACCTGCTAAAGTTGCCATTCTTGCAATTGCTGCGGATTTACCTAAAGACTCAAATACACCACCAATTAAACCAGTCTCACCACCACCAGTAACAAACAAGGCACTTCCTGGTGATTGACCATCACGATTTTGTTTTCCAACAAAAGATGATTTGGCCATTTTACCAATCATACCTTTACCCGCAATTTTTCCTATAGTGTTTTCGTAAGCAGTTTCTCTATCCTTTGCATTTTTAAAAAAAATGTCTGTTTTACCAGTGTTTGCTGAACCACCTTGTAATTTGACTAACTTAAAAATATTCAGTTTCATCAAATTCATATCTCTTGCCATCATAGGCAAAGTCATAGTATTTTTTGCAGTTAAACTTGATGTTGCAGCTAGAGTATTCAATACACTATTGTCGATTCCTCCACCCACATTACTAGAAATTTTTTCGGCAACTCCTTTGCCTCTAGTCGCTTTAAATGATTTTAAAGAAGGAAACATAGAAACAAGAAGACCCGATTGGTCAAGCATTTGTCGTGGGTCTATTTTTTCTTTTAAACTTTTACCAATAGAAGAGGCTAGACCACCACCGGTCTTTTTTTCACTTCTATAGATTTCTGCGAGTCTTGTTGCCATGTTTATCTCTTAGCTAGTTTTTGTTGTTTTAATTTTTCGTTTTCTTCTTCCAAATACTGAATCAATAATCCTAAATAAATTTCTCTTTCCCACGGTAACATATTTTCTAATTCAGTCAAACTATATTTGTGGTGTTGCATAAGTGCAAAGTTTGTATGATAATAGTTACCTAAATTTTCGTGAGAAAGAGCTATATGAAAAAACTTTGAAGTCCCTCAACAGGAATCTTTTCTTCATATTTACATTTTTTACACTTAAATTCAATTGTGTGTTTTATTTTAGGTGCAGTTTCAAAGAAATTTTGTATTTTTTCTAAATCTTTTTGTTGCATACTATCAATAAATTCAACAAGTTCTTCTTTTGGAGTATCTTTTGCTTTGTAAATATTATCTGCATCATACACATAGTCAACACAATTAGTCAGTAACTCCATTAAAATTTCATCTTCTGATTTGCCATCTAATTTTGTAATCATTTCAAAAGTTGGATACTTCATAACAATGCCCATCTTCTCACTTAACTTTATATTGTTATCGTGACCTTCACCCTTTGTAGGCTTCATGTCTAATAGTTTTATCTCAAATTTTTCAAGTGAATCACATTGTTTATCTTCATCCTTTTCATCTTTGACTATATTGTTGCATTTATACCTAAGTTCAACAATTTCACTAACAGACCTTGCTCTTAAATTTAAGAACAAATGTTCCAAATCAAATGTTGGAAGGTCATCAATATTGATATCATCCACAACACAATTTTTTAGTATTTGTTTTACAACATTAACTGTTTCATTATTGTTGTCTTCTCCTTGAGATATCATTAGTAAAAGTTTTTGTTCTTTTACAAGAAAAGGCCTAAATCTAATTTTCTTTCCGGATGATATGAGTGTCAATTCATAAATTGGTACATCTAATTTTGGTAACATAATAACCTCGCTTTTAAATAATTAAAGTGCTCTTCCAAAAGGCAACAATCTTGAACCTGCAGAACCAAACAATGCAGCTGCTGCAGCACCAATGTCATAAGTGCCTTCGTAAATTGTTTTATATTTTTGATATGCAAATTGTACTTGAAGTCTATGGAATGAATCATCAGACCAACTAACCGCCTGTGATGCAACTCCAATAGGAAATGCATCAATCAATTCTACTGCATAAATCTGTTTAATGAAATCATCATATTGAATGATTTTAACATTAGTCATATACCTTGATTTATTTCCTTTTGGAAATCTCAAGTTATTTGTATCTGTTGGGTGAATTGCTTCCATCCAACGGTCAAATAATTTTCTCTCATAAAATTCATTAGTACACAAAAATGTTAATGATGTGTCACCATATTGTGTTTGATAAGGAACTTTATATGTCGGTCCATAAATTTTAGCATCGGCTGTTACTAATGTTTTACCAGGCAATTCGGCAGATTCACATTGTAATGCCAAGTTTCTTGATAGTGACGCATTAGATGTTCTGGAATAACCATTTGAATCTTCTTGAGCACCAGGTCTTCTTAAAGCAGAATTGATTGCATCTGATACATTACCAAAAATTGAATTTGGAAAATTTAAAATCTTTTCAAGTATAGAATTTCCAACAAAAGAATTGATGTATGGAGGAATAGGAATAATAACTTCAAACCGTGAAGTCTTTGCTGGGCCATCTTTAGACCTAATATTAGATAGAAATAGATTTGGTGAAAACGACATTAGAATTTTTTCCTTGAGTCTGCGTAAACTTTACTTGTGCTGGCACCAACAAATGATTCTACAGGTAACAATGCAGCAATATCCCATTCATCTGCGGATATTTCTAAAAATCGAGATTCTATTTGAGTAAATAAATATCTTTTGATACAAGGTGTTGCTTCAAACACTCTTGATGCAGCCGCCAAATATCTGTAGTTAATTTTTAGTTTAGTATTTTCATCATAAGTGTCATTACTTGTTGTATCACTTAATTTGTCTAACAAAATCATCCTGTTTTTTGGATGAATGTAATGAAGATTTAATCCTAAGAACCCATCATTATATCGTTCAATAGGAATTACTAAAGGAAACCTATCATAGTAAGGCATTGAGTCTTTTGTCTTTGGGTCATAGAAATAGAAGTACATCTTTCCAATCATAGAAGAAGTCCTAAGTCTTTGCCTGTCTGTCATCAATCCAGAAGATGTTGGTTTCAAATCTTTGGCTTTTGCTCGCAACCATTCCCTAGAAGCATTAGTTCTAGGAGTTAGACCTTCTTTTGCAAGTGATGTTTTGATTTTATCAATTAATTTTGCCATTATCTATTTATCTCAAATACCTAAGTCTTTTTCTGTTAACACTTTGAATTGCCAACCATGCTCTTTACAGAACAAATCGGCAGCTCTCCACTTTTCTTGGTTGATGGCATATGTTGCCGACTCTTGGATAAACCGTGCCGTTTTGCGCTTTCGGACTGGTTGTTTTGTTTGTGACTCTGGCTTCACTTCCAGCACCATCGTCATCTCCTGACCATCTTTCCGTTTGATCCTAACGATGAAGTCTGGAAAATAACGATGCACTCTTTGGTCGATAGGAGACTTATAGGGTATCGGCAATTCTTCCGATGCCCACCAGATAACATTTGGGTTGTCATCTAACCACTTCATAACTCTGATTTCCCATGTGGAACGGTAAACAATCTTATCTGCATTGCCTTTGTATTTCTTTGGGTTTTTAGGACGAAACATTCCTTTATATGACATAAATACTATCTATAACTCCTATAGGACAATTATGGCACTTTTCGGTTTTTCAGATATATCATTCAATAAAAATTCAAATGGTAATGGATTTAAAGGACCTCTTGCCGCTCTTAGTGGTAGTGAATTTACTTCTAGGAATTACAGATATCCTTTAGACCTTGGATCCGCTGATAAAGGTCATTATATGATGATTTATATCAGACAACAAAGAGATAGTGCATTTAAAGCTTCGCCTGTGGATGAATCAGCTTTAAATGCTAATGGTAGTTTTACAGAAAAGGATGCTATAAACATTTCTCAGGGTAAACCATCAGTTTCTTTCGCAAATGAACTCATATCAAAAGTTAACGGTGGACTAAATCAAATAAATCAATCTACTAATGGTGTTTTAAGTGGATTAACTTCGTCTTTATCCAAAGGTATTGGTGATGCAGCTAAAGGTTTAGAGAGTGGAATTAACAATCTTTTTGGCCAAGCGACCACATCTTTTACTGGTGATTCTGGTGGAACAAAAGCAATTATTGATACCCGTCTTAAAAACATTACTGATAAAAGATTTAGTATAACAAAGAAAACTGAATTGACTACCGATTCTATTGCATTGTATATGCCTGATACTTTGAATTACATATATTCACAGGGATATAGTGATTTGGCTCCAGGAAGATCCAAATTAGCACAAGCAGCAGTTGCTGGAAAAGCTGCGCATGAAGCATATCAAAATGCTACTGGTATTGATGCATTAAAAAATAGTTCAAGTCAAATTTTAAAATCTTTGGCCGGATTAGCAATAACCAAAGGCGCAGAAGCAAAATTAAATCCAGAAATTGCAGCTTTAGGTGCGTTTGCTGCCACTGGTGTAGTTTTAAACCCAATGATGGAATTACTATACACAGGTCAAAGTCAATTTAGAACATTTCAATTTGATTTTTTCTTTTATCCTAGAGATGAGAGAGAATCTCTTGAGGTACAAAAAATAATTGAAAGGTTAAGATTTCATCAAGCTCCAGAAATATCTGGAATATTTAAAGATGGATTCTTAATTCCTCCATCTGAATTTGATATTCGTTTTTATTACAATGGTTTTCAAAATCCAAATATACCACCAATTGGAACTTGTGTTTTGGATAACATAAACATCAACTATGCACCAAATGGTTTTAGTGCATATGAAGTTCCAGAAGAAACTTTTCCATCTTTAGGTAGAACAGGTATGCCTGTTGCAATCCAATTAACTTTAGCATTCAAAGAAGTTAGTTATCTCACAAAAGATGATTTTAATACAGATGTTATAGGTGCTAATGCAAAAAGTGGGTCTATTAATGGTGGTGATAGAGGAACTAGAGGTGGATTTTAATGGCAAAATATTTTAATTACTTTCCGAAAACATTTTACAGTAATGATACTGCATCTACTGGTTTAGACTCTGTAACAAATATTATTGCAAGGTTTGGATTTGAACAATCGTTGAAAAACAATTCATCGGCTTTTTACAAATATCAAATTCAAGAATCAGATACACCAGAAATCATTGCACACAAATATTATGGTAATGCAGAAAAACATTGGATTGTTCTATTGTTTAATGATATCATTGACCCACAATTTGATTGGCCATTAAAATATGATGTTTTGATTGATTTTGTAGATGCAAAATACACTGCAAATGGTGCCGCAAACACAACAGTACAAAGTGGTCTTGCATGGGCAATGAGTACTAATAATGTTCAGGCATATTATAAAATTGTAACTAAGACAGACATTGATAATGTAACTTTAATTGAAAAAATTCAAGTTGATGCAAACACTTATGCAAATGTGGCCACATCATCAACAACAATTACATTACAAAATGGAGATGCAATTACGCAAACCATTACAAAATCAAAAAAAACTTATTATGATTATGAAATGGAAGAAAATGAATCCAAAAGAGAGATTACATTGATAAAAAGTGATTTCGTTAAAGAGATTGAAAAAGAATTTAAAAGAGTGATTAAATTATAATGGATATTAATAATTCAAGCCAATTTAAAGTAAATGAATTGGTGATTGTTACCAAAGCAGGTAAAATTGATATAACTGCAATATATGAAGAAATCAATATTTTTGATTCGCTTCTAATGCCTGTTATGAGTGGTAATGTATTAGTTAGAGATGCAATTGGACTATCAGCTGCACTACTCTTTGATGGGTCTGAATCTTTACTGATAGACATATCAAAATCAGTTAATTCAGATGTTGCATCGTTCAAGAAAGCTTTCAGGATTTATAAACAATCAGATAGAAATATTATTAATCCGAATAGTGAAGCATATGTGTTACATTTTGTTTCAGATGAATTGTTTTTTTCAGACCAACAAAAAATTAATCAATCATATGAAGAATCTTATTCTGAGATAATTAAAAAAATACTTTCTGATTATTTGAAAGTTCCAAAAAATAATTTAAATGGAATTTATGCTGACTCTTCCGGTATAAGAAATATTGTCATACCTAATTTATCACCAATTGATGCAATTCAATGGTGTACTAAGAGAGCTTTGGATGTTGAACAATCTCCAAATTATATGTTTTTTCAAAATATTACAGGATATAATTTTGTTTCACTTTCAGAATTGTTAACTCAACAAGAAGTTTTAGATATTAAATTTCAAACTAAAAATTTATCTGGAACTTCTCCATTAGAAGAAATAAGTGGTGCAAAAAGTTTTGAAGTTATTTCAATGACTAATTTGATTGAGAGAACTCGTTCAGGTGTAAATGCAGGAACTTTTATTGGGTTTGATCCAATTACAAGAACAATCTCTTCAAGGCAAATTGGGTATTCTGACCATTACAAAGACATGAAGCATGGTAATGATACACCAAATTTTACACCAATTTTAAATAGAGATGGTAAAGAAAATTCACAAAATTTCAATTCAAGAAAATCATTATCTATTTTTGGAACAGCTAGAAAACTTAGTGAATATATTAAAAGAAATGATCCAACTTCTATTTCAACAAACGAAACAACCGAAGATTTTATATTTCATAGAAAAGCAATTATTAATAATTTAATGTCTAAAAGATTGAAAATTGTTATGCCTGGTAACTTTCAATTATCTTCAGGTTTCAATGTTAATGTTGATGCGCCAATCTTTGGCCAAAAAGAAAAAAAGAGTGATGAAGAAGATAAGAGTTTAAGTGGCAAGTACATAATCATTGCCTCAAGACATGTTATCGGTTTTGAAAAACATGAAACAATTATTGAGGTTGCATCGTCATCATCAGGAAATGATTTTATACCATCAAGTAATTTTAATGAAGTCCAAGAGATAATGGAATATTGATATGCAAAGAAAAACTGATTCGAATGATTTTGCTGGCAAAGCAGGATTTATTTGGTGGGTTGGTGTTGTTGAGGACAGACAAGACCCAATCAAATTAGGTAGGTGTAAAGTTAGATGCGTTGGTTGGCACTCAGAAAATAAAATGGATTTGCCAACTGAAAATCTTCCTTGGGCAACTCCTATTATGCCATTGAATAATGCACACACATATACGCCAAAAGAAGGTGATATGGTTATGGGATTTTTTGCAGATGGGGACAATGCACAAGAGCCAATTATGTTTGGTGTGTTTCCTGGTATTCCTTTAAAAGCGGCCAATTCACAAGAAGCATTTTGTGATCCAAGAACTGCAACTGAATTAGCTTCTGCACCGAAAACACCAGATAGTAAAGAATATAATACTGATGGTTCTGGTATAGTAATCACAGAAAAAAGTCAAGCTGATAGTTATCCCAAATTTTTAGATGAACCGACAACTTCTCGTATTGCAAGAAATGATGCTGATACAATAACGAAAACTTTTATACAAGAACGAAAAGATAATCTTGTAAAGAAAATTAAAACTGTAAAAGATTCATGGGATGAACCAAAAACACTTTATAATACAGTTTATCCATATAATAATGTTGTTGAGACTGAATCTGGTCATCTATTAGAATTTGATGATACTCCAAAGGCAGAAAGAATTCATTTGGCACATAGAAATGGTTCTTTCCAAGAGTGGTTTCCAGATGGTGATAAAGTAGAGAAAGTTACTAAAGATAATTATCAAATTATTATGGGTGATGACAAAGTTTACATTATGGGTAAATGTCAAGTCACAATTCAAGGTGATGCAGAATTATATGTTCAAGGTAACTTTGATATGAATGTAGATGGAACTTGCAATATTCGCTCAACTGGAAATATGAAACTTAACGCACCACTAATAGATTTGAATGATGGCACAAAAGGCGCAGCTCGTATAGGTGATACGGCTGATACTGGAGACCAAGGAACAGGTGGACCTAATGATACTAATAGTGCAGGAACTAACGTAATCGAAACTGGTTCTGGAACAGTTGTTATCGGTGGATGAGATAAATAGAAAATGGCAACAGTAAATATAGATTCCACAAGAAATTTTGTAGATTTGGATTTGAATTTTTCAGTTCATCCAATTCGCAAAGATATTAGCACATACAAATCAGAGTATGCGGTAATCAATTCAGTCAAAAATTTGATTCTGACCAATCACTATGAGAAGCCTTTTAGACCACAAGTTGGAAGTAATATTCGCCGACTTTTATTTGAAAATATAGATTCCATCATTGCTGCACAAATAGAACGAGCAGTTACCGAAACTATAGAAAATTTTGAGCCAAGAGTTAGTGTGTCAAGTATTACTGCAATACCGGATCCAGACAACAATAGATATAATTTAAGACTAGAATTTTTTGTAATTAATCAAACATCACCAATTACAATAAACTTCTTTTTAGAAAGAATTAGATAATATGGCAGACCGCTTAAGAGTAACAGAACTTGATTTTGATACAATCAAATCAAATCTAAAAACATTTTTAAATCAACAATCTTCTTTCACAGATTATGATTTCGAGGGGTCCGGTTTGTCCGTACTACTTGATGTTTTAGCATATAATACACATTATAATGCTTACTATCTCAACATGGTTGCGAATGAATCATTTATGGATACAGCATTGTTGCGAGATTCTGTTGTATCTCATGCTAAGTCTTTGAGTTATGTTCCGTATTCAATGCGAGCACCAATTGCCACAATTAATTTTTTAGTTAACTCGACAACATCAACTTCATCTACTTTAACAATTTCTTCAGGATATTCTTTTCTTTCAAATAAAATTGATGGTAAATCTTATAATTTTGTTGTTTTGGAAGACACAACGGTAACAAAAGCTAACAGTTCTTTTTATTTTGAAAATCTTGATATTTACGAAGGTCAACTAATAACTTATAGCTTTACACATAATCAAGCCACAAATCCAAAACAAACATTTACTTTACCTGATGATAATATTGATACAACAACAATTAAAGTTGGTGTGTCTCCATCAAGCGGAAATACATCGATTACAATTTATAATTTAGTTACAGATATTTTAGATGTTGACTCTACATCTGAAGTTTATTATTTGCAAGAAAATAAAGGACAAAAATATCAAATTTATTTTGGAAATGGTGTAGTTGGAAAAAGTATTCCTGATGGCGGTATTGTTTCTGTAACTTATTTACTGACAAATGGAGAAGAAGCAAATAAAGCAAATAATTTTGTTGCAACATCTACATTATCAGATTCACTAAGTGAGTCATTAACCAATTTCACAATTACTCCTGTTTCAGCGGCATCTGGTGGTGCAGAGAGAGAATCTGTTGATGATATTAAATTTGGTGCAGCTGCACAGTTTACTACACAAAATCGTTTGATTACAACAAAAGATTATGAATCATATTTAAAAAGAAATTACCCATCAATCGATTCTATTTCGGTATGGGGTGGTGAAGAAGAAGTTCCACCAGTATATGGAAAAGTTCTCATATCTTTGAAACCAAAAGAAAACTATTATATTTCAGAAACAGAAAAACAAAGAATTATTGATGAAATTATTAAACCAAAATCAATTGTTTCTGTTGATGCAATAATTCGGGATCCCGAATTTTTATACCTATTAATTGAAAATTATGTTGAGTATGATAAAAATAAAACTACTCAAACAATTGAAGCAATAAAATCTTCAATAAGAAATGCTATACTTTTGTATAGAAATACAAACTTAAATAAATTTGGAGCAACTTTTGTTCTTTCAAAATTACAAGATAGTGTTGATGGTGTTGATTTAAATGCTATTAGTGGTTCTGAAACAAAATTATATTTACAGAAAAGATTTGAACCTACTTTGGGTGAATCAACAACATATACGATTAATTTTAATGCACCGTTAAATCGTGGAACAACAACAAATAAATTAACTTCTTCTGAGTTTAGGATTTTCGATTCTACTGGCGCAATAAAAACTGTTTTGTTTGAAGAAGTACCTGAGTCATTTACCGGCATTTCTGAGATACAAGTTACAAATGCAGGAACTGGATATACAGAAACACCAACAATAACAATTACCGGTGACGGTACTGGTGCTGTTGCAAGTGCAGTAATTGTAAACGGAAAAATACAAAGTATTGCATTAACGAATCGAGGAATTAACTACACTAGAGCCATCGTTACAATTACTGGTGGTAGTGGATATGGTGCGGCTGGGTCTGCTGTGTTAGATGGTAAGTTTGGTTATTTGAGAACAATTTATTATGATGACAATGCAGAAAAACAAACAATCAATGAACAAATCGGAACAATCAATTATGTTACAGGAACAATTACCATAAATGATGTAAGAATATTATCTGTTGTCCCTACAGATGGATTAATTAGATTGACTATTGAATCAGGAAAAGGTATTGTAAAAACAGCAAAGAACACAATCATATCTATTGATGATACTGATACGACTTCTATAACCACCGAACTCTCTGCAATTTAATGTCTGATAACAAAGTTTCTTTACTGATTAATCGTCAGGTTCCCGAATTTGTTCGGGACGAATATCCTCTGTTCATTACATTTTTGGAAGCTTATTATGAATACCTTGAAACAAAACAAGGCACTCAAATAAATGATTTAATCTCAGTATCAAAAGATTTAAGAAACCTTTCAGATGTTGATGATTCAATAGAAGATTTTGAACAACAATTTTTCAATTCGTTTGCTACATATTTACCTAAAGATGTAACTGTAGATAAAGCATTTTTAATTAAGAATGTTTTACCCATATATCTCTCTAAAGGATCAGAAGGGTCTTTTAAACTTTTATTCAGAATGTTATTTTCTGAAGAACTAGAATTAATCTATCCAAAAAATAATGTTCTTAGAGCCTCTGATGGTAAATGGACAGTTGATAATATTCTTAGAATTGATACCGATATAAGAAGTGTTTATACTGCAACAGGTAACACAAATTTTTCTTTAGCACAACAAGTCAATAATGATGAAGTAGAAGTTTATGTAGGTGGAGTTTTAAAAACAATCACCACAGATTATTTTATTCGTAAAGAATCTAAAAAATTAGTTTTTAATACTGCACCGGCTGCAAATTCAGAAGTCAAAGTTGTTTATACAAATTTTGATATTGATTTACTTAAAAATAGGCAAATTACAGGTGTTACTTCTGGTGCAACCGCAATCGTTGAAAAATCAGTAAAGAGAATTATTACTGACCGATTGAATCTTGGTTTTCCATTTGAATTGTTTATTAGTGATAAGACATTAGTAGGAACATTTTCTGGCGGTGAAGAAGTTCAAGTTACAATCATTGATGATAATGATACTTTAATAACTTTAAAAGCTGATACATTTTCAATCGTTAACAGAATAAATGTCATCAATGGTGGCGCAAGTTATAATGTTGGTGACTCTGTTATTGTTACAGGTGGTGGTGCAGTCACAGATGCCACTGCTCAAGTTGATGATATTGTTGAAGGTTATATTGATGGCATTGTTGTAAATTATGGCGGTGCAGGATTTGAACTTAATGGTGATATTACAGTTTCTGGTATTTCTCCGTTTGCACTTGACCTTGCCGTTGATGGTGTGGATACAGCAGGTGCTCTTGCAAATTCATCAGCAAATACCTATACTGTATCTAATGATGCCATATCAACTTATGCAAACACATTAATTTCTGCTGCTGATTATGGATTTCCCGCAACAGTAATTACTGCAGGTGAAAATGTTTCAACTGTTATTGCTGATGCATTGAGTTATTACACGTTCACAAGTTTAGGCCCAATATCAAATGTCATTGTTCTATTTTCAAATACATCGACTGCAATTTCTCCAACGCTAGATGCTAACTCGCCATTGTTTACGGCAAATAGTAATTCTTTTGCCATTAAAAATTTCAAGTCAGTAGGTAGAATTAAAATCAACAATGGTGGAACAGGATATCAAATTGGTGATGAGATTACATTTGGTTCTAAACCTGTTGGTACAAATGGAAGAGGTGCAGCTGCAGCAGTTAAAGCAGTCAACGCAAACGGCACAATTACTCAAATCGAAATTCAACCATCCAGAGTTTCTGGCACAGCAAACATAACAAACAACAGTCCGTTCATTGTTGGCACAGGAACACAATTTGGTACAGAGATTAGAGTTGGTGATAGAATTATCATTAATAATGAATCAAGGTATGTCAATTCAATTTCAAGTACGACAACTGCAAATGTGAATGTGAATTGGACGGCTGCTTCAACTAGTAAAAAAATTGGTAAGTATGGAGACTATTTAATTGGTGGCCAAGGTTATACACAAAATAATTTTCCAACAATAACTGTATCATCATCCAATGTTTCGGCAACCAATGCGAATGTACAAATTTCTGCATTAATGGCCGATGGTGAAGCACTTACACCATTTATTGGAAACACACAACCTGGTCAAATCATCTCCATTAAAGTTGTAAGTGGTGGTACAGGATATCAATATATTCCACAAGTAGACTTAACAGGGTCTGGTAGTGGTACGGCAACTGCAGCTGCTGTAATTGGAGATGTTTATGTTTCTTTGCCTGGAAGATGGACAACATCTGATTCTATTTTGTCAACCTCAGAAAGAAAACTACAAGGCCAAGATTACTATGTTGATTATTCATACATAACTTCTTCAGCTGTAGAATTCACAAAATACAAAAAAGTATTAAAACAACTATTGCATCCAGCTGGATTTATAAACTACGCTGACTTAAATGAGAACGCCTCTTTTAATGCAAATACAATTACTGTATCAACAACTTCTGCTAACACGATTGCCGGAACAGTAAATGTTTCCAACGGTTCAATTTATATAACTGGTGTAAACACTAAATTTAACGTGTCTAACTCAAGAGGTACTTTGACTATTGGATCGAATGTTTCTGTGAATAACATAATTAGAACTGTTTCTAGTATCATAAGTAATACAAATATTGCAGTTTCTTCAGCATTTACAACATCTGCAAATGCACAAACGGCCTTTATATTGATATAAATAAGCACTATGCCATCAATTACAAAGAAAAAACTAAGTTACAATAACGCAAAGATTTGGCGTAATTCGGTCTATAATTCAGGAACTACTGATCCAGTTCTTTATATTTTTATTGGTAATAATGTTCCGTATG
>Ga0164295_10002311_pt1 | contig 15728 bp, 14 predicted proteins | sample GEODES006metaG_FD_111798 | JGI IMG/M metagenome (GOLD analysis project Ga0164295, IMG submission 111798) | Oligotrophic lake water microbial communities from Sparkling Lake, Wisconsin, USA - GEODES006 metaG | ecosystem: Environmental > Aquatic > Freshwater > Lake | place: USA: Sparkling Lake... | reverse complement strand
GGGCAGAAGGTCAACGTGGTGCCCGGCCACGCCGAGCTCATCGACAGCGTGCCGGGCATGGCGCACCATCGGGTTCAGGTCACCACGCCGGACGGCAAGGTGGGTGTGCTCAAGGCCGACGTGGTGCTGATCGCCACCGGCTCCAGCCCGCGGGTGCTGCCCGGCGCCCAGCCGGACGGCGACCGAATCCTCAACTGGCGTCAGGTCTACGACCTCACCGAACTTCCCGAGCACCTGGTGATCGTCGGCTCCGGTGTCACCGGCGCGGAGTTCTGCAACGCCTACACCGAGCTTGGTGTCACGGTGACGGTGGTGGCCAGTCGCGATCAGATCCTGCCGCATGAGGACTCCGATGCCGCCGCGGTGCTCGAAGACGTGTTCGCCGAACGTGGTGTGACGCTGGTCAAGAACGCCCGCGCCGATTCGGTGGTGCGCACCGACACCGGCGTGCGAGTGACGATGGCCGACGGCCGTACCGTCGAGGGCAGCCACGCCCTGATGACCGTCGGTGCAGTACCGAACACCGCGAGCCTCGGTCTGGAGCGGGTGGGCATCGAACTCTCGCCCAGCGGCCACATCCCGGTGGATCGGGTCTCGCGCACCGTTGCCTCGGGCATCTATGCCGCCGGGGACTGCACCGGGTTGCTCCCGTTGGCCTCGGTCGCGGCGATGCAGGGCCGCATCGCGATGTACCACGCGCTGGGCGAAGGCGTGGCGCCGATCCGGCTGCGGACGGTGGCCTCGGCCACGTTCACCCGTCCCGAGATCGCCGCGGTCGGGGTGCCGCAGACCGCAATCGATGACGGCTCGGTACCGGCCCGCACGATCACGCTTCCGCTGAGCACCAATGCCAGGGCGAAGATGTCGCTGGTGCGGCGCGGCTTCGTCAAGATCTTCTGCCGGCCCGCCACCGGGGTGGTGATCGGCGGCGTCGTGGTGGCGCCGATCGCGTCGGAGCTGATCCTGCCGATCGCCCTGGCGGTGCAGAGCCGCATCTCGGTCACCGATCTTGCCCAGACACTGTCGGTGTACCCGTCGCTATCGGGTTCGATCGTCGAGGCCGCCCGCCGTCTGATGGCGCATGACGATCTCGACTAGCCTGTCGGCATGAGTCTTGGACCCGCTCAGCGCGCGGAAGCCTGGGAGCGCCTCGGCAGCGAACAGTTCGACGTGGTCGTCATCGGCGGCGGTGTGGTGGGTGCCGGCGCGGCACTAGACGCCGCCACTCGCGGCCTGCGCGTTGCACTGGTCGAAGCCCGTGACTTCGCGTCCGGCACCTCCAGCCGAAGTTCGAAAATGTTCCACGGCGGCCTGCGCTACCTGGAGCAGCTGGAGTTCGGCCTGGTGCGTGAGGCGCTGCACGAGCGGGAACTTTCGCTGACCACGCTGGCCCCGCATCTGGTGAAGCCGCTTCCCTTCCTCTTTCCCCTCACCAACCGCATCTGGGAGCGGCCCTATATCGCCGCCGGCATCTTCCTCTACGACCAACTCGGTGGCGCGAAATCTGTTCCCGCCCAGCGTCATCTGACCAAAGCCGGAGCGTTGCGGTTGGCACCCGGACTCAAGCGCAGCTCCATGATCGGCGGCATCCGCTACTACGACACCGTGGTCGATGACGCCCGGCACACCATGATGGTCGCCCGCACGGCAGCCCACTACGGCGCGGTGGTGCGGACCTCGACCCAGGTGGTGTCACTGTTGACCGAAGGCGACCGTGTGGTCGGCGTCACGGTGCGGGATTCGGAGAACGGCGCGGTTGCCGACGTTCGCGGTCACGTCGTCATCAACGCCACCGGGGTGTGGACCGACGAGATCCAGGCGCTGTCCCACCAGCGCGGCCGGTTCCGGGTCCGGGCGTCCAAGGGCGTGCACATCGTGGTGCCGCGGGACCGCATCGTCAGCGAGGTGGCGATCATCCTGCGCACCGAGAAGTCGGTGCTGTTCATCATCCCGTGGGGGACGCACTGGATCATCGGCACCACCGACACCGACTGGAACCTGGACCTGGCCCACCCCGCCGCCACCAAGGCCGATATCGACTACATCCTGGAAACCGTCAACACCGCGCTGGCCAACCCGCTCACCCACGACGATATCGACGGGGTGTACGCCGGTCTGCGGCCGCTGCTGGCCGGTGAGGACGAGGAAACCTCGAAACTGTCCCGCGAGCATGCGGTGGCCTCGCCGACGCCCGGCCTGGTCGCCATCGCGGGCGGTAAATACACCACCTACCGGGTGATGGGAGCCGACGCCGTCGACGCGGCTGCCGAGTTCATCCCGGTGCGGGTGGCGCCGTCGATCACCGAGAAGGTTCCCCTGTTGGGCGCCGACGGGTACTTCGCGCTGATCAACCAGACCGAGCACGTGGGTGCGGAGTACAACCTGCACCCCTACCGGGTGCGCCACCTGCTCGACCGGTACGGCTCGCTGATCGATGAGGTGCTTGCGCTGGCCGCCGAACGACCGGACCTGTTGGAGCCGATCGCCGAGGCGCCGGTGTATCTGCGCGTTGAGGCGGCCTATGCTGCCGCCGCCGAGGGTGCCCTGCACCTGGAGGACATCCTGGCCCGGCGGATGCGAATCTCCATTGAGTACCCGCATCGCGGCGTGGACTGCGCCCGCGAGGTCGCCGAAGTCGTCGCGCCGATCCTGGGCTGGAGCCCGGCCGATGTGGACCGCGAGGTCGCCACCTATATCGCCCGGGTCGAAGCCGAGGTGCTCTCCCAGACCCAACCCGATGACGCCTCGGCCGATGCGTTGCGGATCGCCGCACCCGAGGCGCGCGCGGAGATCCTCGAACCGGTGCCCTTGCAGTGAAGGACGTACTCGGACCGGCCCGGCTGCGACTTCATGGCGGCAACGTGGCCGACGAGTTCAGCCGCAGGTTCGGCCCGGCCGCGAGGGCAAAGGTGGTCGCCGGCGGGGTTTTCAAAGCCGACGGTGTGGTGCTGGACGCGCACACCGATATGCCAGCCGGATCGTTTGTGTACCACTATCGCGACCTTCCCGATGAAGTCGACGTGCCGTTCGACATGCCGGTGCTCTACCGCGACGCGAACCTAGTCGTGGTCGATAAGCCGCACTTCTTGGCCACCATGCCGCGCGGATCGCATGTCGCGCAGACCGTGCTGGTGCGGCTGCGCCGCGAGCTTGATCTGCCTGAGCTCAGCCCGGCGCATCGACTGGACCGGCTGACTGCGGGGGTGCTGCTGTTCACGGTGCGCCGCGAGGTGCGCGGTGCCTATCAAACCCTGTTCGCCCGCGGTGAGGTGACGAAGACGTATCTGGCGGTGTCGTCGGTTAATCCGGGTCTGGTTGGGCCGCAGGTGGTTTCGAACCGGATCGTTAAGCGTCGCGGTGTGTTGCAGGCGCGGATTGAGCCGGGGGAGCCGAATGCCGAGACGCTCGTCGAACCGTTGGGCGGGGGTCGCTATCGACTGACTCCGCGGACCGGACGGACCCATCAGCTGCGTGTGCACATGGCCGCTCTCGGGGTCCCGATCGACAACGATCCGTTGTATCCAGACGTGATCGACGTCGAACCGGGCGACTTCACCGCTCCGCTGCGGCTGATCGCCCAGCGATTGGAGTTCGACGACCCGCTGACCGGTGAGCGTCGGTGCTTCGTAAGCTCGCGGACATGATCGAAACCCGGCGCCTCACCGTCGACGGCATCGGAACGTCGGTTCTGGTAGGCGGATCCGGTGAGCCCGGCGAGGCGGTGGTGTTCGTGCACGGCAACCCCGACTCGGGTTCGGACTGGATGCCGTTGATGACGCGGATATCGCCGTTCGCCCGCGTCATCGCACCGGATCTGCCGGGCTTCGGGGCCGCGGACGCGCGCGGGGATAACGACTACACGATCTACAGTTACGCCCGATTCCTCAATGGCGTGATCCGGGAGTTTGACCTGACCCGGGTGCACCTGGTGGCCCATGACTACGGCGGACCGTTCGCCGCGGCGTGGGCCGCCGACCACCCCGACCGCGTCGCCAGCGTGACGTTCATCAACACCGGCGTGCTGATCGGCTACCGGTGGCACCGGATGGCGCGGCTCTGGCGCACCCCGGTTGTCGGCGAGCTCGTCATGCGCGCGATTCGCTCCGGCTCTGCCCGCACCATGCTGGTTCGGGAGAATCCGGGCCTGCCGGTGCAGTGGGTGAACACCATCGTCGGTCACCTGATGCCGGAGAAGACCCGCCGAGCCGTACTGCGGCTGTACCGGTCCACCCGGCCGACGGATATGGACCAGCTGGCCGCGCGGCTGCGCCAACACGACCACGATGCGCTGGTGGTCTTCGGCGACGCCGACGCCTATATCCCGGCCGATCTGGCGCATCGGCAGGTGCAGGTTTTCCCCCGCGTCGACATTCGGATTCTGCGCGGCCTGGGCCACTGGTCCTGGCTCGAGGACACCGATGCGGTGGCGGATCAGGTTGTGCCGTTCCTGAAGGAGCGGATCGGAAAGGAAAAATCGAGATGAGTGCTGATGAACGGCCGGTCAATCTCAAGGCGGTCGCGAACCTGCCGTCCGATGCGCCGGTGGTGATGATCAACATGCTCAAGTTCAACGACGGCCCCGGTGTGGGCAGCTACCTGCAGTATTCGCGCGAGGTCGCGCCCCATCTGGAGCGGGCCGGGGGGAAGGTCCGTTATGCCGGCGCCACGCCGGTGAACGTCATCGGCGACGGCGAGCGACCGTGGTGGGACGCCATCCTGGTGGTGGAGTACCCCTCGCCGCAGGCCTTCATCGACATGGTGACCGATGCCGAGTATCAAAAAGTGCACGAGCACCGCGCCGCCGCGCTTGAGCAGGGGGACCTTGTCGCCACGTCGCAGTGGATGCCCATCTAGGGCCTTCAGTCCCTAGCCTGGTGGCCGAACGCTCGGCCAGAATTGCGGTATGGACGATGACCACGAGCTGATTCTGGTCGCCGCGTACGAAGATGTGGATACCGCACGCGCCGACTTCCATAAACTCGAGAAGCGACTGAAGCACGGGCTTGAATTCCGCGGTTCGGCGCTGGTGTGCAAGAACGCCGACGGCCACCCCGAGGTGGTGGAGGCCGCCAACCGCCATGGCCGGGTGGGGGCCGGTATGGGGGCCGGCATGGGCTTGCTGTTCGGAATGTTCGCCCCGCCACTGGGACTGTCGCTTCTCGTCGGGGCGACACTCGGCGGGCTGGTCGCCTTATTCGCCGAGCATGAGCTTCGGTCCGGGTTGCGCCGTGAGATCGGTGAGGAACTCGAGGCCGGCACCGCCGTCATCATCACGGTGGTTTACCCGAATGGGCGGGCCCCGGTGGAGACGACTCTGGAGAACGCTGACACCGTCCGGGAAATGCGGATGGATAAGTCCACCATCACCAGTCTCGATCAGGCTGTCGCCGAGGCGATAGCGCAGATCGGCCACAATGCAGATGGAATGGTCAGCGTTGGCAGGACGGGCACCAGAAACTGACGCGTTCTGCCGCCTCTCGGCTCCGCTGGATTGGGGTGGCGCAGCGTCGGCAGGGTTGCCCGCCGCGGCCGTAGACCCACAGTTCCTGGCCCGTTCGGGTGTTACCGGTGGTGGTTCTCGCGTGGCGGGAGCGGTTGGCCCACAACATGTCGCGGGCTCTACTGACCGTTCTTTCCGGGTCGGTGAGCGCGCTGACCGGGCTGGTGGGCAGTCGGCCGAAGAGGAAGCACAACTCGTTGCTGTAGACGTTGCCGATTCCGGCTAAGTTGCGCTGATCCAATAGTGCTTGCGCGAGTGGTCGGTCGGGGTCTGCGGCGAGGTTGGCGGCGGCCTGCTGCGGGTCCCAGTCCTCGCCGAGCAGATCCGGACCCAGGTGGGCGACGGTTTCCATGTCTGTTTGGCGGTCGAGGATCTCGAGGACTCCAAGGTCGATGCCGACGGCGGTGATACGGCCGGCTTGCAGGAGGATCCGTATCTTGTGATCGGGCACGCCGCGCGGTGAGATGCGCCAGCTGCCATCCATCTTCAGATGTGAGTGAATGGTGGCCGGGCCGACCCGGATGAACAAGTGCTTGCCCCGGCTGAGCACGTCGTCGACGCGCTCGCCGGTCAGGTCGACGGTCGCGTATCGGGGGACCCGGATATCGCAGCGGGTCAGGGTTTTGCCGAGCAGGGCGTCGCGCAGGATCGCGGCGGTGCGAAAGACGGTGTCGCCTTCGGGCATGGGTTGAGGGTAAGGGAAGCGGGCCTAGGATCGGCCGCTCAAGAGGAGCAGGTTAGGCTTGATTACTGAAATGGCGTGCACGTGGATAGAGTCAAAATGCTGGACAAACTGACGCGTGATCGGTCATCTGCCAGGGTGATCGGCGGCGTAACTTGCCGTTCGCTCGCAATCCCGCCGCTGCACGACCAACTTGCCGGTCACTCTGCGCGCAGCGGGCTTCGATTCGTCTCGAGGCCGGAGTCGTCGTTCCTATGACGGTCACCCTGACTGGTGCGACAGGCTTCGTCGGAAGGCAGGTCGTGCGAGTGTTGCTTGAGCGCGGTTGCCGGGTCCGGCTCATAGTTCGTGATCCAACTCGGCTGAAAGACTTGCAAGCATTATCGGCTGTGGAGATCGTGCAAACGGACGATCTTTTCGCGGAGGCGCCCGAGAGACTCCGAGTGTTGCTCGCCGACTCGGAGACGGTGATTCATGCGGCCTGGTACGCAGAGCCGGGCAAATACCTCAGCTCGCCCTTGAACCTCGATTGTCTGGCAGGGACGTTGAATCTTGCTCGCGCATTTGCGGCTGAGGGCGGTAAACGCTTCGTCGGTGTCGGTACATGTGCGGAATATGACTTGACCGTGGGTCTTCTTACGCCTGATGCGCCGCTTGCGCCGACTTCGCTTTACGCGGCGTGTAAAGCTTCGGCATTTCAAGTTATCGGTCGATATCTTGAATCGGAACGGGTGAGCTTTGCCTGGTGCCGACTGTTCTACCTGTACGGGCAAGGCGAGGACGAACTACGTTTGGTGCCCTACATTCGGAAACAGCTTGAAGCCGGCCAGGAAGCGCTGCTGACCAGCGGTGGGCAGATCCGGGATTTCGTCGATGTGGAAGAGGCAGGGAGAATGATTGCCGATGTTGCTCTGGGACACTCGGAAGGCGCAGTGAACATCTGTTCGGGAACGCCGGTAACCGTTCGGGAGCTCGCCGAAAGCATCGCTGATGAGTATGGTCGGCGGGATCTGCTGCGTTTCGGCGCTAGGCCGGATAATCCATTTGATCCGCCGAAGGTCGTCGGCGTTCGCGGGACTGGACAATGAAAGAAGAATTCCTGCTCTATACGCAGTCGGATTTTCCGATCTTCCAGAATCGGATGTACGACTCTATTGACCAAGCCCGTCAATGTACCCGCGGGGACATTCGCCTGGTGCAGGACGGCACGACCGGTTTAGTCCACAATGCAGCTTTCGAGGCCGAGTTGATGATCTATGACGCCACCTATCAAAACGAGCAAGCCCATAGTACTTCGTTCAAAAGCCACCTCGAAGAGGTCGCGACGATTATTGAACGAAACCTGGGTATTGAGGGTCTGGTCGAGGTTGGTTGCGGCAAAGCATTTTTTCTCGAACTGTTGCAGTCACGGGGCTGCTCGATTACCGGTTTCGATCCCACCTATGAGGGCGACAACCCATCGGTCGAACGACATTATTTCGATGAGACGGTCGATGTATCCGCTCGGGGGATCGTCTTGCGCCACGTGTTGGAACACATCGAGGACCCCGTTGGCTTCCTAGACGGCTTACGTGCAGCCAATGGTGGTGGGCTGATTTACATTGAAGTCCCCTGCCTGGACTGGATTCTGAACAACAGGGTTTGGTTTGACATTTTCTACGAGCACGTCAATTACTTTCGGCTGCAGGATTTCTCGAGGATGTTCGGTCGTGTTGTGGATATCGGGAACATCTTCGGCGGCCAGTATCTCTATGTGGTTGCAGACCTTGCCTCCTTGCGGTCACCCGGTTATCGGCCAGCGGATCGCGTGGGCTTCCCCGCGGACTTTTTGCCGAAGTCGATAGCCTTCGCCAAGTCGAAAGCCGTATGGGGGGCCGCATCCAAGGGGGTCATTTACTCCCTGCTCAGGGAGCGTAGTCGCAACCCTGTCGATGCTTTGATCGATATCAATCCTGCTAAGTGCGGCAAATTTGTTCCGGCGACCGGTCTACGCGTGATGTCGCCCGAGGAAGCGTCCACCACGCTTCCCGTGGGCGCTGATATCTGTGTGATGAATCCTAACTACCTCGAGGAGATCCGTGGGATGACCGGTGGACGGTTCAATCTGATCGGAGTCGACCGTGAGTGACTTTGCACAGGAGAGACAAGACCGCATCGAGGCTGTCTCTGGCAATCACCATCTACGGGAACGGGCGGCCGAGTTTATGCGAAGTTCACTGCTGTCGCAGTACTCATACAACTTCGCGTGGATGTCTCGGCCAATCATTCAGTATCCGCAGGACATGGTTGCGATGCAGGAATTGATATGGGACGTTCGTCCGGATCTGATCATTGAGACCGGCATCGCACACGGCGGTTCGCTCATCCTAAGTGCGTCTATGTTGGCCTTGCTAGACATGGTTGACGCCATCGAATCCGGTGTGAGCCTGGATCCGGTCAAGTCGGATCGAAAGGTGCTTGGGATCGACATCGATATCCGCGCCCACAACTATGCGGCTATCGAAGCACACCCAATGGCTTCACGTATTGAGATGATCGAGGGTTCCAGCGTCGCGTCGGAGGTGGTGTCGCGCGTGTGCGAGATTGCTGCCGACTACGAGAACGTCTTGGTGTGTTTGGACAGTAACCATACCCATGCGCACGTGCTGGCCGAATTGGAAGCGTATGCGCCGCTCACCTCGGTAGGTAGCTACTGCGTTGTCTTCGACACCGTCGTCGAGGACATGCCGAGCGATATGTTTCCCGACCGTCCATGGGGGCCTGGCGATAACCCCAAGACTGCTGTGTTGGAATATCTCAAGTCCCACAGGGAATTCGCAATCGATAAAGCCGTGCAGGACAAACTGTTGATCACAGTAGCGCCGGACGGATTTCTCAAGAGAATCTCCTGACTTACCGCGAACACGGCAAGCGCAGGACGGCACCACTTTCTTGGTCGACTCGGGGGCAGAGCCCTAGGTGAAGTCCAGGTCGGGAATCGCGGTTACAAACCTCGCTCCAGCACGTTTCAGATCAGCCAATTCATGCCGCACTTCATTGGCGATGTTCCAGGGCAAAATGATCACGTCATCTGGTGGATTGTCCCGCAGTGCCTGTGGCGACAGGATTGGAATGTGGCTTCCTGGCATGAACTTTCCCTGTTTCGACATCGCAGCATCAGACACAAACGGTAGCAAGTCAGGCCGGATGCCGGCGTAGTTCAACAGTGTGTTGCCCTTTGCCGCCGCACCGTAAGCAGCCACCGCCCGCCCGGCTCGTTTCTGTTCAATCAGGAAGGTGAGGAAGTCGTCCTTGACGCGGTCAGCACGTTCCTGGAAGGCCGTGTAGGTCGTGAGTTGGGTGATCCCGAACTGCTCTTCCCTCGCCAGTAGCAAGCCGACGCTCTGCTCAGTTGGAATTGCTGCACTGGCATGGCACCCGTACACCCGGAGGCTGCCGCCATGGGTCGGCAGCTGCTCCACGTCCCACACGCGCAGACCGGCGGTGGCAAAAATTCTTGTCACGGCCGTGAGTGAGAGGTACGAGAAGTGCTCGTGATAAATGGTGTCGAACTGCGTGTGTTCGATCAGAGGCATCAGGTGGGGAAACTCCAGCGTGATAGTGCCCTCAGGCTTGAGGGCTGCGGAGAGGCCTAGGGTGAAGTCATTGATGTCGGGCACGTGGGCATACACGTTGTTGGCGGCGATGAGATCCGCCTGGTGTCCGTCAGCGGCCAGGTGGTGCCCCAAGGCCTTTGCGAAGAACTCTCTCAATACGGGTATACCAAGTGCTTCAGCGGCGGCGGCTGTGTTCTCAGTCGGTTCGATTCCGAGGCAGGGAATACCTGCTGCTACAAAGTTTTTCAACAGGTAGCCATCGTTAGAGGCAACTTCGATCACGAGGCTCTCAGATCCGAGTCCGAGACGATCAGTGATCGAGTTCGCATACCGGGCTGCATGGTCAAGCCAACTGGTCGAGGTGCCAGAAAAATAGGCGTAGTCGGCGCTGAACAGTTCGTCCGCTCGTGCGTAGTCTTCGGTCTGCACCAGCCAGCACTGGTCGCATACCTTGACGCGCAGCGGATAGTGAACCTCAGGCTGGCTTAAGTTCTCGGCGAGCAAATAGGCGTTTGAGGGGGGCGCAAAGCCCAAGTCGAGAAAGCTGTGCGTGAGCAGGTTGCCGCAGTGTCGGCATTTCATAACGCGACTCCGGCGAAATCGTCGCTCAGTAGCGGATGGGCCAGATCGCGGGGTGAGAGGTCCTTCGGCGTAAGGGGCCAGGCGATGTTGAGTTGCAGGTCGTCGTGACGCAGGCCGCGCTCGGACGGCGGGTGGTAGAACTCGGTGTGCAAATACAGTAACTCGCTGTTAGGTTCCAGCACCTGGAAGCCATGGGCAAAGCCTTCCGGTATCACCATCATCTGCGCGTCGGCGGGATTCAGTTCATGGGCGTACCACTTGAGAAAGGTTGGGGATTCCGATCTCAGGTCCACCGCGACGTCCCAGACCCGGCCGCGCAGGCACCGCACCATTTTCATTTCCGCATGCGGTGGTTGTTGATAATGCAGTCCGCGCACGGCCCCGACTCGAATCGTTTCCGATTGGTTGATCTGAACAATCTGACGGTGGCCGATCAGCGACTCCATTTCTTGTCCACAGTAGAGGCGCACAAACGCGCCACGATCGTCATGGTGGGGCGTGGACTGCACGATCTTCAGGTCGGGAATCGGAGTATCGAGGACCTTCACGGCTTCATCCAGTCCAGACCTGAGGCGGTCGCATCAGCGGTGTAGGCGCACAACTGATCGAGGCTCGTGACTTCGCCCGATTCCAGCCACTGCCGATACCAACTGCCGGTCTGGCGGATTGCTTGTTCGAAGCCCCATACGGGCCGCCACCCGAGCCGTGTTCTCGCCTTGGCGCTGTCGAGTCGCAGCTGACCAGCCTCGTGGGGCTGGTGGCTGTCTGTCACTTGCCAATCAAGTCGGGGCCAATCGTGCACGAGTGCTTGCAGCACCTCCTCCACGGTCCGACTTCCCTGTTGCTCGGGGCCGAAGTTCCACGGTCCGGCGCAGGTGGCGTTCCCATCGAGAAGGTGTTGACCAAGTAGCAGATAGCCACTGAGGCAATCGAGTACGTGTTGCCAGGGGCGCGTCGCTTGAGGTGACCGAATAGTCAGTTTTTGGTTGTCGATGAGGGATCGCACGAGATCGGGAATCAAGCGGTCCTCCGACCAGTCGCCGCCGCCGATCACGTTTCCGCCTCGGGCGGTGGCAAGCAGTGGGGCAACTGCGTCGTGCATGAAGGCGGCTCGATAACTCGCGGCCACGAGTTCTGCGCCGGCCTTCGATGCACTGTAGGGGTCATGTCCACCCAGCCGATCGTGTTCGCGGTAGGGCCAGGTCGATTCGCGATTCTCGTAGCACTTGTCGGTGGTGACCACTACCGCGGCGCGCACATCCGGCGTGTGTCGTACTGCCTCGAGTATGTGAGCGGTGCCCATCACGTTGGTAGACCAGGTGGCGATGGGTTCGCGGTAGGACCGGCGCACCAGCGGCTGGGCGGCCAGATGGAACACGATCTCCGGGCGCTCATCTGCGAAGACATCTCTGACCGCCGCTTCATTGCGGATATCTATCCGGTGATCTGTGACTGGCAATGCCAGGAGATCCCAATGGTTCGGTTCAGTGGCAGGGTCCAGGGCGAGTCCGATGACCTCAGCTCCCAGGGCATTGAGCCACAGACATAACCAGCTTCCCTTGAAGCCGGTATGGCCTGTGACGAGGACGCGGCGGCCACGGTAGGCGGCACCGAAAGCTTTCAGTTCCAGCATTTCCATGGTGCTTCGCCGGTAGTCCAGAGCTCCTCGAGATGGTTCTTGTCCCGGAGGGTGTCCATGGGTTGCCAGAATCCTGAATGCTCGAAGGCCATCAGTTCGCCCCCGGCGGCTAGTTTGGCCAGTGTTCCGGCTTCGAAGGAGGTCTGGTCGCCGTCGATGTAATCAAGTACCGCGGGGGACAGGACGAAGAATCCACCGTTGATGAGACCGCCATCGCCTCGTGGCTTTTCGACAAAGCGGGTGACCCGGCCGCCTTCAGATTCGATGGCACCATAGCGCCCCGGCGGCAGTACCGCCGTCACTGTTGCCGGCCGGCCGTGTTCGCGGTGAAATTCCACACTTGCGGCGATGTCGACATCGCTGAGTCCGTCGCCGTAAGTGAAGCAAAAGGCCTCATCGTCGGCGATGTAGGGAGCCGCTCGCTTGAGGCGTCCGCCTGTCAAGGTGTCGTCACCGGTGTCGACCAACGTGACCCGCCACGGCTCGGCGTGGCGCTCATGCACCTCCATTGAGTTCGTGGAGATATCGAATGTCACATCCGACATATGGAGGAAGTAATTGGCGAAATACTCCTTGATGACATAGCCCTTGTAGCCGCAGCACACGACGAAATCGTTGATGCCGTGGTGGGAGTAGATCTTCATGATGTGCCACAAAATCGGCCGCCCGCCGATCTCGACCATCGGCTTCGGCCGAACCGAGGTTTCCTCACTGAGACGCGTGCCCAAGCCGCCGGCGAGTATCACGGCTTTCACTTAGTCAAGTCACCTCTCCGGGGGCTCACCTCGTTCGACACTGCTCGTGTCCCCCATCCATGCACTTCATATTCTATGCCATGGCATCTCGGGTCAGTCGCGACAACTGGGGAACCCGTACGTCGCAGCAGGGCAGGGTCTTGCTAAACAGAGTGTCACGGAGTGTGGCGGCGGTGCGAAAAACGGTGTTGCCTACGGGCATTTGGTCAGCGTGTGATGGTCGCTTCGCTCTCGATTCGATCCATGGCTTCAGCCAACGCAGTCGCCTGCGTCGATGACGCAGTTCCATTAATCAGGATCACGGATCCGCCGCCGTTGTCACCTGGGACGGCAATGGCAATCCTGGCAGCTATCAAATTCTTTTGCTCGCAGGTCTCGAAGTTCTTAAATCCGCTGAATCCGCTAATCGTTGACGGCTCGGCCGGACCTTGGCTGACACAGCCGTCTAACAGAGTTTCTTCGGCCATCTCCTGTGCCGCCTTATTCGCGTCATTAGGGTCGCCGGTGGCGGAGTTGAACAAAGTCACCGAGATAGCCGCGTTGTCGGGCGCCTTACCGTATTGAATAGCCGCCACGTCGGCCGAGTCCGTCGAGGCCGCGTCGGCGTTGAGAGTCTCCGGGTCGGCGGACCAGCTCTGCAGTTCCGGCAGGGTGACGGTCGGCCAGCCGGCGGGGGAAGGCTTGGTCGACTCAGCCTGAGCACTGCCGGTCGCCGATGCGGCGATAGACGACGTCGCGGCGGTTGCCGTAGTGGTGCTGTTCGCCTCCGTCTTAGTGCCAGCCCCGCAGCCCGCGAGTGCGAGGCTCAGGACCAGGGCGGCCACACCAGCTGCGTGGCCGTACAGGGTGGTGCTTTTCATCGCCGAAACCTCTCTTTGGGACGTCAGAAATCGGTTGGACGCTCCACCACCGGACTACCAGGTGTCAATAGTCACGCGAAAATCGCCGCCGTTTGCAACGACTTTTATCGCATTCGTAATCCGCGTGGTGTCCGGGCGAAGCCGGCGGCGATCAGGGAATCGACGGTGTCGCCGCGTTGGCTGTTGGTAGCGGTGTCGAGGACGGATACGCCGTCGAGCCTTTCGACGAGGATTCCTCCCACGCGGCCGATACCAACCAGTTCGGCCAGGGCCCCTGCCGCGGCCCGTTGCGCCTCCGGATCGGCGCTGAAATTCACCAGGGATCGTCCGCCTCGCTCCAGGAACCAGACCAGGTCGCCATCGACCATCACCACCAGTGCACCGGCCTTGCGGCCGGGACGGTGCCCGGACTCGCCTGCCGGCCAGGGCAGCGCGGCGCCGTACGGGTTGGCCGGGTCAGTCGCGGCCAGCACGACAGCGTCGTAGGGAGGTTGGGCTGAGTCCAACGGGTCGGCGTATGCCCGCAACCGGTCCACGGTGGAGGCAATGGCGAATTGGGCGCCGCCGAGGGATTCGACGAAGTAGCCGCGTTGGCAGCGGCCGGCCTCCTCGAAAGCGGTCAGCACCTTGTAGAGCATGGCGAACCCGCCCGGCACTCCCTCGGCGGCAACCGCCGATTTTGTGAGCACGCCATATCTGTTCATGAGCAGTTCGGCGGTGAAATGGGCGCGCAAGGTGGAATCGGGTTCGCGCGCTGGCACCGAAGACCAACGCCCGGCCACGGTGGGGTCCAGTGTTCGGGTCGGCGGCTGAGTGAGCGAATAGCGGCTCAGCCGGGGTGCGCGGCGGTGTCGGTGGGCGGGCGTCCCGGAGCGTCGTGAGCCTGGCTTGCGGGCCCCGGTGAGGATGGCGCGGACCGGGGCGAAGGTGTCGCCGGTGACCCAGCCGCCCCAGATGAGTTCCCACAGTCCGCTTTTGACGGGGTCCTCGTTGGGGGCGCCGTCAGCGAGTTGGCGGAAGAAGTACGCGCCCCGCGAATCGCCGGGGTGGCCCAAGATGTCAAGGATTGCGCGGTGGGCGTCGGTGTGGTCGAACTCGGCGGGAGCACCGAGTGTCAGGGCCGCGGAGTCGGCATGATGAAACACCACCCAACCGTCATGGGCGGAGATCGCTCCGGCGCCCGACCAGATGACTTCGCCGGAGGCGAGCAGCTCGTCGAGCATCGCCGGCTCATACCCGCGAACGCGCGGTGCGAACACCAGTGATTCGACCGCTGAGGCGGGCAGTGGAATGCCGGCGAGTTGGTCGATAACAGCAGCCAGGCCGTCCACTCCAGAGCTCGCTGTGGCACCGACCTGCTGCCAGGCCGGTAGGAATCGTGCGTAGGCACGCGTGCTCACCGGTTCCACCTGTGCGCGCAGCGCAGCCAGCGAGCGCCGCCGCAGGATGTGCAGAACCTCGGTATCGCACCACTGGTCGGACTCATCCGAGTCGCTGAATTCGCCGCGAACCAGCTTGGTGTCCAACGACATTTGAGTCAGCACATCGGCAGCCACGCGTCGGCCCAGGCCGAATCGCTCGGCGGCATCCGAGGTGGTGAACGGGCCTCGGGTGCGGGCGTAGCGGCTCAGTAGTTCACCCAGCGGATCTGCCGAATCCTCGGTGAAACTGGCCGGAACCCCGACCGGGACGGCGACTCCGACCGCATCACGCAACCGGCCGATGTCCTCGATGGCCACCCACCACTGCTGTCCGGCATAGGAAACTTGAAGTACCCGCTTGGCGGTGTGCAATCCGTCCAGCCACGGTCCAATATCGGATGCCGTTGAACGGGCCGCGATTTCGGACTCGGTGAGCGGCCCGAGTAATCGCAATAGATCGGCTACACCTTCGGCGTCGCGGGCCCGGCGGTCATCGGCCAGGTGCTGCAATTGTCGCGCAGTGGCGGCGACCACCTCGGCGTCGAGAAGCTCCCGCAACTCGATCCGGCCGAGCAGTTCGGCGAGCAGGGTGGTGTCCAGCGATAGCGCTGCCGCACGCCGTTCGGCCAGTGGGCTGTCGCCCTCGTACATGAACGCCCCGACGTAGCCGAAGAGCAGCGAGGCGGCGAACGG
>Ga0164295_10002310_pt1 | contig 15732 bp, 18 predicted proteins | sample GEODES006metaG_FD_111798 | JGI IMG/M metagenome (GOLD analysis project Ga0164295, IMG submission 111798) | Oligotrophic lake water microbial communities from Sparkling Lake, Wisconsin, USA - GEODES006 metaG | ecosystem: Environmental > Aquatic > Freshwater > Lake | place: USA: Sparkling Lake... | reverse complement strand
TCACTTACAGCCCGGCGACGAACGCGTCGTAGGCCGCCTTGTCCAGCAGGCCATCCAGTTCGGACGCATCGGCCAGCGTCAGCTTGAAGAACCAGCCTTCGGTTTCGGGCGCCGTGTTGACCAGCGCCGGATCATCGGTCAGCGCCGGGTTGGCTTCGGTGACGGTGCCCGACACCGGCGCGTACACATCCGATGCGGCCTTGACCGATTCGACCACGGCGGCTTCCCCGCCCTTGGTCACGGCGCGGCCGGCTTCCGGCAGTTCGACGAACACGACATCGCCCAATTGGCCCTGCGCGTAATCGGTGATGCCCACGGTGGCGGTATCGCCATCGACATCGATCCACTCATGATCCTGCGTATAGAGGCGGCTCATGCTTTGGTCCCTTCCCTGACATAATTCTTCTGCTTGAACGGCATCGGCACGACGCGCGCGCCGATGCGCTTGCCCCGCACATCAATCTCCAGCGCGGTGCCGTCGCCAGCATGCGCGGTTTCAACCATGGCCATGGCAATCGGCACATTCAGGCTGGGCGCGAAGCCGCCGGACGTGACGACCCCCACCTGACGCCCCCCTGCCCAAACGGTGGCGCCCTCGCGCGCTGGCAGCCGGCCTTCCACGCTGAGGCCCACCCGCTTGCGCGGCGCACCGTTCAGCAATTGATCGAGGATCAGCGATGTCCCCGGAAAGCCGCCTTCGGTTTTGCGGCGCTTGGAAATGGCATAGGCCAGATCGGCCTCGATCGGCGTGACACTGGTATCAATGTCATGCCCATAAAGCGGCAGCCCGGCTTCGAGCCGCAGCGAATCGCGTGCGCCCAGCCCGATGGACTTGACCTCCGCATGCGCCAGCAAGGCTTCGGCCAACGCCTCGGCAGAAGCCGCCGGCACCGAGATTTCATAGCCATCCTCGCCGGTGTAGCCCGACCGTGTGATGCCCAGCGTGATGCTGTTCCACAGGAACCGCGCACCGGCCATGAATTTCAGATCGGCAAAACCGGGCTGGTCCGCTTCGGCCGGAGCCAGCGCCAGCCGCCCCATCACGGTGACCGCCTGCGGCCCCTGCAGGGCCAGCAGCGCGTGATCCTCCATGTGGGTCAGTGTGATGCCGGCGGGCAGCCGCGCCTGCATGTGCGCGATGTCGCCCGCCTTGGTGGCACCATTGACCACCATATAATAGCTCTTGCCGGTGTTGGTGACCATCAGATCGTCGATGATGCCGCCATCATCGGTCAACAGCAGCGAGTATCGGGTGCGGTGCGGCTGCAGGGCCAGGAAATCACCGGGCGCCAATGTTTCCAACCACGCGCCCGCGCCGTCGCCTTCCACCAGCAATTGCCCCATGTGCGAAACATCGAACAGCCCGGCGGATTCACGCGTCCACACATGTTCGGCGATGATGCCTTCAAACTGGATCGGCATGGCATAGCCGGCAAAGCCCACCATGCGCGCGCCCAGGCGGCGATGCAGCGCATCCAACGGCAGCGATTTCAGATCGGCTTCGGCCATGTAACCCCCGGCAACAACAGTTGCGCCCGGCATGGTTGCCGACCGCCTGTCCCCCACTGTCGCCAGACCTGAGAGCTTTGACCGGGTCACTTGCGTGACCGCGGCTTACCCCTTCGGTGGGGCATGGCCACAAGGCCATACCCGCTTTCCAGAGTGTCGCTGATACGCCGGCGCGGTCCTTGGGCCTGAGAGATTCCGGGGGCGGCTTGCTCCTTCGGCGGTGAGCATCGGCCTTGCAGCCCCACCCACACTCTCCCGCGCGCGGCGCCGGAGTTTCCCCCGGCGACACCACCGCGATTGGGCGATGCCCGCGCGCCTGTCAATGGCCGGATTGCCACCCGGCTGAAACAAGCCCGGCCGCGGCCGTTGCTGGCTGCAGGAGGGCGTGACGATGGGCAAATATGGCTCGGTGCTGGCGCTGGTGATCGGCTTTGTGCTGGCGATGGGGATGCACGGTGCGAACCGCGTCGAAGCGCCGCGCACCGGGCCGGCGCTGCCCGAACTGGCGCGCAGCGCGGCCGGCGCTGGCGTCACCATCGGCGATGCGTGGCCGGCGTCGGCGGATCTGGCCGGGTTGCAGACCGGCTGCGCCAAGGCCTGCACGCGCAGCGATTATCGGCCGCTGGCCCCCTGGGAAGCGCAGCCGCCGCTGCCGCAACTGGCCGGCGACCTGCGCCTCACATGGCCGGGGCGTCAGGACGGTAGCCAGCGGTTGCAGAGCGGCACCGCGCCGCCTGCTGCCCTGGCCCGCCTGCAAGCCACGCCGATGCAGTTTGCCACCGAGCCGCTGGCGATGCCAGCCCGTGCGAGCAGCCTGAGCGATGGTCCGTGGCTGAACCTGGCACCCACGCCGGAACCGCAGAGCTGGGCACTGTTCATCACCGGCATGTTGATGGTCGGCCGCCAGCTGCGGCGCCGCAAATCGGCTTATTTGGCGACGTTGTAGGCCAGGGACTGATCGTCGAGCTGGAAGCCGAGCAACACCTCGAAGCTGGCGGCGCGCAACGCGGCGCGCACTTCGGGATCGGCCATCGGATCGGTGGCGGCATCGATTTCGCCCGGCTTGCGATTGCGGTTGATCTTGCCAAGGATCTCCGCCGAAACGGCCGCCGCCCGGCGCGACACGCTGACGTCGGCCGTGCCGCTGGCCAGCGCGCGCTCCTGCCCGGCAGCGAACTTCACCTGCACCTGGGCAATCTGCTTGGCGTTCACCAGATTGCCGGCCTGCACCATCGCGACGAACAACGGCAAGGTGACGCTGCGCGCCGCGGTGATGTCGGTGCGGCGCGCCACCACATCATAGGTGATCCGCGACTGGAAAAACTCCGCCGTCTCGACACAGGTATCGCGGACGTTGGTGATGGACGCCACCAGATCGAGGTTGGCGACATCGGGCTGGCCGGGGCGGAACAGGCTGATATCGCCAGCATAGGCCGCCACCGCCACCGCCGGGCAGGACGAGCGATTGACCACCAGCGGATTATTGTCACAGCCGGCCAGAGCCAGCGCTGCCAGCGCTGGCAGCGCCAGGCGGGCAGAGGTGCGAAATGCGGGCGTCATCATCGGGGCCATGTCCCTCTCCTATGGGGCAAACGCCGCGGGGGCAAGCCACTGCTGGGGGGTGGCGCGGCATTGGCAGTTGGCGTAAAGCGCGGAGCATGAGCAGCGCTGCACCCGCCCCCACGCTTCCTGAAGCTGATGTCATCTCGCCGGCCGCCCGCCCGGCCCTGAATGTGCTGGTCGCTGCGCCGCGCGGCTTTTGCGCCGGGGTCGATCGCGCCATCCATATCGTCGAACTGGCGCTGGAGCGCTGGGGCGCGCCGGTCTATGTCCGCCACGAGATCGTGCACAACAAGTTTGTCGTCGACAGTCTGAAGGCCAAGGGTGCCCTGTTTGTCGAGGAACTCGATGAAGTGCCTGACGGCGTGCCGGTGGTATTTTCCGCCCATGGCGTACCCAAGGCCGTGCCGGCCAAGGCCGAAGAGCGCGGCCTGACCTATGTCGATGCCACCTGCCCGCTGGTGTCCAAGGTGCATCGCCAAGCCGAACGGTTGGTCGCCGCCGGACGCCATATCCTGTTCATCGGCCACCATGGCCATCCGGAAGTGATCGGCACCTTCGGCCAGGTGCCCGATGGCGCCATGACCCTGATCGAGACGGTGGAAGACGCGCAGCGCATCCAGCCCGCCGACCCGGCCAATCTGGGCTTCCTGACGCAGACCACGTTGAGCGTGGACGACACCTCGGACATGGTTGCCGAACTGAAGCGCCGCTTCCCGGCGATCGAAGGCCCGCGCGGCGACGACATCTGTTACGCCACATCGAATCGCCAGGCTGCGGTGAAGGCCATGGCGCCGCGCTGCGATCTGGTGCTGGTGATCGGCGCACAGAACAGCAGCAACAGCCAGCGCCTGCGCGAGGTCGCCGAACGCGAAGGCGCACAAAGCTGGTTGATCCAGCGCGCCGTCGATATCGATTGGCGCTGGTTCGATGGCATCAGCACCGTCGGCATCACCGCCGGGGCATCGGCACCCGAACTGCTGGTGCAGGAAGTGCTGACCGCGCTTGGTGAACGCTTTGTGGTGATTTCGGAGAATATCACCACCGCGGTGGAAGAGGTGGTGTTCAAGCTGCCGCGCTCGCTGACGGCCTGAGTCTGGACTATGGCGGTTTACACGCCGGTCAGCGCTGATGATCTGGCCGGGTTTCTGGCCGGCTATGATGTCGGCGAAGCGGTCAGCTTCAAGGGCATCGCCGAAGGCGTCGAGAACAGCAATTTTCTGGTCGAAACAACGCGCGGCCGTTTTTTCCTGACGCTGTATGAAAAGCGCGTGGCAGAAGACGATCTGCCCTGGTTTCTGGCGCTGATGGGGCATCTGGCGGCCAAGGGCTTGCCGGTGCCGGGGCCGATCCGCGACCGGCAGGGGCACAGTCTGCAACGCCTGAATGGCCGCCCGGCCTGCATGATCGAATTTCTGCCGGGCGTGAGCGTGACCGAAGCAACGCCGGCACAGGCCCATGAAGTGGGCGCCGCGCTGGCTGCGATGCACCGCGCGGCCGAGGATTTCACCGCCGTGCGCCCCAACAGCCTGGGGGTTGAGGCATGGGCGCCGCTGGCGTCACGATGTGATGGCCGGCTGGTCGAGATTGACCCCGCATTGCCCGGCCTGGTCGATGCCGGGCTGGCGGCGACGGGGCACTGGCCATCCGGGCTGCCGATTGCGACCATTCATGCCGATCTGTTCCCGGACAATGTGCTGTTGCTGGACGGCGCGGTCACCGGCCTGATCGATTTCTATTTCGCCTGCACCGATGCCCGCGCCTATGACGTGGCGGTCACCCATGGCGCCTGGTGTTTTTCCGCCGATGGTCGGCAATTTTTCCCGGAGCGCGCGGCGGCGTTGATGGCCGGTTATGCCAGCGTGATCACGCTTTCCCCGGCGGAACGCGCCGCGCTGCCGTTGCTGGCAGCCGGCGCGGCGCTGCGCTTCACGCTGACGCGCGCCTATGACTGGATCAACACCCCGGCCGATGCCCTGGTGACGCGCAAGGATCCGATGGCGTTTGCGCGGCGCATGGCGTGGTATTTGGACGCGACCCCGGAGCAAATGGGTGGCTGAGGCGCTGGCCGCAAAGCTTCCTGCGGTGGCGATTTTCACCGACGGTGCCTGCAAGGGCAATCCCGGCCCCGGCGGCTGGGGGGCGATCCTGCGCTTTGGCGGACAGGAAAAGGAACTGAACGGCGCCGAAACGCTCACCACCAACAACCGCATGGAATTGCAGGCGGCGATCAGTGCGCTTGCGGCGCTGACCCGCCCGTGTAGCGTCGATCTGACCACCGACAGCGTCTATGTGCGCGACGGCATCACCAAATGGGTGATCGGCTGGCAGCGGAACGGCTGGAAAACCGCCGACAAGAAGCCGGTGAAGAATGACGACCTCTGGCAGGCCCTGCTGGGCGCGGCCCGCCCGCATCAGGTGCGCTGGCATTGGGTGAAGGGTCACGCCGGCCATGCCGAGAACGAGCGCGCCGATGCGCTGGCCAATGCCGCGATTGCGGCGATGCAGGCGTTGCAGCGCACCGGTTAGGCGGGCCGGCCGTTCACGGCCGCGACGTTCCGCCGCTTGACAGCAAGCCGCACCGATGGCCGTCTTGTGCGCACTGCCAAAAACATGAGGTCCAAATCGGGCCCGAACCACAAGGCAGCACAGTTGGGGAGGATGGATTGCGCCAGCAATTCTACAGCCGCGTGTCTGCGACACTGGACGAGATCCGCGCCGCCGGCCTGGAGAAACCCGAGCGCGTGCTGGTTGGCCCGCAAGGCACCCATGTGCAGGTGGCCGGCCGCAACGCGCCGGTGCTGAATTTCTGCGCCAACAATTATCTCGGCTTGGCCAATGATCCGCGCGTGGTTGCCGCCGCCAACCGCGCCAGCGACGCATGGGGCGCCGGCCTCGCCTCCGTGCGCTTCATCTGTGGCAGCCAGACCATCCACAAGCAGTTGGAAGCCGAAATTGCCGCCTATGTGGGCCAGGAGGATGCGATCCTGTTCGCTGCCGCCTTCGATGCCAACGGCGGCGTGTTCGAGCCTTTGTTGGGCGAGGCTGACGCCATCATTTCGGACGCGCTCAACCATGCCTCGATCATCGATGGTGTTCGGCTGTGCAAGGCGCGGCGCTACCGCTTCGACAATGGCGACATGGCGGCGCTGGATGCGGCCCTCACCCAGGCAAGGGCCGATGGCGCGCAGACGCTTTTGATTGCCACCGATGGCGCCTTTTCGATGGACGGTTCGGTGGCCGATTTGGCCGGCATCGCCGCCCTCGCCGACAAGCATGACGCGCTGGTGCTGGTCGATGATTGCCACGCCACCGGGTTCCTTGGCACCGGCGGGCGCGGATCGGCCTTCGTCGCCAATCCGCCGGCGCGGGTCGATATCGTTAGCGGCACTTTCGGCAAGGCGCTGGGCGGCGCCATGGGCGGCTTCATCGCAGCGCGCGCCGAGGTTGTGGCGCTGCTGCGCCAACGCGCGCGGCCTTATCTGTTCTCCAATGCCCTCGCCCCATCGGTGTGCGGCGCCAGCCTGGCAGCGCTGGCCATCGCTCGCTCGGCTGAGGGCGATGCCCTGCGCGCCCAGTTGGTCGCCAACGCGGCGCGCTTCCGCGCCGGCATGGCCGCGGCCGGTTTTACCCTGCTGCCCGGCCACCATCCGATCATCCCGGTGATGCTGGGCGATGCCCGCGTGGCGCAGGCCATGGCCGCCGAATTGCTCGATGAAGGCATTTACGTGATCGGCTTTTCCTATCCGGTGGTGCCGCATGGCAAGGCGCGCATCCGCACCCAGATTTCCGCTGCCCACACCAGCGCCGACATCGATACCGCCATCGCCGCCTTCGTTCGCGTCGGCCGCCGTCTGGGAGTCGTCGCATGACCGCCGCCAACAACATGATGCATGCGCTCGCCAAAACGCACGCCGCCCCCGGCATCTGGGCGATCGAAGCGCCGGTGCCCGAATGTGGGCCCGAAGATGTGCTGATCCGGATCAAGCGCACCGCCATCTGCGGCACCGACATGCATATCTACAGCTGGGATGATTGGGCGGCGAAGATCATCCCGGTGCCAATGATCATCGGCCATGAATTTTCCGGGGAAATCATCGAGATTGGCGGCGGCGTCACCCGCAGGCTGTGCCTGGGCCAGCGCGTGTCGGGCGAAGGCCATATCATCAATCTGCACAGCGCCGCCGCGCGGGCCGGGCGATTTCATCTCGATCCCGACACGCAAGGCGTCGGCGTCAACCGCGCCGGGGCCTTTGCCGAGTATCTGGCGATTCCGGCGTTCAACGTGGTGCCGCTGCCTGATGCGGTTTCCGATGACGTCGGCGCGTTGCTCGATCCGTTCGGCAATGCCGTGCACACCGCGCAGCAGTTCGATCTGCTGGGTGAGGATGTGCTGGTCGCCGGGGCCGGCCCGATCGGCATCATGGCCGCCGCCGTGGCGCGCAAGGCCGGCGCGCGCAGGGTGATCATCACCGATATCAATCCCTATCGCCTGGCGCTGGCAGCGCGCTTCACCGATTGCCGGCCGGTGAATGTGGCATCTGAGGATATTCGTGACGTTATGGCCGCCGAGGGCATCGACGATGGTTTTGGCGTGGCGCTGGAAATTTCCGGCGCACCGGCCGCCTTCGACCTGGCGGTCGATGTGCTGAAGATGGGCGGCAGATTGTCGATGCTCGGCATCCCGTCCGGCCCGGTGCACGTCAATTGGTCGACGATCATCCTGAAGGCGATCACCATCCAGGGTGTCTATGGCCGGGAAATGTTCGAAACCTGGCGCAAGATGCTGGGCCTGATCGAATCCGGCCTTGATCTGGAGCCATTGATCACCCACCGGCTGCGCCGCGAACAATTCGCCACCGGCTTTGAAACCATGGCCAGCGGCCAATCCGGCAAGATCGTGCTCGACTGGAGTTGAAACCCGCAGCGGCGGACACCATCAGCCCTCCGACAACCCCCATTGCAAAGCCCGCTGCAATCGGCTTTGAGTCGAAGCATGGTTGCTGAACCCTCTCCTGCCCCCACGGTCGCCCCCAAGGGGGTCAATGCCCAGTTGATCAAGGTCTGGACGACGTGGGGCGCGCGATTCCTGCCGTTCTCCGATGTCGCAAGCCCGACATTGCCGCTGTCGCGATTGCTGCGGCTGTCGCTGATCCAGGTCAGCGTGGGGATCAGCCTGGTGCTGCTGGTCGGCACGCTCAATCGCGTCATGATCGTCGAACTGCACGTGCCGGCAAGTCTGGTGGGCCTGATGCTGGCGCTGCCGCTGTTGGCGGCGCCGTTTCGCGCGCTGGTCGGCCACAAATCGGATACGCACAAATCGGCGATGGGGTGGCGACGGGTGCCCTATATCTATCTTGGCACCATGGTGCAGTTTGGCGGTTTGGCCATCATGCCCTTTGCCATCCTGGTCTTGTCCGGTGCCCAGGAGGCTTTTGACGAGCGCCTGTGGCTGGGCATACCGGCGGCAGCGATCGCCTTTCTGATGGTCGGGGCTGGCGTCCATATCACCCAGACGGTCGGGTTGGCGCTGGCCACCGATCTGACAACGGAAGAGCAGCAGCCCAATGTGGTCGGGCTGATGTATGTGATGCTGCTGATTGGCTCGATCGCTGCGGCGTTGTTCTTCGGTTGGGTGTTGAAGGATTTCTCACAGGGCCGTCTGATCCAGGTGATCCAGGGCTGTGGTGTGTTGACCATACTGCTGAACTTTGCCGCGCTCTGGAAGCAGGAGGCGCGGGTTCCGAGTCGGTTGCGCACGGCGCCACTCGCCCCCGATCCCAGCTTTCGCGAAAGCTGGGATTTGTTCGTGGCCCAGGAAAAGACCCTGCTGCGGCTGATCGCAGTCGGGCTGGGCACATTGGCGTTCTCCATGTCGGATATCGTTCTGGAACCCTATGGCGGCGAGGTGCTCCATTTGGGTGTCGGCGCCACCACCTTGCTGTCCGCAACGATGGCCGGTGGCAGCCTCTTGGGCTTTGCCTATGCGTCCTATGTGTTGTCCTTGGGTGCCGATCCGTTCCGCATGGCCGGCCTGGGCACGGCGATCGGCTTGCCGGCCTATGGTCTGATCATCTTTGCGGCCGGCTCGGACACGCCGGAAATCTTCACCTTGGGCGTGCTGCTGGCTGGAATCGGCACCGGATTGTTCGGTCATGGCACACTCACTGCCACCATGCGGCTGGCACCCAAAGGTCAAGTCGGCATCGCAATGGGCGCCTGGGGGGCGGTGCAGGCGACATCCCAAGGCGTGGGCGCCACCATCGGCGGGGCATTGCGCGATCTGACGCGTGGCATTGATCTGGGACTGCCACTGCCACAAGCCGCCAACGGCTATATGCTGATCTTTGGGCTGGAACTGGCGTTCATGCTGGCCACGCTGCTGGCGATCATCCCATTGCAGCGTCGCGAACAGAATGACTGAATTGCCCAGCGGTTGATGCGTTGCCGCCGAAGCGCTGGGATTGAGCAACATGCCGATGCCGGGTGGTGACGGCGCCTGCAACGCAGAGCCAGCCCGAGTCGCAGTTCATGCCAGGCATGAACGCGCAGCAACGCACGGCTGGTAATCTTCGAACGAAAAAGAGCCGGACCCCCGTCGGGGGGCCCGGCCCTGTTGTTCAGTCCCTCCGGCGCAAGGCCGGAGACAAGACTTACTTGGCAGCTTCGGCCGGAGCCGCTTCTGCAGGGGCTTCAGCAGCCGGAGCAGCTTCAGCAGCCGGAGCCGCTTCAGCAGCCGGAGCCGCTTCCATTGCGGCCGGTGCTGCAGCCTGGGCAGCAGCGCCTTCCCAGAACGCGGCGAACCACGTGGTGTGGGTCAGGATCGAGAAGTGAATCGCGAACGAAACACCAGCGACCCAGACGAGAAAGAACAGCGGCAGACCGACGCTGGGGTTGACGTAAAGCCAGATACGACCTTCATTCATGAGTCAGACTCCCCTCTTGCTTACTTCAGCCACGGCGTCAGAACGAACGCCAGGATGTGTGCAACAATCGCGGTGCCAACATAAATCCGCGTGCCCCACTTGAGGCCTTCGTTAATTTCGATCGCTTCCTTTTCGGTCAGCCCGGTCGGGTAGACCTTGGTATCATCAGCCATAGGACACTCCTCTCCCATTCGGAAAATTCGCCGGCCCGGTAATGGGCATCGGCTACCCCGCCTGTTTGCCGGAATGGGTAACGAACGCTTGCGACCCAATCCTTGCTGCAGCCCATTCGCCAGCGGCGGTCCCCAGGGAGAGACGCGGCGCGGTGTCGCAGCGTATTAATCCTTAGCCATTCCGCCGCATGTGTCAATCTGTCGCCGCACCATCATGTGCGATTGATATGTCGATTCTTCCGATCACCAAATTGTTGCATTGCAACAAAGGCATGCCGCAAATGCCGGCGGGCTTGGCGGACAGCGGCGGCCCTGCCAAGATGGTTCAACTGCCGGCAGGAAGAGCGCAATGCGCTTGCCAGCCGCGAACAAATTCCGGCTGCATCTGCATCCGGACTGGGGAGACAAGCGTATGACAATGTTCGATCGCCGCACTTTGCTGGCCGGTTCAGCCGCAGCGCTGGCGCTGCCGGGCGCCGCCCGTTCTGCGACCGCGCCGGCTGCCGCCGCGCAAAAAACCATCCGTGCCGCCATTGATCGCCAACTGCCGGAGAATATCGCCCGCATTCAGGCCTGGATCCGCAGCCCCGGTATTGCAGCGGAAAATTATCGGATGGAGGAAGCCTGCGCCTTCACCATGGACCTGATCCGCGATGCCGGCTTCCAGATGGTGAAACGCATGCCCACCACGGGCCAGCCCGGCATTTTCGCCACGCTCGACGCCGGCGCCAAACGCACCGTCGGCATTTATTTCATGTATGACGTCAAGCAGGTGAACCCTGCCGAATGGTCCAGCCCGCCGTTCGAGGCGCGCATCATCGACAAGCCGGGCTGGGGCAAGGCCATCGTCGGCCGCGGTGCCATCAATCAGAAAGGCCCGGAAGCCGCCTTCCTCGCCGCGCTGCACGCGTTTCGCGCCGCTGGCCAGAAATTGCCGGTCAACCTCGTGCTGGTTGCCGAAGGTGAGGAAGAAATCGCTTCGCCGCATTTCCACGAGATCGTGCAGGCCCCCGAAGTGCTGGCGGCCCTGAAGAAATGCGACGGCATCGTCATCCCCACCGCCTGGCAGAGCCCCAATGGCAGCACCACGATCAACCTGGGATCGAAAGGCCCGATCGAATTCCAGTTGATCGCCAGTGGCGAACGCTGGGGCAAGGGGCCAAAGGGGGACATCCACAGCAGCCAGCACGCGCATGTCGATTCGCCGGTGTGGCATCTGGTGCAGGCGCTGAACACGCTGGTGAAGGACGATGGCTTCACCCCGGCCATCGATGGCTGGTTCGACAATGTGCGCGGCCTGACCGCGCGCGAGAAAGAACTGATCGCGATGACCGCGGCCAGCCAGAACGAGGCGCAGGCCAAGGCGGCGATGGGCGTGAAAATGTGGATCAACAACGAGCCATGGCAGCAATCGCTGGAGCGTTTGGCCTCGCAGCCCACCGTGAACATCCAGGGGCTGGTCGCCGGTTACATGGGCCCGGGCGGCAAGACCGTCCTGCCCGGCCGCGCCGAAGCCAAGCTGGAATGCCGCCTGGTGCCCAACCAGACCTTCCGCGAAGCCGAAGCCAAGTTGAAGGCGCATCTGGCCAAGCGCGGCTTTGGCGATATCGAAGTGGTGGTGTCCGGCGGTTACGACCCCACCGAAACCGCCGAAGACGCCCGCGTGGTGCGGGCCCAGCAGGCCGTCTATGCCCGTTTCGGCGCGGCCGCCACGCTCTATCCGCGCAACGCCGGGTCATGGCCGGGCAGCGTCTTCACCCAGCCGCCCGTCTCCCTGCCCGCCGGCCAGTTCGGCCTGGGCCACGGCAGCGGCGCCCACGCGCCGGACGAATATTTCGTGATCGAAAGCAGCAACCCGGCGGTGCAGGGGCTGGCCGGCTGCACGGCGGGATTTGTCGATTTCCTGTATGAAATGGCGGTCGCCCGATAGGCCGGTTCAGCAGCGCAGAAGGAGGCTGACTGCAAGTTTCGCCACAGGCGACCGGAACTGACCGGATTGCAGCGCCGTTGGCATGGGTGGATGGCGACCTGCGTCAGGGCCGCGACGACGGAACATGGGCAACCCCACGTGTTTCTGTTCATCACGGGGTCGACCGGCTGCCTGCGCGGAGAATGAGGTTGAACGGATCACAGACAATCCTGTTGGTGGAGGACGAAGCCTTTGTGGCGATGATGCTGCAAGACGTGCTCGAAGCGGCTGGGTTCCCGGTGATTACGGTGCACAGCAGCAGCCTGGCCAAATCTGTTCTGGAAAGCCGGCCGGGCGATCTCGCCGCGGTCATCACCGATATTCGCCTGGGTGGCAGCGTCGACGGTTGGGAACTGGCCCACTATGCCCGATCGCAAATTCCGGATGTGCCGATCGTGTATCTGTCGGGCGGCAGCGAGCATGACCATCGCAGCATGGGCGTCGCGCACAGCCTGTTGATCAGAAAACCTTTCACCTCCGCACAGTTGCTGGCGGCAGTCAGGCCCCTGCTGGCCATGACCCCGGCGCGATAGAGGGGACAGAGCGCCGCACATGCCATCGCAGGCAATTGATGGTCTGCGGCAAGACTGAGGAAGCCCGTTGGCCCGGCAGACCGAAGCGGCGATGCCTTGGCCTTTCCGGTGGAATTTGCCGAAGAGGGCGAAGCGGGCATGGCAAAACAATCCGACGGGTTACGTGTTACCGAACCGAGTCATGCGCCCGCTGGCAAATGCGCCCGCCCTCACACCTTCACGAACCGGTCCACCCCGCCGGCATCCTTCACCCGGTTCACCCGGCCACGTTCTTCCAGCCAGTGCAGGTGCGCCACCGTCTCGCCCGTCGCCAGGCCATAATCCGCATCCCCGATCGGGCGGCGGAACAGGGCGGCGAAGCAATCGACCGCAGTGCGCGGCGTTTCACAAAACGCCTCCAGCTTCTCCAGTTTGCCGTGGTGATCGGCGGCGAGTTGATCGAGGCGGGTGTGCAGGCCGAAGAACGGCTCGTTATGCGCTGGCAGCACCAGCACGTCGGCCGGAATGGCGCGCAAGCGTTCGATGCTTTCCAGCCAGTCGGCGAGCGGATCGGCGTAGGGCTCGGTGGGATAGACCGACACATTGCTGGTGATGCGCGGCAGCACCTGATCGCCGCTGATCATCAGGCCATCACTGACCAGGCAGGCATGTTCGGGGGCGTGGCCGCGGCCGACGACCACCTGCCATTGCCGTGCGCCAATGGTCAGCACATCGCCATCGCGCAGCCGCTTGAAGCCGGCGGGCATTTTCGAGATGATCTTGCCGAAATTGCCCCAGGCCTTGGCCTTCATCGCCGCCACCTGTTCCTCGCTCCAGCCGGCGCGGATGGAAAAGGCCACGGCTTCATCCGGCGGGGCATCGCGCACATCCAATGTGAGCGTGCGCGCCAGCAGATATTCGGTGCGGGTGATTTCCAGCGGCACGTTGAATTTGCGGCACAGCCAGCCGGCCATACCGAGATGATCGGGGTGATAATGGGTGACGATCACCCGCGTCACCGGCTTGGCCTTGAACGGCCCGGCCAGCAGCGCTTCCCAATTGGCCTTGCTGTTGGGCAGGCCGACGCCGGTATCGACGATCGCCCAGCCCCCATTTGGCCCGTCGCCTGCATCCAGCACCCACAGGTTGATATGATCCAGGCCGAACGGCAGGCCCATGCGCACCCAGTGCACGCCTGGCGCCACTTCATGCGCTTCGCCGGGGCCGGGCACCCAGCGGCCAAAGGGATAATCGAGGCCGCGCATGCTGTCGGGCGTGCGCGCTTCGGTGCTGGCCTGGCCGGCGGAAATGGGCAAGAGCGGCGGCGGTTCCATGGTGCAGCGCTAGCCTGCCCATGGCGCGGCGTCGACTCTCCTTGCCGACAGGATGGGGGTGAGGCAGGAAGCGCGGGTTATGCACCCCAATGCCGCCTTCCGCAGCGACGATGATCCGCTGGCCTTTGTGGCCGCGTACAGCTTTGCGCATGTTTTCGGCCAGACGCCGGCCGGCCCGCGCGTGGCGCACGCGCCGGTGCTGGTGACGGCGCAGGGCAGCCTGATGTTCCACCTGGCCAATGGCAATGCGTTGGCGCAGAGGCTGGATGGCATGGTTGCCGTGGCCAGCATCGGCGGGCCGGGCCATTATGTATCGCCCAATTGGTATGCGGAACCGGCGAACAACGTGCCGACCTGGAATTATCAAGCGATCGAAGTAGAGGGGCCGGTGCGCGCCCTCGATGCAGACGAACTGGAAGCGCTGCTGAACCTGTCGTCAGCCACGTTCGAACCGCGCGTCGGCCAGGATTGGACGATGGCCAAGATGCAGCGCCCGCGTGCCGAAGCGATGATGCGCGCCATCACCGGCTTCGAGCTCACCCCCACAGCCATCCGCACCACGTTCAAGGCCAGCCAGAATCGCAGTGCCGCCGATGCCGCCGGCGTGATCGCCGCGCTGGAACAGTTGGGCGAAACCGCCGGCGCCGCCGCCATCCGAAAGACGCGATCATGAAGCCTGGCCCAAAACTGGCCGTCTTCGATTGCGACGGCACGTTGATCGACAGCCAGATCAACATCATCCGGGCGATGGCCAGCAGCTTCGCCCGCCATGGCCTCGCCGCGCCTGACGATCACGCCACTCGCCGCATCGTCGGCCTGTCCCTGCTGGAAGCCATGCAGGCGCTGTTGCCGGATGCTGATCTGGAACTGCAGCAATCGCTGGCCGATGATTACAAGGCCGCCTTCCAGCGTTTGCGGGCCGATTCGGCGCTCGATCCCGAACCGCTTTATCCCGGCATCCGCCGCCTGCTCGATGCGCTGCACGGTGATGGCTGGCAGTTGGCGGTGGCGACGGGCAAATCGGATCGCGGGCTTCGCCTGGCGCTGGAGCATCACGGCATCCACCACCTGTTCGTCAGCTTGCAGACCGCCGATCGCCACCCATCGAAACCGCACCCGTCGATGCTGCGCGCCGCGCTGGCCGAAGCCGGGGCGCAGGCGGGCCAGGCGGTGATGATCGGCGACACGATCTTCGATATCGCCATGGGCCAGGCCGCCGGCGTGCGCAGCATCGGCGTGGATTGGGGCTATCACGAGGCCGACGAACTGATCGAGGCCGGCGCCGCCGCGGTCGCCCGCGATGCCGGCCATTTGCAGGAGCTGCTGCGTGGCTGAACCCGAGAACCCGGAAGGCCCGGCACCCTCCGCCACGGTCGCCCGCATGCGCAAGATCGGCTGGTCGCGGGTGACCATGTCGCTGATGGTCGGCAGCCTGTTTGCCTTTTTGGCCTGGCAGGCTCCGGCGTCGACGCCCGGCATTGGTCAGGTGCTGCGGTTCCTGTTTGGCGCGACCGCCGTGCTGCAATTCGCGGCGGCGGCGATGATGGCGTGGCGGCTGTGCCAACGCCCCGGAGCAAAATCATGACCGACAACCAGGCCCCGCTGCCGCTGGCGGAAGCCCGCAAGCGCTATCTGATCTATGTCGGCGTGCGCTTTGCCGGGTTGGCGGTGATGGCAACCGGCCTGTGGCTCAGCCAGACCGTCGGGCAGGCGCCCGGCCTCGCCGTGGTGCTGATCGGCGGGCTCACC
>Ga0164295_10002307_pt1 | contig 15735 bp, 14 predicted proteins | sample GEODES006metaG_FD_111798 | JGI IMG/M metagenome (GOLD analysis project Ga0164295, IMG submission 111798) | Oligotrophic lake water microbial communities from Sparkling Lake, Wisconsin, USA - GEODES006 metaG | ecosystem: Environmental > Aquatic > Freshwater > Lake | place: USA: Sparkling Lake... | reverse complement strand
CGGGGAGCATCCGAACACCAGTCTCAAACGCGTTATACCCCTGAACGATCTGCAAATACAGGGGATTAGCAAAGAAGATGCCCATCAGAACCAGCTGCATGGTGAGGGCGGTAATCAAACCGGCTCGAAGCGGCGGAATTTTGAGCAACGAAAGATCAACGAGTGGGTCAGCGCCAATGCGTACCCGGTGGCGTTCCCACTGAATGAACGAGTACACCAGCGCCACACCGGCGATGAGTACGTAGAGCGTCAAGGAGAATCCGAGCGGTTCAATGGGCGACTGCTTGGGCTTGACCCAACCCCATTTAGATGACTGCACAATGCCGAGCACCAAGGCTCCGAGGCCGGTGGCGGAGAGCGCTGAACCCACGTAGTCGATCTTGGGTGGTTGGCCGGTGCGCTCGTTCTCTCCGACCCATCTAAGGGTCGCAAGGATGAGTGCCGCCACTACCACCTCTGCACCAAAGACCACTCGCCATGACAAGTACGTGGTGACCCAGCCACCGACGATGGGCCCAACTGCCACTCCGGCTCCGGCGATTCCACCCATGACGCCGTAGGCAACCGCTCGGTCCTTGCCGTGATAGTTCTCTGCCACGAGCGCCAGCAGCGCAGGCAAAACCAACGCGGCGCCGAGGCCCTCAATTACCGACCAGCCGACCATGAGTGCTCCAACCGACCAGCTGATTGCAGTCAGAAACGATCCGGCGGCGTAGACGGCCATTCCAATGCCGAACGCTCGTCGGCGACCCCATCGGTCGCCCAACTTCCCGCCAGTGATCATGAACGCAGCCATGACCAACGCATAGAGCGTGATGGCCATCTGGATGGTGTTTACCGTGGTGTCGAAGTCCTCCACGAGCTGGCTGATCGACACGTTCATAACGGCGGAGTCGAGCACCATCAAAAACTGAGCGGCTCCAAGGACGGCAAGAGTCTTCCGATTCATCACGTAACGCTGTCACATCCGGGCAACACCGTGCAGCCGTGAGTAGTCAATCGGCAGATTTTTCAGAGGCTGGTTCAAGCGATGCCATTTCCTCTGAACGGTCAAGCAGCGCAAAACCAATCAGCGGGTACAACAGCACCGACAACATGCCTGCACCCACCAACGCTGCGGCATTTGCCGGCCTCATTTTGTTGGTGCTCAGCCCGATCTCAGTAATGACCACCAGCAGGGGCAGAGCAGTGGCCTGAAGAAATGCCAGTGCGGCCCGGGCCTTTGTTGAAAGGACACCTCGGTAGACCAAGAGTGCAGGTAGTCCCCGAACCACGAGCAACAGGATCAAGAAGATCGGCACCCGAATAAGTGTGGAGAAATTGCCCAGCGCGGCGAGATTGAATTTCACGCCGCTGACCACAAAAAAGACTGGGATCAGAAAGCCGAAAGTGACCGCATCAAGTTTGGGCTCAATGGCATGGGCTTGCTCGGGTCGAAGAGCGAGTCGGGCGATGATGCCGGCAGCGAATGCTCCGAGCAGGTTGTCGAGTCCCAATTGAGTGGCGAGCAGCACCATGCCTGCGGCAAGGAGCAAGAGAAGCCGAACCGGTAGTTGGCTCGAAGTGGTGAGGTGCCGCTCAAGCGTTGCTACGAGTTTTGCCGACTGAGGTCGCCGTGCGATCAGGCCCAACACGATGGCAACCGCAATGAAGATGGCGAGCACGCCAAGTTGGCGAGAGGTCTTGGAGGCGCTGAGGAGCAGCGTCACTGCGATGACCGGACCAAATTCACCCACGGCCCCGGCGGCGCTCATCATGTCGCCAAACTTGGTACCGAGTACCCCGCGATCGCGCAGCATTGGCAGCAGTGTCCCTATCGCTGTAGTGGTGAGCGTCAGGCCCACGAGCAGGCTGGAGAGCACCACGCCTTCCAGCACGAGCACGCCACCGACAGCCAGCCCTAGGGCCAAACTGATGCCCCATCCGGTCATGGCTCGATTGAGTGGCTGACCGCGCAACTTTCTGAAGTCGATTTCGTAGCCAGCCATGAAGAACAACATGGCCAAACCAAAATCTGCGAGGCCCGAGATGAACGGATCGAGCTCCACCCACCCGAGCACTGCGGGACCCACTGCGATGCCGAGCAGCAACTCAAAGAGCACACCTGGAATCCGAAACTTCCGCAGCAGTTCAGCAAGAATCGGCGCCAAGACGGCGGCGGCGGCAACAACTACGAATGAGATCGCGGTGCTCTGTTCCACGCGGTGACCCTAGCGGCGCTGCCGATGCCGGCTAGGTGCCATTGCCGTCATCGCTGTCGCTGCCGTGATTGAGTTCACTGCCAACATCGCTGTCATTGCGGTGGTCGTGTTCACTGCCGTCTAGGTGTTCGACTGCGGCACGAATTCGAATTAGTCGTGGGGGCGATCCGGGCGCTGGCGTTGTTGCTTTGTTTCGCCCCGGCGCCGCTTCGCCTCCAACCGTCGTGTGCGGGACCCCTTTGTTGGGCGGGTAGGCACTCTGGTTCGGATGGGCGCGAGTGCGGTGCGAATCCGACCGGCGAGTCGCTCGCGGGCAATCGAGCGATTACGAGCTTGTGACCGCTCATCGTCAACGACCACGGCAACCATGGGGCCGAAGCGCTCAATCAGCCGAGCTCGCTCTGATTCGGAGAAGGCCACCGTTGTAGTGAGGTCAAGTCGCAGCTCGACGCGGGTGTGCGACCGGTTTGCGTGCTGTCCGCCTGGTCCGCCAGAGGGCATGAACCGCTCTTCGAGTTCGCCTGCTGGCACCACGCGGCCCGGTCGGATCACCAGGTCATCGTCCACGCAACCACCCTACCGAGCCGTTGAGTCGGGGAAAGCGCCGATCGCTAAGGCTCTCCCGTGGGTGGCGCTGCGCGAGGCTGTCGGCGTGCCAAATCCATCGGATGCCTCCAGCCAACTCAGCCGCCTCGAGCCCGCAGCAATTGCCTACCTCAATCTTTTGCGACGCTGCCTGACTCGTGAGGCGTTCTTGGATCAGGAATGGTGGGATGTGCGACTCGACGAATGGCCTGGTGGCCGCAGTGCAGTGCAACCGACTTTGGTCGAGCACAACTGGCGACTCGTTCGACGAGGCGACGCCGCTGCTCGTGATGAAGGTCGGGATTGGCCGCCAACTGCAGAGACCATGGTGGGTAGTCAGCGGCTGGACAATGTTTTGGAATGTTGCATTCAAGCGATTTTGGACGAGGTCCCCGGCGATTTTATTGAGACCGGCGTGTGGCGCGGCGGCGTGACAGTGCTGATGCGCGGCGTGCTCGAGGCGTTGGGAGACACCAACCGCAAGGTGTGGGTGGCGGACTCCTTTGAGGGGCTGCCGGTCCCAGATCCAGAGCGCTACCCCGAGGATGCGGGTCTTGATTGGTCCGACGTTGGCGTGCTGAAGGTCGACGCCGACGCGGTTCGTGCCAACTTCGACCGATACGGATTACTCGATGATCAGGTCAGGTTCCTTGAGGGCTGGTTCTGTGACACCTTGCCCGATGCACCCATTGAGCAACTCGCAGTGTTGCGACTTGATGGTGATCTCTATCAATCGACCATGGACGCACTCGTTGCGCTGGAGCCAAAGGTGGCCTCTGGCGGATTCGTCGTGGTGGACGACTACGGCGGTTGGCGAAGCTGCCGGGCAGCAGTAGATGACTATCGAGCCGAGCGTGGAATCACCGACCCTATAACCGCTGTGGACTGGACCGGGGTGTGGTGGCGCAAGTCCTAACGAGTCGCCGCCGGCACTGAGCGATGACGTCTACCGCGCTGAGCGATAGCGCCATGCGCAATTCCCAAAGGCGCCTATTTCACCGAGCGAAGACGTCTACCGCGCTGAGCGATAGCGCCATGCGCAATTTGCGAAGGCGCCAGTTCGACTCAGCGAAGTCGCCAGTCGATTCGTTTGCCAGATGCGAACGTTGCTTGGCCTTCAGCGAGCGACGCATCTGAAGTCCCTAGCGCAACGAGCGATGCGCCCATGGACAGTGCCTGCACTCGTCCCATCTCGCGGCCTGCCCAGATGGAGCGGACCGTTCCTTCCACGGCGAGCGCTGGAGCTGATGCAATGGCAACCGCGCAGTGGTGAGCTGCCGCCGCGAGCTCCTCGCCTGAGACCACCTCGGTAACGAGGCCCATTGACATGGCGCGTTGCGCCGAGATGCGCTCGTAGTTACCCATCAGGGACATCCGCATGACCTCACCAAACGGCATGCGGTCCATCATCTGCAGCGGCTCAAAGGTGGCGCACATTCCATAGGTGACATGCGGGTCGAAGAAGGTGGCGTGTTCGGCGGCGATGATGAATTCGACCTCGCCCAACATGTAGAACGCTCCGCCACAGGCCATTCCGTTGACTGCAGCAATTACTGGCTTCCACAGGTCGTTGGACTTGGGGCCAAGCCATTCGCCGGGATCATCGAAATGGAACGGTGTGGAGCCGAACCCAATGAAGGGCTCGCCGCCAGCGTCGGCTCCGGTCGGGCCGTCGTCGCCCATTTGTTCGGATCGATCGATTCCCGTGCAGAACGCTTTGTCGCCGGTACCAGTCAGCACGATGCATCGCACGTCATCGTGGCGGCGAAGTGTTCGCCAGAGGTCGCGCATCTCTCGCAACATGGCGATGTTGAAGGCGTTGTACTTATCGGGCCGGTTGAGCGTCACTGTGGCAACACCGTCGGACTCGGCGTAGGTGATCGTTTCGTAGCCAGCAGCGGCGGGTGATCGCACGATGTTGCTCCTCGGTGTTGGCCCGGTGAGGGGTTCAGTCTGTAGCGGTGACGGTAGCGATTTGTCGGGCAATGCCGAGCAGGCGAGCAGCGCTTCGCTAGGCGATGAGGGCCGGCTCGTCGTCGGTGAGGTCAACGATGTCGCTGAGGTCATCGCCGTCGGTTCCAACTCTCGGACGTCGAACATCCCAGATGATGTGGAGTTTTTCGAGGGCCAGCAGGATGTACCAGGTCACGTCGATCTCCCACCATTTCAATCCCTGCCGAGCAACATGAGCCCGGTTGTGGTGGTTGTTGTGCCATCCCTCGCCCAACGTGAGCAATGCAATGAACCAGTTGTTGCGGCTGGTATCGCTGGTCTCAAAGCGTCGTCGCCCCGAGACATGTGCGAGGGAATTGACCAAGAACGTGCTGTGCCACAGCACCACCGTGGAGAGCACAAACCCGATGAGCACGCCAGACCACCCATCGATCAGGAAGCAGACAATCGCCAGCGACCAGACCGGGATCCAGTCGTACTTGGAGATGAACCTGATCTCGGGGAACTTGGAGAAGTCCTTCATTGTTCCGGGTGATTCCTTGGTGTCATCGCCAAGAATCCAACCGACGTGGCTCCACCAGAATCCCTTGAGTGGGGTGTGCGGATCTTTGGCGGTATCTGAATATCGATGGTGGAGTCGATGATGTCCTGCCCACCACAGCGGACCCTTTTGTGAGGCGCTCGCTCCGCCGAACGCCAAGATGAATTGAAATGCCCGACTCGTTCGATACGAACGGTGCGAGAAGTAGCGGTGATATCCCCCAGTGATGAAGAACATCCGGGTCCAGTAGGTCACCGCAAAAAGAATCCAGGTCGTAGCGGTGACGCCCGTGAAGATGGCAAGAAGTGGGAGCAGGTGAAGAGCGAAGAACGGTAGAGAGGTGCGCATCTGGATGCGGCCATGGGGAAGACGTTCGGTACGAGGCAACTATTTATTCCGATCAGAATTGAGCGAGGAAAAGACGGCGAGAGACGGATTCAATGACAAGCGCAACCGCCGCCGCATCCGCCGCCAGCTGGACCACTTGATATTGGGCTTGCTGCTCCCGCCCGAAGGGTGTCGCCGCCACCCGAGGTCTTTGCAAAGACCGACAACAGTTTTCTTGCGTCGGCATGGCCTGACGGGCAGGTCGCCGGGTCGTTGGAATTCGCCATCGACCGTTGTTCCTCAAATGTGGTGTCACAAGTGATGCAGCGGAACTCATACGTAGGCATGTGCCGAGCGTATCGGTCTGGTGCGCTCGGGACGAGGCGGGCAACTTGAGCGCTATTTGTGTCGTCCGTCACAAATGAGACTGAATTGTTACGATCTTGACGTTGTTTCGTAATACTGACACCTGATTGTCATCTTCACGGTTGCTGTCGGAGCCCCGATAGCCCATCGCACGAAAGGCGAGCCATGACCTCCAACTCCATTTCCCACCTCACGCGCCCCAGCACAAACACCTCCGATATTGAGGTTGACCGCACTGGAATCGGAAAACGACCCCAAGGTGTGAGTAGTCCGGGGGCACCGGCTCCCCAACGTGCAGCCTGTCGTGGCCGCCGCCTTGGGATCCTTGCCGGTGCCGTCGCCCTGCTCGTCATGCTCACTGGCTGCAACCTGCCGCTCTCTGCTTGGGTCCCCGACCTCAACGGCGACGGAAACCTTGACCAGGTCGAGGTTGATACCCAAACCAAGATTGTTGCCGCCTCCCTCTCGCGCAGTTTGGCGAATCAGCGTCGGCAGATCCAGATGCACCCCTTCCTGACCTGCGTGCGTCGTCACGAATCAGATCGCGGTCCATACCCCCATACCCGTGGTTACACCGCAAAGAACCCCCGGAGCACGGCTTCCGGCGCCTATCAGTTCCTCAACTCCTCATGGCGTGTGCTCTCAGCCCGTGCCGGTCACCCGGGATACTCCCGAGCGGCTGCTGCTCCTTGGTACGTCCAAGATGCGGTTGCTCATCACGCCGTGACACATGGCGGTAAAGGCCATTGGAACGGCACTGGTTGCTGAGTGCAGCGACCTAATTGGTAATCGGGCTCAGCGATAGCCCGACCAACTGTTGAGTCAACGGCCGAGTCCTTGCCAGTAATTGGCAGGTCTCGGCCGTTGTCGCGCGCGGCCGAGGTTTCCTTCGTTACGACCTTCGGGGAATGATGTGCCCATGGAAGAGTCGGGGCAAGTAGGAGAAGCCGAATTGCCGGTTGCGGGGCGCCAATTCGCAGAGAACGGCCTGAGCGACGCTGAGGTAGCCGAGCGAGTTGCCAGCGGTCGCATCAATCTGCTCCCCAAAGGTCCTGGTCGGAGCACCTCCGAAATCATTCGGGCAAATGTGCTCACTCCCGTCAACGCCATCGTGGGGGCACTGGTGGTGTTGGTCGTGATTGCGAACGGTGTCGGTCCCGACATGCTTTTTGGAATGGTCATTGTGACCAACTCGCTCATTGGGATCGTTCAGGAAATGCGGGCCCGGGCCACCTTGGAGCGACTCGCAGTGCTCACCGCTCCGAGGGTTACGGCTCGACGTGGGGGAGTCGAAGTTGAACTCGCCGTCGAAGAGGTAGTCGCCGACGACTTACTGGTGTTGGTACCTGGTTCCCAGGTTGTGGTTGATGGCGAGGTCGTGAGCGCCAGCAGTCTGGAACTCAATGAGAGTTTGCTCACGGGTGAGAGCGATCCACTGCACAAGGCGCTCGGTGACGAGGTGTTGTCGGGGAGTTTCGTCGCGGCGGGTTCTGGCAGTTACCGCGCAACGAAGATTGGCGGAGACTCCTACGCCGCGACCCTTGCCGCGGAAGCTAGGAAGTTTTCGTTGGTTCGCTCAGAGTTGCGTTTGGGGGTCAATCGGATTCTGAAGTTCCTGATGTTCGCCATTCCGCCGGTTGCCGGATTTTTGTTTTGGCGGTCATTGGCGTCGGGAGAACCTTTCAACGAGGCCCTCAGCGGCACGGTGGCATCGGCAGTTGCCATGGTGCCTGACGGCCTAGTGCTCCTGACCAGTGTGGCGTTCATGGCCGGCGTAGTGACGCTGGCCAAGAAGGGCGCTCTTCTTGAAGAACTTGCATCAGTGGAACTGTTGGCACGCGTTGACACGCTGTGTCTGGACAAGACCGGCACGATCACCACGGGTGACATCTCGTTCTCTGAGTTGGCCATCGTGGGTGGAACCGAAGATGACGCAATGCGGCGCCTAGCTGCTCTCGCTAGTTCCGACCCGGCACCAAACGCGACGCTCGCTGCCATTGGTGAGGGTTTTTCTGATCTGCCGGAAGGTTGGACGGCCACTGAGATTGTGCCGTTTGCCTCATCGCGAAAATGGTCCGCAGCACTCTTCGAGGGACCAACGGAATTGCCGGCTGTCTATCTCGGTGCGCCGGAATTTCTTTTAGCCGGCGTTGACCCCACGACGCGCGAGCGGGTGAACGCCCTCTTGGAACCGCATGCAAACTCGGGTCAGAGAGTGGTGCTGATGGCGGTTGCCCCTGGCCTCGCAGGCGAGGTCCTCCCCGATGGTCTTGAGCCACGAGCGCTGGTGCTGCTTGAGGATCAGATCAGGCCAGACGCCGGGGAGACGCTGAAGTATTTCTCGGAGCAAGGCATCAAGCTCAAGGTGATCTCAGGAGACAACCCCGCAACGGTGACCGCGGTGGCGCGGCGAGCTGGAGTGCCTGACATTGATGATGGAACGGATGCCCGAACGCTGCCGACCGACCCAGAACTTTTGGCTGATGCGGTCACGGCCGGCACGGTATTTGGGCGAGTGACCCCTCAGCAGAAGCGGGCCATGGTCCAAGCGTTGCAGTCCCGCGGCGCGGTGGTGGCAATGACCGGCGATGGAGTGAACGACGTGCTGGCGCTCAAGGACGCTGACATGGGTATTGCCATGGGCGCGGGCTCGGGAGCTAGTCGAGCTGTTGCACAACTCGTGCTGTTGGACAACCGGTTCTCCACGCTGCCGGGTGTGCTCGCAGAAGCCCGACGGGTCACCAACAGTGTTGAGCGTGCTGCCAACCTGTTCATCTATGGAAGCGTCTACTCGGCCATCATTGCGATGACGGTTGCGTTGGTGGGGGCACCGTTCCCGTTCTTGCCTCGCCACCTCACCTTGGTCCGCACGTTGTCGGTTGGCATTCCCGGAATCTTCCTTGCGTTGGCGCCCGACCCCCGCCGAACGCGGGTGGGTTTTGTGCATCGGGTGGTGCGATTCGCGGTGCCAGCAGGTGCCATCTCCGCTGCATCCGTGCTCGCCGTGTATTTCATTGCACGGGCTAATTCCTCGGCAAACGAAACTGAGATACGAACGGCCTGCACAGTCACGCTGCTGGGCGTGGGACTTGGGTTGCTGATCCGCCTTACTGCCTCGTTGCCGCGTTGGCGGTGGGGTCTCGTAGGCGCGATGGCCGCAGCGATCGTGGTGGCAGTGCTGTTGCCGACGGTGCAGAGAATCTTTGACCTCGAACTGCCGCCAGCGGGTGTGTTGCAGTTGTCGCTAGTTGTCATGGTGTTGGCCAACCTTGCGGTTCGCTTTGTGCCGGTCGCAAGCAACGACTGATAGCGGGTGCCGCGTGGTGGAAGTCGTGCGGTAGATTCTTGAATTGTGACCGGGGCACGGTGCCCCACCGAACTGTCAAGAGGAACACCAATGGCCTTTGAACTCCCCGCTTTGCCCTACGCCCAAGATGCGCTTGCGCCTCATATCTCCGCAGAAACGCTGGAGTACCACTACGGCAAGCATCACCAGACCTATGTCACCAACCTCAACAACCTGACCGCAGGCACCGACCACGAGAATTCGTCGCTTGAGGACGTCATCATGAACTCAGAGGCCGGACTGTTCAACAACTCCGCCCAGGTCTGGAACCACACCTTCTACTGGAACTCGATGGCTCCTAATGGTGGCGGCGCTCCCACCGGTGAAGTCGCCGACGCAATCGGCTCGGCATTTGGCTCCTACGAGACCTTCGTGGAGAAGTTTAAGGAAGCCGCTACTACTCAGTTTGGATCTGGTTGGGCTTGGCTTGTTGATGCAGGCTCAGGTTTGGAGATCATGAAGACAGCGAACGCTGATCTCCCCATGAAGCACAACGCGAAGGCGCTCCTGACCATCGATGTCTGGGAGCACGCCTACTACATCGATTTCCGCAATGCGCGTCCGAACTACATCTCCACCTTCTTGGACAGCCTGGCCAACTGGGACTTCGTCGCCCAGAACATGGCGGCCTGAGATTTTGAAGATGGGGCCGCTGCGGGTTCGCCCGCAGCGGCCCCTTTCTCGTTGCGGCACCGTTTTCTCTGCGGCAGCGTTCTCGTTGCAGCCCCGTTCCCTCGACCAGAGCGAACTTCCTGCGAGACCGAACTTCCTGCGAGACCGAACAGCGACACGCATGCAGCAGCGACTCGGGGCATGAGGGGATTCAGCCGAATGTCGAGCGGTAGGTTGCCAGCGTGACGGATGTTTCCGCAGATGATCTCGCATCGCGCTTTGATGCCCATCAGCGATTCCTGCTCATTGGATTGGTGTGCATGGTCACTGTCGTTGCCACCGAATCAATGGCGGTCACCACAACGATGCCGCTGGTGCAACAAGACCTTGGCGACATCTGGCTCTACGGCTGGGCGTTCTCGGCGTTCTTCATTGGCAACCTCGTGGGCAGCGTGGTGGGCGGGCGAGCTACCGACCGGGTGGCCCCAGTTGTTCCGCTCACCATCGCAATTGCAGTGTTTGTTGCCGGTCTCATAGTGGGAGGGCTCGCCCCCTCAATGCCGGTGCTGGTGATCGGTCGGCTACTCCAAGGCACCGGCGCTGGTGTCGTTCCCTCTGTGATGTATGTCTGTGTGGGACGCGGATTCCCGGCAGCGCTTCGACCGAAGGTGTTTGCCATTACCTCAACCGCGTGGGTGGTCCCATCGCTGATCGCACCATTGGCTGCGTCATTCGTTGCGACCCAATTCGGTTGGCGATGGGTGTTCTTGGGTCTCGTTCCCATCACGATCGTGGTGGCGTTTTTCTCTCTGCCAGCAGTGCGCTCCATCCCAGCTGGCACTGCCGATCCCCACCGAAGGGTGACCCCGCTGAGTCGGGTGATGCTGTTGGCCGTTGGTGCAACGTTGCTGCTCGCGGGTCTGACCTCGGCAAACTATTGGGCGCTTTTTCCTCTCACTGCAGCCGGACTGTTGATTGGCGTTCCGGCATTCAGAGTCCTGACACCGGCCGGAACCTTGTCGGCGAGACCGGTGCTGCCAGCTGCGATCTTGATCCGCGGACTACTGACCTTTTCCTTCTTTGGCGCTGACGCGTTCGTTTCGTTGGCGCTCACCTCGGTTCGAGGCACCGATACCCGATATGCCGGGTTTGTGCTTGCCGTGTCCTCGCTGACGTGGACAGCAGGCGCATGGATTCAGGCTCGGTTTCATGCTCGTGTTGGTTCCGCTGCGTTGGTTCGCGCCGGTGGTGCGTGCCTCGCAGTTGGGCTGACCTTTGCCGCAGTGTGCTTGTCATCATCGGTCCCGCTCGGCCTTTGGTTTGCTGCGATGTGCATTGCGGGGTTGGGCATGGGCTTGGCCTTTGCGCCAATTTCGAGCACCACACTCGCTGAGGCCGAACCCGGGCGTGAAGGCGAGGCAACCTCGGCACTGCAACTCTCAGATGTACTCGGTACCACCATGGGAACGGGGCTTGCCGGAGTGGTGGTCAGCGTCGGTGACCGCATTGATGCCACAGCGGGAGCCACCCTCGCAGTGGTGTACCTCGGAACAGCCGCAATGGGTCTAGTGGTGTCGGTGCTGGCGGGGAGGTTGGTTCACCGCTCGTTAGCGGGAGATCGTGGCAACGAGTTGGTCGTATAGCGACTCAAATATCGCCACCACATCTTTGGCTCGGTAGCCCATGTCGTGGAGCGGCACGCGATGTCCCATTGCTTCATTCACTACCGTCCGCTGCGGGATGAACGGCCGCCACACGGCTCGGGCCCCCATCAGTCGGTCAAGTTCCTCGGCCTGACGCTCGCCCTCATTGGAGGTGGACAGAGAGCGGTTGACTACCACGCCACCAACATCAAGCCCAGGGTTGAGTTCGGCCCACACATGTTCAACCTCTTCAAGAACTGCTTCGGCACCCCTGAGCGAAAGCGCCGAGAGTTCCACAACCAAGAGCACGCGGTCGGCCGCAGCTAGCCCAGCGCGGGTGGTGGGACCTAGTGCCGGAGCGCAGTCAATCAGCACAAACCGGTACGAATCCATGAGCCCGCCGAGCGCCTGACGGAGACGTAGTTCGCTTGCCACTCCGCTGAGGTCGCCTTCGCGGTCAATCAGATTCCTACTTGCGGGGAGTACGTCTACTCCCTCCCCCCAGCCAGATGTAATGAGTGCTCGCTCGGCAACTCGGGGGTCTCCAGTGCGCAGTACATCGCCAACGGAGAGGTGTTCGTTGCTTGCCTCAACTCCGAGCGCCCACCCGGCACTGCCCTGAGGATCGAGGTCAACGACCAAACAGCGGTCTCCCCGATCTTGGGCAACGGCAGCAAGTCCCAAGGCAACGGTGGTCTTTCCCACTCCGCCCTTTTGGTTCAGGACCGCCACAACGTTGGACACGCAATGATTCTCGCACCAATTGGCCGGAACTGGAACCGGCGGCCCAGATGGGCCGCCGGCATCAGTTGAACTTTGGTCTGAACCTGATCAGAAGGTGAAACCGGTGGCAGTCACCCAGGTCTGGTCCACATGGAACTCACCTTGAGCGTCAGCAATATTCACCGTGACTGGAGCAGGAATGCGGTTTCCGGTTGGCGCATCAAACGCAACGGTTCCTGTCCAGCCTTTCCAGCCAGACGTAGCTTTGATGGCTGCGGTCAGGGCATCGGAATCGAAACTGCCAGCTTCAGCAGCCTTCTCCACCAGCAACTTCACCGAGTCGTAGGTGTACGGCGTCCATACTCCTGGCTCAGATGAGAAGGTCGTGGTGTAGGTGTCGATGAGCTTCGCTGAGTCGGGGAAATCGCTAGGTGCGGGCACACCCACGACCGGGCACGCCTGAGCTGCATCGTTGCCAGCGGCTGGAATAAATCCATTGTCGTAGGCACCGAAGTCGGCGAGGCACTTGGCCGGGACCTTGGCATCAAACATTGCCTTGGCAATGAGTCCTGCCTCTGGGTAGTAGGTGTCGACGTAGACCAGGTCGGGGTTGGTGGCAGCAACCTTGGTGACCGCCGCGTCGTAGGACTTCTCACCGGGAGTAATGGCCTCGGACACGGTGACCGTCACGCCTGCCTTCTGGAGCAGTGTGCTCATTACGGCCGCTGATTCTTTGGTGTAGTCCGTCGTTGAATCAAAGATGATGGCGACTGACTTCGCTTTGAGCCACTTGGTAATGGCATCGGTAGCAACTGGGGCAATCTGCGAGGTCATTGGCTGCAGCGTGTAGCCGAGCGACGCAGTGGTGTCGGCTGAAGTCAGCCGCAACGGCACAAGTCCAGCTTCGATGTAGAGCGGGAGTGTTTTTGCGCCAACCCCAGAGTTATAAGGGCCGACAACTCCGGCAAGACCATCCTTGATAGCGGCCTTTGCCGCCTTGGTTCCGGTCTCCGGATCCGCCGCGTCATCGATCGGCACAATCTCAATCTTCTTGCCGAGAACTCCACCCTTGGCGTTGATCTCAGTAGCGGCCATCTCCGCGCCATTGAGCATTCCTTCGCCAACGCTCTTCTGGTCGCCAGTGAGGGGACCCTCGAGTCCAATGCGGATGGTGTCGCCGGCCGACTTCTCGGTAGTGGCGGTAGTGGTGGTGGGCTCGGAGGTCTCATCTGACGATGAGCACGCAGTGAGCGACAGCGCCACGACAGCCACAAGGGCGGCAGCTGTTGCGAACGGGTGACGGAGTTTCATTGAGGATTCCTCTGGTGGTCGATCTGTGGAACTTTCCTCAACGACAGTAGTGGGAAGTGGGAGTCACTCGCCTGATGCTGTTGGAGATGTCACAGGACGCAATCCGGGTTGAGGTCCGGAAGCGTAAGCAAGATTGGGTAGTTAACGAACACCTAATTTCGCTGAGCCTCTCGGGTGCGAGAGGCTGTTGGGGTGACCGAGACCCCTCCGCCCGGAAGTGCCTACCTTGTGGTTCCAGATGCCGGACCAGGACCTGCTGTATTGGTGTTGCACTCGTGGTGGGGTCTGACGAGCGGGGTGAAGCGACTCGTTGAACAGCTTGCGGATGCCGGATTCACTGCGCTGGCCCCTGACCTTCTTGGCGGCGCGCTACCTGAAGATGCTGAGCAGGCTCAAACGTTGCTCACCGGGATAGATCCGAACCTCACGGCATCGCTCGTTATGTCGAGTTTGGTAGCGGTTCGAGCCCACTCGTCTGACCCCGATGGTCCCGCCGGAGTCATTGGATTTTCTATGGGTGCATCCTGGGCGCTCTGGCTCGGCACCCGCCAGCCGGACTCGGTCCGCGCTGTGGTGAGTTATTACGGGGCGCAGAACATTGACTTCAGTGAGTTGCGGGCGCCGGTACTTGGACACTTCGCTGAAAATGACCCGCTCGTGACCGAGGACGAACTCGTTGAGATGCAGGCGCAACTGTTACTTCTGGAAAAGAGCGTGGAAGTCCACCGGTACCCCTCAACAAACCACTGGTTCGCCGAGTCAGATGTTGAGGGCCACTATCAGGTTGGAGCGGCAGACCAAGCCTGGACGCGCACTCTGGAGTTCCTGAAACAACACATGCCGACCGACGCGTAGATCGTTAGTCAATCCCTGCGGGCGATCACTACCAGAGTTGATCGGTATAGGTGTCAGTTCCGGGGATCGTCGGAATGAATGGAGCGACGAGGCGCACAGTGGCGAGACCTGACTCGTTGATCTTCGCCGCGTATGACTCAATTCGGTCCCAAGCAGCATCCGGGGCATCGTGAAGAAACAGCATGTGCATGCTCCGTGCCCGAGTGCCGGGGCTGGTGCCCAACTTCATCGGTGCTTTCGCTTCGTCGCCGACCGGAATGATCGGCCGCCAATGGAGGACGAGATCAACGGGTGAGATTCCTTCAGGGCCATCTGCAAAAAGCGAGTTCGCTGCTTCTGCCCCAAACCATTCTTCGAAGTGCTGCTGGTTAACTCCCTCGGCGCGATCCACATGAACGCTGACGAGTCCTGAATACGGATGATCTAGTGCCATATGGGCCGGCACACCATCAGGATCACGGCGGTGCTCGCCACACGCGAAATACAAAGAGGTGTGAGCATGCACCCGTCCCTCAAAGCCCCGGTCGTTGGCATACAACTCAAAAACCTGCTTGTTGGCCCACGCGAAATGCTCGGCTTCGTGGCCCTTGTGCATGAAATACGTAGCAAGGTACGAGCCGGCATCAACCGGGTCAGCAACCGCAGCTTCCGCGGGTGAATCGGAAGGGAATCGCAGATCCTTCAGCGCCCGAGTCGAGACCCACCGCTTGCCAGCAAACAGCCATGGGCCAACCATGCAGCCGGAATAGAAGTGATCGCGCTCGTACCAACGGTTGTAGGCAACCTCTTGACCTTCGACTGGGTCAACGAGCGTGAAGAGCATCGAACCGACGCGTACCTCTGGGTCGTTTCCGTATGGCTCCATTAGTTGGTCTCCTCATAGAAAATCATCGGTACGGCGAGTCGCCTCGAGACGGTCAACCGTAGCCGGGGGCGTTAGGCCGAATCCCGCTGGGCGGCGGTAGCGTAAGGACGTCTCACCCTCATTGGAAGTCATCACCATGCTGCCAACTCCTCCGTCATCGTCTGAATCAGAGCCGGAATCCGAATCCGGGGAAGGTCCTGGCACCACTGAATCACTTGAGGCGACTGGTGTCGCACCCGAGTTGGCGGCTGAGCCGGTGGAATCTGATGCAGCGGAACCTGTTGAGCAGGTTGCGGAGCCCGAGGTTGAGGCCGTCCTCGAGCCGGTTGAATCTGAGTCGGTGGAATCTGATGCAGCGGAACCTGTTGAGCAGGTTGCGGAGCCCGAGGTTGAGGCCGTCGTTGAGT
>Ga0164295_10002306_pt1 | contig 15738 bp, 16 predicted proteins | sample GEODES006metaG_FD_111798 | JGI IMG/M metagenome (GOLD analysis project Ga0164295, IMG submission 111798) | Oligotrophic lake water microbial communities from Sparkling Lake, Wisconsin, USA - GEODES006 metaG | ecosystem: Environmental > Aquatic > Freshwater > Lake | place: USA: Sparkling Lake... | reverse complement strand
GCTGTTTTGGAAGCAAAGTCAGGGGTCAAGCCGACGGAGTCCGCAACCAACGCGCCGGTTTCTTTGGTCACAACTGGCTTGGCCTTCGGGTTACCGTAGCTTGTTGTTGTTGTCTGGATCATCCCGGCCACAGTCTTCGTCACAGCCGCATCTACACGCTCTGAGACAGAGTGGATGCTCTTGTCGGCGTATTCGTAGCGGGTGGTCTTGGTGATGTTGTCGCTGGCCCAGGCGACAGTCGTCTTGGTGCGGGGAATTATCCTAGTGATTGGTTCTCCGTTTGAACCAATGAGGTTGACAGCTTTTGCACTGAAATCCGGCATGAAATAACATGCAGAAACTACCAGCCCTTTGCTATCTGTGTATGAGCAGTCACCGACAGTAGCTGCGCGGGTAAAGTTGTGAGTAAAAGTAAATAAAGCAAAAGCGATCAAAGGCAAAAAATTAGCCAGCCGCTCTAAAAGGCGACTTTGACGGAGAATTTTTCTCGAGTTATTAGTTAACAATTTGAAAACCATTTACCCTTATATCATATTTTTTTAGACGAGGTGCGCTTATAAAATGGCAACCCGCATCTTGTGCAAGGGTCAGGGAAGTAGAAACGTTACGCGGCCATGGCCAATCGCTGTACTGTTTACCCATAACTGAGATCGCTTTGCTTTGGTTTGCGCCCTGGCGTTTGCGGGCCATTAATGATCCCCAGCATCCGCATAAATACAAATGAGAAATCAGAATATTAAAAATTACCCATCTAAATGCCCATCACCTGATCGAGGTTAAGAAGGACTCGCGCATCAGCTCTACAGCGCCGGCCACGCGTGAATCATGCGCTGCGATCAAAGTGCCTTTGTCTCGCCTGCCTGCCAGCGGTGCAGCCACGACAAACCCGCCTCGGTGTTGTGCAGGGGCCGGTATTCGCATCCAATCCAGCCTTCATAACGCAGGTCATCGATCAAACGAAACAGCCATGGATAGTGGATCTCGCCCACATCCGGCTCGTGCCTGCCTGGAAACCCCGCAATCTGAATATGCCCCACATGTTTGAGGCTCCGCTGCAGTTGCTCTGAGAGTTCCCCTTCACCGCGCTGCGCGTGGTAAAGGTCTAACTGGACCATGAGGTTCTGGGCGCCCACTTCTTCACGAATCTTATGCGCCTGTGCCTGAGTTGATAGCAGATAGTGCGGCGCATCGTGAGGATTGAGAGGCTCGATCAGCACAGTGACGCCGCGTTGCGCCGCCTGCACGCAGGCATCGCGCAGGCGGCGAATGTAGAGACTGCGCCTGTTATCTCGCTCCGCCGCGTCAGCTTCCGCCGGTAACACCCCGGCCATGACGTGCAGTCGCTTGCAATTAAGCGCAGTCGCATAGCGCAATGCGAGGGTGATCGACGCTGCGAATTCGTCGTCGCGACTTGGAAGGCTTGCCAGTCCACGCTCGCCCGCTGCGTGGTCACCAGGCGGTGCATTGAACAACACTACCTCGAGGTTGAACGCACGCACGCGATCGGAAATTTCGTCAAGCGAGAACGCGTATGGATAGGCAAACTCAACAGCGTGAAAGCCGGCCGCGGCCGCTGCGCCGAAGCGATCGAGAAACTCGACCTCGCTGAAGAGCATGCTCAAGTTAGCGGCAAACCGTGGCATGCAGGGTGCGCTGTCGTAGCGATGTCAGTAAGGCCGCGTCAGCTTAAATCAGTGCTCGCGGGCGTCGATGACGCCACACTGCTGCAACGTGCGTGCCACGCGTTCCAAGTCATCTCCAGCTAACGCCATCACGGGCTCCCGGGGAACACCGGCAGGCTGTCCGATCAGATTGAGCGCCGCTTTGAGCGCCGCCGGCCAGGTGCCGGTGCCCATCAACAACTCGTAGAGGGTTGTCAACTGAAAATGAACGTGGGCACTCTCGGCATCCGGCGCACGCGTCGCCAGCTCGTGCAAGCGCGCTGCATCGCGACCAAGCAGCTCGGGGCCGGTCGCGATGTACCCATGCGCGCCGAGGGCCAACCCGGGCAGAATGTAGTGGCACGGCCCAATCATTATGGCTAAGCGATCGCGGAATTTCTCGATCAGGTGGGTGTGACGAAAGAAATCACGGCTCGCCTCCTTGATACCGACAATCGGTGCGACTTTCATGATTGCATCTAGGTCGTCAAGAGAGAGATCAATTCCGCTACGGCGTGGAGAATTGTAGGCAACAATAGGGAGCGGTACGGCGCGCGCCAGCGCGTCGAAGCGGCGGACGAGCTCATCTCGTGTCGCTTTCAGCACATACGGCTGGGGCAACACTAGCAAACCATTGGCGCCGGCATCCGCCGCTTCGCGCGCGTAAATGATCGATTGGCGCGCGCTGGGGGCGCTCGCTCCTGTGAGCACGGGAACCCGGCCTGCGCATCGATCGACGGCCTTTCGTGTCAGCAATCCGCGTTCAGTCGCGTCGAGGTTCCACGACTCGCCGTTGTCACCAGCCACGCAGATGGCCTCAGCGCCAAGATCAAGCAGCCAGTCCACAATATCTCCAAAGGCGTCCAGCATCAGCTCCCCCTGTGGCGTGAACGGGGTGACGACTGCCGGCACGAAACCCTTTAGCGTGTGTCGCGTGACAAGAGTATTCATGAGAGCTCCTTTGTGTGCTCGGCAATTATCAAAATGAAATCAGCGAACTAAATCAATCTGGTCTAGAACTGGACTTCCGGAGGCAACCGCGACGTGTCGAGCCCGAATTTTTCCATTGAGTTGAACATTACGCGCTTGGCCGAGCCGTCGGCGCGATAAGCGACCGCCCAGTCTTGCAGGAAGGTCGAAAACCGATTGTTACCGTCCCTGCGTGTGCCGCTAAACGATGGCGAGTTGTTCGTCGGTTGTAGGACGACCATCGAGCCTAGGCTCGAGTTGGTCTTCAGCGCACCAAGGCCGGTCAGCACCGTAGTCACCATAGCAACGGAGTTGCGCGACTGGATGTCGAGCACCGCTTCCCCCGTGCCTTTCATCGCGCGAATCTGGGCGTTCGGCAAAAACTGGCGGGCGACCTGCTCGTCGGTCGTACCCATGACCACTACGACTTTGACGTTGGGTTTGTTGAAGTCGGCCCATTTATCACCGATCTCAACGCCTTTTGCCTTAATGATCACGCTTGGCAGCGAGTACAACGGCCCTGCTAAATGAACGGCCTTATTGCGCTCCTCCGAAAAGCTCATCCCGAAGAAGGCGTCGACCTTGTCTGCCTGCAGGTCCAGAACAATCGTGGTGAACGACGTTATCACCCACTCGACCTTAATAGGTTTGCCCATTTTCTGGGAGAGGGACTTCGCTAAGTCCTCGCCCATAACCACGGAAAAACCAACCCATTTCCCGTCTTCCTGCCAGAAATAGGGTGGTCTCGCCGGGATGACCCCGACGCGCAATGTGCCGCGTTCAACGATCGAGTCCCAAGTCGACGGGGCCGCGGCTGCGGACAGGCTGGTAAATGCTCCGGCCAGCGCGAGGACGGCTGCGCCGATGTATCGCTGCACTATCTGATTTAGTAACATAATGTTTCCTCTTTGTAAAAAAAAATCATTGCACAAAACACCTGACAGCGCTGCTATTTAACTCTCATGCTGCCACCACACCGCGAAAGGCCCCTAGCAACGCATCCACCTGCGCGCGCGTAGTCACCGTCGACACGCAACCGGACATTGTTGTGGTGAGCAGGAAGCCTTCGTTTAATAGCGCCAGCGATGCCAGCGCCTCCCAGGTCTTGTCGCTTATCGCCGCATCGCGATAGTCATGCAGCTTGCGCTCCGTGGCACTCACCTTAAAGAGAGATCCCTCCCCGGTAACCTGCAACGGCATGCCCGTGGTAATGCGTGCCAGCCCGTCACGCGCGTACTGACCCAATTCCGCCAAGTTGGTAAACACAGCAGGCGTCAGCGCCGCCATCGTCGCGCGTCCCGCCACCGCCATCATTGGATTTCCGTTGAAAGTTCCCGCATGGGTCACACGGGGTGCCAGGTCAGGTGACGAGAGCGCCATGATATCCGCGCGTCCTGCTACCGCCCCGACAGCAAAGCCGCCACCGATGATCTTGCCCAGCGTGGTGACATCCGGCGTGATCCCCATCAGCCCCTGCACACCGTGGTAACCCACGCGAAACGAAATCACTTCGTCGAAGATCAGCACGATGCCGTAGCGATCGCATAAGGCCCGCGCTTCTTCCAGGAATTCGCGTTGCGGCAGCAGCAGGCCGATACGATTGGCCATCGGCTCAACCAGCAATGCTGCGATCCGGTCGTGATGCTGTTCTACATACGCGCGCAGCACGCCGGCATCGTTGAACGGCAACACTGTCACGCGTTCGTCCGTGCCGGCAAGGCCAGAGGTCTCCGGAACCGGCAATGGTGCGTTGTGCGCGCCCACCTGGTCGAGCCGTGGGCTGACCGACCAGCTCACGTCGTCATAGGAGCCGTGATAGCTACCCTCAAACTTCACAATCAGCGACCGCCGGCAAAAGGCGCGCGCGAAGCGCACACCCATCATCACCGCCTCGCTTCCCGAATTGGCAAAGCGGATATGGTCCGCACTGGGTACGCGCTCCATCAGCATTTCCGCTAGCGCAATCTCGTGTTCGGTCGGTGCGTAGTAGGCGGTGCCTTTGCGCAGCTGCACGGATGCGGCCTCCATCACGACCGGATGCGCGTGACCCAGAGGCAGCGACGTTGCGTTGAACCAGAAGTCGGTTCGCGTGCGGCCATCAACGTCAGTCAACGTGGCGCCGCGTCCCTCCGCGATGAATGTCGGATACGGACCGCGCATGACCGCGTCGCGCGTGTAGCCGCCGGGGAATACATGGGACGCTCGCTCGAACAAGGCGGCCGAACCCTCAGTCTCCGCGAGGAAGCGCTTTTCGATACTCGACTTACGCGACTTGAGTGCACTGTAAAAATCGTTCCCCTGAATTTTTTGTACGGTGGCTGCAATCACGTTCATCCCCCTTTGTTTATCCGTTTCAGGCCGCGCGAGACTAGGCACCGGCGACCGGCAGCAGGCCCTGCGCCGTCATGGTCTTGCGCAATATCTCGCGCTGCGCCGCGTCCAGCGGCCGGATCGGCGCGCGAGTTGGGCCACCGGGCCGGCCCAAAAGATCGAGCGCAGCCTTGACACTTGACGGAAACGTGCCTAGCTCGAAGAAGGAGCCCAGCATCTGCCCCATCTCCGATTGAATGCGGCGCGCCGATTCAAGGTCACCTGTAGTCGCCGCGTGATAGAACTCCACCGACCGCTTGCCGAATACCGGCGTGGCGGAATCGACGTAACCCACCGCACCTTCACACAATGCGGCAAGGCCGAAGAAGCTTGCGTAGCCTGCGAACACGCTGATGCGATCGCTCGTGCGCCGGATCACCGAGGACAGCAATCCCCAATCCTTAGAGCTCTCCTTGATGCCAATCACCCGCGGGTGATCTGCCAACCGGTCCACCATATCGACCGTAAGACTCACACCCGTGCGGCGCGGGATGTTGTAGAGCAGCACCGGCAGCGGTGTTACCGCCAGCACATCGCGGTAATACTCCATGATTTCTTCAGGGCCGGGCATTATGTACCAAGGTGGCGAAACCATCGCCACCTCGCAACCTGCTGCCGCGGCCTGCCTGATCTTGCCCAACACTTCAGACGAAGTTTGCGCGCTGCAACCCGCAATTACCTTTACGCGGCCACGCGCAGCTTCCACGGTCGCGCGAAATACCGTCGCGCGTTCATCGGCAGTCAGCGCCCAACTCTCGCCGGTACACCCATTGACGACTAGGCCATGCACACCGTCTCCAATAACTACTTCGGTCAGGCGCCCTAACGCTTCTGTGTCAAGCGAGAGGTCGTCGCGGAATGGCGTTGTCAACGCCGGCCACACGCCATGGAAGTTGGGGTCCTTCATTAGAGAGTCTCCTTCACGTCGCCATTGAATAAAAATGTTGATAGGTTGACTATTGACTGAACAAAAAATTACCCAAAAAACTATTCTTTTTTTTAATGAAAAATTCTCATTTCAAGCGATGGGTAAGGTCGGCGACCTGGTTCGCAAGGGCGAGTCGATGTTTTCATGCATAGCAATCTGCGGCTTCATCACGCGCGCTGGATCGAATAATGGCAGTGCAGGTTCCCGACCAAGGATGCGATCGCCCATCAACGTCCCGATACACGGGCCGATCGTATAACCGCCACGTACGCATCCCAAAACATAGGCACGCGGGATACCGGGAAGCTCACCAGCCAGTGGATAGTGATCAGGAACGAAGGCCTCGAATCCGGTCCACGATCGCAGGATGCGGAAGCCTACGATCCCCGGTACCGCGAAGCGCGCGAGTCGCAGATTTTGCAGCAAGGTTTCGCCCACCACTTCGCCGCGTCCCGTTTCCGGGGATCCGCGTCCCTGCCATCCGCCACCGATCAGGAAGCTACCGTTGGACTTCTGTTTTAGGGTTAGCAGTCCTGTGGCATGTCCGACGCCGGCACCTAGCAAACTAGGTCCGCGCTCTGTGGCGGTAACCGTATTTACCCGCACCTCAATCGGCAGGTCTGCGCCAAGAAGCGCGGCGGTAGGTTTCAACCATGCGCCAGTAGCCAACAACAAGTTTGTACTAGTCACATTTTCGTGAGCAGTACGTAATGTGTAACCCACCCCGCCTACGTCGATGCCGAGCAAAGCCGAGCGTTCTCGCAATTCGATGCCTGCGTCATGCAACAAAGCACGTAGATAAACGCCGGTGCGTGTCGAATCCGCGTGGCCGTCATCGGCGCAATAAGTCGCGGAGACGATGCGGTCGCAGAGCGCAGACTCGGCGGCACGTACGGTTGCCGGAGACACAAATTCAATCGGTGCTCCCGCTGCGATCTTAAGCCGCATGCGTTCGTCGAGCAACGCCTCTTCGCTTGCATTGAATGCCAGTGTGTAGCTTCCCGTACGCTTGAATCCTACGGCGTCACCAGCGTCTTTCCACCAAGCGTATCCAGCCAGTGCATAACGCATCAGACTTACACGTTTGATCTGCAACGACAGCGTGCCGGCATTCACTCCCGAAGCTCGCGACCCGGCGCTATCCTGCTCCAGTACCAGCACGCGCATTCCACCATCAGCTGCCCGGAGCGCAGCTGTCACGCCCATGATGCCGGCGCCCACCACGACGAGATCAAAGTGATTCATAGCGGCGAAGGCTGTGCCATCGGTAGGGAGTCGTAGTCGAACGTGCCCGCAAGTGTATTGAGATCGACCGGTCGTAGCGGTGGCCTCCCGGTGGGCTGGCCGATGACCTGCCGGCTGAGCCCCGTCCGTGCGGCGATCAACCGGCTCGTCACGTCTTCGCACAGACGGCCTCCGCAAGGTCCCATCCCGCAACGAGTTGCTGAGCGCAAGTCGTTCTGCGTAACACAACCCAAGTCTATCGCCGCGTCGAGCGTTGCCCGCGTTATGCCCTCACATAGGCAAACGACTGTCGCATCTGTAATGCCCTCCACCATATTGGGACGTACGTTGGCTAAACGCGCCATGGCCATCCCGAAACGCGCAGCGATATCTCGCTGGCGCCGCGCAGGACGCATTTTTTCGACAGCTACACCGAGGGACAAAATGCCCAAGTCGTGCGCGGCAGCCAGCGCCGCCACCCGTCCCTGCCACGGAGCGGCAGCAGCGCCCGCTACGCCGGTACCATCGCCGCACGCGTAGAGGTGGGCTAAAGAGCACCGCTGGTCAGCATCAATTTTTACCTGCCATGTATCGCGCACCGCATCGAAAATATGTGCCGCGCCGACTAGGCGCGTGACATCAGTAGAGGGCAGCAAACCAAAGCCTGTGCATACGGAATCGCACTGTATGCTCAAAGCCTGTGCGTCGGGCAGCGGTGCACCACCCGCGCCGATCGGTACCGCCTCCACCCGGCTCACTGCGGGATTGCCGTCGATGCGCCGCAACACGTGTGAAAACAGCATCGGAACGCGATGTGCGACGAGCGTTCGAATCCAGCCGGCACCGCGGGCAAGAAGGTCAGGACGCGAGGCCAGCGCGCCCATGTCAGCCCACCACGCCCGTCGCGGATTTGCATCGATCACCGCTGCCACCGTACCGCCGCCTTCAATGATGGCGGCTGCCACCACCATCAACAATGGACCGGAGCCGGCGACGACCACGTTGCGGCCTGGCAGCATGCGCTGGGATTTAATGAGCACGGTTGCTCCGGCAAGGCTCAGTACGCCTTGTCTTTCCCATCCAGCGATCGGAAATTGCCGTTCCGTCGCGCCGCTTGCTACGATAAGTGCGCGTGCCTCGCGCACTACGGGCCCCTCAGGACCGACGGCGTGCACCGCGAACCCCGATTGCAGTCGCTCGACCTGCCACACGCGGTGTTCAAAGCACTTATCTACTGTGGACGCAGTAAGTGCGGCGCCCAATGCATCTCCCTGAACCTGCTCTTGCGAGGATGCTGTGCTGCGGATGCCTGGCGACTGTCGATAAACCTGTCCACCGGCAACAGGATTTTCGTCGAACAGTGTGACGTACAGGCCGAGAGCGGAGGCTTCCACAGCGGCCGCGGAACCGGCTGGACCTGCGCCCAGAACGACAATATCGCTCCCATTTTTCTTCATGGGCGGGCTCATACGCTGCGCACGTCGAGGCCTGCCCGGACCAGCACTCGACATGCTTCGACGTGGATGCCGTCGATTACAACGACACATTGCTGGCATACCCCCATCATGCAAAACAAGACGCGCCAGGGTGGGCCGCGGTCAGGCATGTCAGAACTTGGCCACTGCCCGGCGCAATCAGTAGCATGCCCAACGCCATTCGCCCACAAGGCGGCAGCGACGCTTTCGCCCTCGTACGCATCGACCGGGCGATCATCGTAGGTGAAGCGGGCTCTCGGTCCGCGCTGTACCTGCGCCTCGATACGCAAACTGCCCGTCATCGGATTGTCCTTGGTTGCGTCGCATGGATGCGGTGTTGCGACCGTGCATCAGTGTTTGAGGCCCCCACCCTAGCGATACCCAGCATTGCGCGCGCTTCGTCGATCGTGGCGATGCTCCCGCCCAGACTCTGCACGATCGAGACCGCCTTATCGACAAGTTGTGCATTGCTTTTCGCGAGCACTCCGCGATCTATGTACACGGTGTCCTCCATGCCGATCCGTACATGCCCGCCGAGCAGCCACGACTGAGCCAGCATAGGAAATGCCATGCGGCCGATACCGAACGCTGTCCACTGCGCGCCGTGCGGCAGCCGAGATACGAAATACTGCATGGTCTGTGGATCAGCCATCGCGCCGTAGCGCACTCCGAGTACGATCTGCCACAAAAGCGGCGTGCGCAACAGCCCGCGTTCGAGAAAACTAAGGGCCAGTTGCAGATCACCACCGTCGAAAATCTCGATTTCGGGCACCACGCCGGCCGCATAGGCGCGGTTTGCCATGATTTCGAGATTGCGCGGCGTATTTATCACAACAGCGGTGCCTGAAAACATCGTGTTGAAGTCAAGGGTGCAGATCTCTGGCTTCAATCGTTCAACGTGCTCGATGCGGCGCTCGGGCGTTGTGAGCGTGCTGCCCGGCGCTGCGACTTTTGGGTCTTCCTCCGATGGCATGAAGCGGCCACCTTCTCCGGTGGAAAGATTGAGCATCACGTCGACGCCGGAATCGCGGATGCGGCTCACGATCTCCTCGAAAAGATCAGCGCGCATGGTGCCCCGGCCGGTTTCAGGATCGCGGGCGTGCAAATGGACAATCGAGGCGCCTGCGCGCGCGGCATCGACGGCACTGCGCGCGATCTCCTCTGGTGTCACCGGGAGATTCGAATTCTGCGCGCGCATCGTCAGGTTACCGGTGACGGCGCAGCTCAGTATGGTTTTGATCATGGCTCCATATCCTTCGGAAAGCGGGTTCAACTACGACCAGCGTCGACGCGAAGGCGGTCGCCGGTGATGGCTGCGGATGCCGGACTCGCAAGAAACAATGCCGCGGCTGCGACCTCCTCGGGTTCGACCCAGCGTTTCAACGCAGCCTTTTCGGTGTAATTGGTACGTATGATGTCGTCTGGCGCGCGGCCTTCCGCAGCCGAACGCGCTGCAATCACCCGCTGCATCAAGTCACCGTTGACGGCACCTGGACACAGCGCATTGACGCGGATGTTGTCGACACCAACTTCCTGCGCTACCGCTTCGGTGATGCCAATGACGGCAAACTTGCTGGCCGTGTAGGCGCTGCGCATTGGCGTGGCCCGCAGCCCCATCAACGACGACATGTTGACGATAGAGCCACCACCGCGCCGGCGCAGTCGCGGTACAGCGTGCTTGATGCACAGGATCATGCCGCGCATGTTGATAGCCATAGTTTCATCCCATGCAACAACGTCCATATCTTCGGCCCGCGCCACAGGGCCGGTTACACCGGCGTTGTTGACCAGAATATCGAGCGCCCCATACTTCTCATCGATCGCAGCAAATAGCGCCTTTACCGACGCTTCGTCGGCAACGTCGGCTGCCATAGCGTGTGCGCCGGTTTTCACAGCAGAAAACGCTAGGCGTTCCGCGTTGCGTCCGGTGACGATCACCTGCGCGCCAGCATCGACGAACGTGCGCGCAATGACTTCACCAATGCCAGATCCGCCGCCGGTCACCAGTGCCACCAATCCAGACAGCGCAGGGCGCATCTTGCTCACGTCCAGATCCGTGCTCAAAGCGCAACGAGCACATAAGCGACGCTATCCGTGGGGAGCTCGGCAAGCCGTGTGAACGCGGCATTATCGCGAGTTAGTCCAGCGACCGCCGGCGTCCTGAGCTCAGGATGGACCAAACACAATGTCGAATCGTTCATGCTGAACTCGTGTTTAAAAGGTTAACTTCAACGACTTGGCTAGTTCCACGCCCCTGTGTTGGTGCGCCGTCGGCGCCCAGTGGGCTGTCTGCATAAGATCCCCGCCGCAGCGGGAGATGAGGTTTAAAAGTTCATCCAATGAATTTAAAGTGCGTTTTCATCGAATTCCAGCATTGCCCAGCGAATATCTTTAAAAGTTTTATGAAATTAATAATGTTCTTATTAGCCCTAGATACAACCCGTACTTACCCTGAGAGCAATTAAAAACTAAACTTAAATAAAAAATAGTTATTAAAAAAATATCTAAAGGAGTCCTACAAAAGTTAATACGGTGATCTTGCAAAACAATAAAATACGCATAGAAAAAACTTTGTCAGCACTTGATTCGAGCTTGTTACCAAGCGCACGCGGAAATGATTGGTAAGCCGACAGTTTGGAAAGACTCAGATCACAAGAAATTCAGAAGATCAATCACGCTTTAAGCCTGAGTAGTACGCTACAGCTCGCGCATGCTCAAGTGCCATTCGATCCTTGTGCTCTTGCTCTTCCCGCTGCGCTTTTAAAGAGCGTTGTGTGTAGCGCTCGATTTGATTGGGCGTGAAGACCCAGTAAGGGTGGTCGGAGCGTGGCGGGAAATGATTTCTTCAAATATTGATCCAGTCCACTGGCTGCCAAGTAGCCATGGGCACAGCCCATCTTCCAAGTGGCTCCGCTGCTGCGGATGTTGTTTTCTTCTCATGAAAACACATAAGAAATCGGGCTATTACAAAATACCCATCCAAATGCCCATCATCTGACTGAAGTTAAGCGATAACTCTGTTGACCCCTTTCGCCCGGCGCACTGCGCCATTGAGCTATGGCTTGTTGCTTTTGAATATCCAGCTCCGCCAGTTGCGCCTGCGAGGTTATGTACTCAGCTTGAAACATGGCCGCCAGCCTAGAGATTTACCGATAAACCGGGCCGACACTGCGAATTTTCCTTCCTTAGGTCCCGTTAGATTCACAGTCGGCGGCCTCCTGAATCTTTAACCAATCAGTTTTTTTCTGCGGCTGATGTAAGGCCCTACGGGTATGCAGTCATCTGCACAAGTATCTTTGAGCGAACGCCCCAAACTGCAGTGCTGCTGCTGCTGCTGCGGCGCGGCGATGGTGAGCGTGCGCCGGCGCATCGCACCCCTGGCACTGGCCGGTGGCACGGGAGGGACAGCCCGGTGCTGCACGTTAGGGAACCGTGCACTGAGCAGCCAGCACCGATCCACAATCGCCGCCAACATGCCCACGGGTGTGGTGGTGGCGGTCGTCTGAAGTAGCGCGATTCGTACCCAGCCGACTGTGCAATGAGGTAAGCGGCACCAACAAAAGCCGCCTGGGTTAGTCATTGTGACCCGAGCGGCCATCAGGGCAGGACAAACTTCCAGGACATGTTTTCTGTACCAGCCACCAGTCACCTGCGTCGGGCTCGTCCAACAACCGGACCAGATAGCGGCAAGCGCGATCTAACCTTTTTCGTTAGCGGCGGATTTTAGGGATCTCAAAGGGACGGGGAAAGCACTGTGTCGAAGGTGGCGGCCAGCTTGTCCACGATCTCGTCGATCTGCGCGTGCGTCACAATATACGGTGGAGCCAGCAGTACATGTTCGCCCGCGTCGCCGTCGACGCTACCGCTTGACGGATAGCAAACTAGGCCATGTTCGAGCGCGGCCGCCTTGATACGCTCGGCGAGCCCGCGGTTAGCCGGCAACGGTTGTTTCGTCGCTCGGTCAGCGACCAGCTCTACTGAATGAAACAAGCCGCGACCCCGTATGTCGCCGACGTGCGGATGCGCGACGAAACGTTCTCTAAGCTTGGCGTCCAGGTAGGCGCCTTGCGCGCGGACGTTGGAAAGCAAGTCATCGTCCATGCAGTCGAGTACCGCCAGTGCGCCTGCACACGCTACAGCATGGCTCATGTAGGTGTGACCACTGGCGAGCACACCAGAATGGCGATCGATGGTTTCTACGACACCTCCCGACGCGAGGGTGGCGCCAATCGGCAAATAACCCGCACCTAAGCCCTTACCCAAAGTTATGATGTCAGGGCACACGGCTTCCTGTTCCAGAGCAAAAATCGTTCCGGTACGACCCATGCCGCACATGACTTCATCGGCGATGAATAGCACCCCGTGGCGGTCGCAAATCTCGCGAATACGCCGAAAGTAGCCGGGTACTGCGGGAACGCTGCCGAGAGTTGCGCCGACTACGGGCTCGGCGACGAACGCAGCCACGCGACGCGCGCCCACGTGCTCAATCGCCGCGTCGAGTTCGTCGGCTGCCCGCTGGCCGTATTCCTCCGTGCTCTCGTCTTCGGCCTGCAGCCTGTACGCATGACATGGCGCAATGTGTGTCACGTCCATCAGCATCGGCGCGTAGGGCAAGCGGCGCTGAAAATGGCCGCCGACTGATAGCGCGCCCAGCGTGTTGCCGTGATAGCTCGAACGCCTTGCAATGAAGTGACTGCGCTCAGACTCGCCGCGTTCGACGAAGTATTGTCGTGCGAGCTTCAAAGCCATCTCCATTGCCTCGGAACCGCTGCCGACGAACGCCGCTCGTCCCGCGCCGAACCCCGATGGCGCCCCGGAGATCAAGCGTTCAGCGAGCGCTTCGACCGGATAATTGGTGAAGAACGAGGTGTGGGCATAGGGCAACTGAGCGACCTGGCGCTGTATTGCTTGGATTACCCGCGCATTGGAATGGCCGAGGCTCGACACAGCCGCGCCGCCTGACGCATCAATGTAGCGCTTGCCCTGATCGTCGATCAGATAGCATCCCTCACCACCAACGGCGAAACGCAACGACTTTCGAAAATTTCGGTGTAAGACAGCGCTCATAGCCTACCAAAAAGACTCGGCATCACCCGCCTGCGCGCAGGTGAAAGCGGGACAGGAATGACTGGGTGCGTGGATTCTCGGGCCGGCTAAGAATGTCATCCGCAGATCCTTCCTCGACCATAGCTCCAGCCTCCATGAACGTTACGCGATGGGCAATGTCGCGCGCAAAAGCCATCTCGTGCGTCACAATGACCATGGTCTTACCTTCCGTCGCGAGACCGGCCATCACCTTCAGCACCTCCTCGACGAGCTCAGGATCAAGGGCGGAGGTCGCTTCGTCGAAGAGGAGTACGTCGGGTTCCATGGCCATCGCGCGCGCAATGGCGACCCGCTGAGCCTGACCCCCGGAGAGGTTGCGCGGATAGACGTCTGCTTTGTCGGATAGGCCGACCTTGTCGAGCAGTTCAAGCGCCTTCTCATGCGCCTCCCCAGCCGGCATATTTCGAACAAGGCGCGGGCCGACCATCACGTTGTGGACCGCCGTCATGTGCGGGAAAAGGTCGAACTGCTGGAAGACCATTCCGATTCGACTGCGAAAGCGCTCCAGCACTCTGGCGGGCGGCATTGGCCCACCAGGCGCGAAAACGAAGTTTGCCTCCCCTACCCGCAAAGATCCTGCATCCGGTTGCTCGAGAAGGTTGACGCAGCGAAGCAACGTCGACTTACCGCAGCCGCTTGGCCCAATCAACACATGGACGGAACCCGGATCGACGGAGAGCGACATGCCCTTAAGCGCGTCTTGCGCTCCGTAGCGCTTGCAAAGGTTGGTGAGTTCGATCATCGGTCGTCCAATTGGGCGATCGGGGGTTGGCACTGGCATGGGTGAATCCTTCAGTGGTCCGAGCGGACCTCGAGCTGCTTGGCGAGCTTCGTCAACGGATAGAGGATGACGAAGTAGATGACCGCAACGACTGTGTAGGTCTCGAGCGGTCGATAACTGCTGGAGGCTATTTCGTAGCTCTTATACATGAGGTCGGGCACCGCGACGACATAGAGCAGCGACGTGTTCTTAAGTTGCAGCACCGACTGGTTGACGAATGGCGGCACCATGCGGCGTGCGGCCTGAGGCAGGATGATGTGACTCATCATCCTGCGATAGCTCATCCCGAGCGCCCGCGCGGCATTCCATTGCCCCTTGTCAATCGAAATCACGCCGGCGCGAAAAATCTCGGCACAGAATGCGCCCATATACAGCGCCAGGCCTAGTCCACCGGCGATCCACGCGGAGATCGAGAAGCCCGCAATGATCGGCAACGCGTAGTAGAACCAGACGATCTGGACCATCAGCGGCGTGCAGCGGAATAGCTGGACGTAACCGCTCGCCGGCGCCCGAAGCCAGACGCGGCTGGACAGCATCGCCACGCCGACGAAAACTCCGATCAATAGGCCAACAGCGATGGTGACCACAGCGTAGCTGAGCGTGATACCCGCTGCCGATGCCCAGACCTTGATGCTAAGCACCGCACTCCAGTCGAATTCATAGGTCATGAGTCACTCTCGCTGTAGCTTTTCTACAGTCATCAAGGCACCGACTTAGTCGGATGCGACGATTGTCCACAGGAATGGATTGCGAGAAGAATAAGTACGGGCGGCGTTTCATCCGCGCGAGGCTCAGTGAGAGAGTTGCGTGCCAGAAGGAAGCTTCGATGTGAGCGATTTTCATTTTTCTTCCCGTTGGGTTGTCCGGCCACCAGCAATGAACATATTTAGATAGATCTCTTACAAGAAACCACTTATGTGACTCTTTACGATTTTGTGTGTTGTTTATAAATTAGTTCAAACATCTGAACCTTGTTCATGTTTAGTATTAACGCCAAGTCAATAATTTGTCAAGTTTAGCGGATTCAAGTTTAAAGCGCGTTGCGCTTCGAACTTGAATCCGCTCGCTAAAGAAAATAAGCTGTATGCAATCAATGCGAGTGGTAAGGCGCCGTCTGGGGCCACGCTGGCACGCTTTAATGGGCTTGGTTACAAGTGGGATCCTGGAAATTGGGCGCCAGGCTCAGGCATGCCTTCCGGGGGGATACTTCCGGTCACTGTACCT
>Ga0164295_10002305_pt1 | contig 15738 bp, 14 predicted proteins | sample GEODES006metaG_FD_111798 | JGI IMG/M metagenome (GOLD analysis project Ga0164295, IMG submission 111798) | Oligotrophic lake water microbial communities from Sparkling Lake, Wisconsin, USA - GEODES006 metaG | ecosystem: Environmental > Aquatic > Freshwater > Lake | place: USA: Sparkling Lake... | reverse complement strand
TACTGGAATTCCAACTTAGCACCTAAATACTTCAACGTAGGAAAATAGTGTGTATTTTCTTCATTCCGCATGAAATGAAATAAAACTTCAACAGGTTCGGATTGAATCTCAATGGATTGACGCATGGGATTGCCATCATTCCCCATGATAAACAATGTTTTATCCGGGCAAATGAGATCAAATATTTGAGCTCTGCGCTTTTCAATCACTGATTGAACCGCTTCTTGGATTTCCTTCTCCCCCTTCTCCGCATCGAACGTTTTTAAATAAAACTCCTCAATGGTCTTTCGTTTTGATGTATTAAATTTTTCAAAAATAGCCGCGGGCTTCATCCCCTCAATCAATTTAACCGCCGCCTCATCGCGCTCATCAAGTCCATGCGCGAATTCATGAAAATTACGCACCGTTAATGTTTGGTACTCCCAGGTCAATTGACCCTTCTCATTCAATTGCACAACAAACACCTCGAATAAATATCCAAGAAATTCATGAGACAAAATTGAATAAACGACCCGAAAGGGTTTAGTAGGCGAGATCTTCATGTATCATTTACAACCCAAATTCCTGAGTTTTATGAGTAAAACCTTCAAAAATAAGGGTTTTAATTCAAATACTAGAAAAAATAGTGTAAAATATTAAAAAATCACAAATTAGATTTTTTGAGTTTGATGCAGGCCCAGCGATTTTTCTCTGTTTGAGCTACAGAAATAAGTCCATTTTCAAGAGCCGATTTCACGATCATCGGCACATCTTCAGCATAAAATCCACTTAACAGGAGCATGCCACCGTCAACAATCCGTTCAGAATATTCATGCATTTCGGATAATAATATGTTACGGTTGATGTTGGCCAACAACACATCGTATTTTTTCAATGATTCGTTGACAATCGTGCCCTCGACAAAATGGATATCTTCACATTGGTTTAATCCCGCATTTTCAATTGAGTTTTCAATCGACCAAGGATCTATGTCAAATCCTTTTACATCATGCGCCCCTAACTTCTTAGCCACTAAAGCCAGAATTCCTGTTCCAGTTCCGGCATCTAAAACAGATTTTCCTTGAAATTCAATCTCAAATAACGCTTGGGTCATCAAGAAAGTTGTTTCATGATGTCCAGTTCCAAAGGACATTTTGGGATTAATGACAATTTCCATGGCATATCCTGGCTCTGATTCATGAAAATTAGCCCGAATAAATACTTGATTCGAAATTCGAATAGGATCATAATTTGACTCCCAGACGGCATTCCAATTTTGCTTTTCTATTTCATTGATTTGAAAAGAAATAGGTCCTAAAACCTCATATCTTTTAATCACCTCAGAAAAAAGTGCTAGGTCAAATAAATCTGTTTGACAATAGGCAATAAGACCTGTATCAGAATCTTCAAAAATATCAAAATGTATTTCCCCCAATTCCGCCAACAATATATCTACTTGTTCCGGCGAAGCCGAAATTATTACTTGTTGGGTCGTCATAAATTGATTATTATTTATCCGGTGTTGGTCCCGGATCCTTTTTGCCAAAAACGGATACATTTACATAACGCTTTGGCTGAAGCCTTACATCTATTAATAATTTGTCTAAATCCATAAGAGCCTTATTTAAGCCCACATATAAACTATCATTCATCAATAGTTTTCCTGCTGTTCCCTGCCCTTTTTCTAATTTAGAAACGATTCTTTGAAGCGAGCTAACTGCCTTATTGGCTGAATTCAAGGTTTCGCCAATTTTAACCGCTTGCAATGAATCTGCAATGGTATTGAACTTGGTCAGCAATGGCTTTAATTGCTTTTCAGTTTCCACTAAACTGACCGACAAAGCACGCATGTTGCCTGTAATTTGATTGATATTTGCCTTGTTTTCTGCCACTAAATCAGTAACGGAGCCGTTGATATTCACGACGGCCTTATTCGAATTTTTCAGTAAGGCATCTAAATAGGTCCCTGTGTTATCAAACTTCTTGCTGATTTGTCGAAATGAAATCAACAACGAATCTGCATTAGAAATTACGGGTAGTGCACGTTCTTTCAACAAGGAAGTTAACCCTTTCTCATTCATAGGAGAAATAAATGCCCCTTCAGGTAAGGTGCCAGTACCTAATAGCTCTAGCCGAATTATTTTACCCCCTAACAAAGCTCCATCGGAAAGAATAGCAATGGATTTATCAGGAACTAAAAGTGATTTATTTAATCGCAATTCAACTAAAATTTTATTGCCCTTATCTGGTACTAAGGATACCTTCTTAACCTTGCCCACCTCTACTCCATTCACCATCACTTGATTAGAAGCCATCAGACCATCAACATTATCGTATTGAACATAATACGTTTTTGAAGCCGAAAAAATATCATTCCCCTTCAAAAAGTTAAATCCAAAATAGAGAATTAAAAACGCGATTAGCGCTAAAAAACCTACCTTAAGTTCGTTGCTCTTCAACATATATCTCTATCGTTCAATTTCTTCTTTATACTGCTTAAATGCTTTCGCGATTCCTTCGGCAACTTCCTTTTGACCTTTTTCAGAGGCTAAATAATTTTCTTCTTCTGGATTAGTTAAAAATCCAGTTTCAATCAAAACGCTTGGCATCGCCGTCCTCCAGATAACCAAAAATCCTGCTTGCTTGACTCCAAAACTCTTTCTTTGATAGTTTTTCATGAATTGCTCCTCTACTTTAGAAGCAAATTTTACCGAACTAGCCATGAAAGCACTTTGATAATTAGCCATCATAATATGTGCTAAAGGAGAATTAGGATCAAAGCCACTATAGGCCGTTTGATAGTCTTTTTCTTGTAAAATTACCGAGTTCTCACGCTTGGCTACGTTCAAATTCCCATCGGTTTTGTGTAAACCCATCGTATAGGTTTCTGTCCCATACGCTGATTTGTTGGCCGCTGCGTTACAATGTACTGAAATAAAAAGATCCGCTTTATTCCGATTGGCGATATTTGCCCGTTCATTTAGTTCAATAAAATCATCCGAATCGCGGGTATAAATAACCTTTAAATCAGGATGTTCTTCTTTCAGTTTTCGTCCCAATTCCAAAATGATTTTTAACGTCACTTTACCCTCATGTGATCCCTTAGGGCCCATGCAACCTGGATCTTTACCTCCATGTCCGGCATCTAAACAAACAATTTTAATCGAATTTTTGGGAGATTTTTTTAATGGATCAATAGTCGGAAATGTAGCCGATATGAATAATAGGGCTAAGCAAAAAATAAAAATAAGTCGAACCGTTGAAAACATTATTTTTTAATTAATACACTTAGGTACCACGCAATCATGTAATTTTGTCAATCTTTTACAAACAAAGATAATTATAATTTTTAAATTCCATTTGATAAATAAATCCACATATCACCTTTTCATGCTATGCGTGGGAATATTCATTGGCCTGACGGACGTTAGGGCCCAAAGAGTTATTTCAGGTGATTCGATCATAAAATCAATCAGTCCAAAAGATTCATTATCAAAAAAAACCGATTTAGAAACGACTGTCTTTTATTCTGCCATAGACTCAACGGTATTAGACGCGGAGAAACAGGTAGTTAATTTATATGGAGGAGCAAAATTAAAATACGGAAATATCGCATTAGAAGCGGATTATATTAGGTTGGACTGGTCAAAAAATGAAGTGTTTGCCAAAGGAACCTTAGACACCGCTACCAAAAAAATAATTGGACTTCCAGTATTTACACAGGGGCAAGATAAATATGACTCGGAAGAAGTCCGTTATAATTTCAAATCAAAGCGCGCGTCCATCAAAGCGATTGTCACTCAACAAGGCGAAGGATTTGTCCAAGGAAAAACCGTAAAAAAAGACGAGGAGGATAATCTGTACATCCGAAATGCCATTTATACCACCTGTAATTTAACACATCCCCATTTTCATATTAAAGCGAGTAAAATAAAAGTCGTCGGGAAAAAAGAGATTATTTCAGGGCCCTTTCACTTTGAACTTAATGATATTCCGCTCCCTATTGGACTACCTTTTGGGTTTTTCCCTTATTCTCAACCTAAAGAAGCGGGCAAATCGGGCGTTATTGTGCCGACCTATGGAGAAGAGCCTACCGGAAGAGGTTTCTATTTGAGAGAAGGCGGTTATTACTGGGCAGCTAGTGAAAATATAGGTGTTCGGTTTACGGGCCAAATTTACTCAAAAGGTGGCTGGGGTTTAGGAGCAAACTCACAATATAATAAGCGTTATCGATTCGCAGGTAGCTTCAACTTAGCATTCAATCGAAATACGAATGGAGATGAATTTTCTCCGACCAAGCGAACTGACTTTGCTTTGCAATGGTCTCATAGCCCACAAAGTAGAGGAAATTCAAGCTTTTCCGCGTCCGTAAATATTGCCTCAAATTCCTACAACCAGTTTAATACCTATAATAGCCAACAATATTTATCCAATACGATAGGGTCATCTGTGCAATACTCCAAAAATATAGGGCAGACCATAAGAACAGGGATTAGTTTGCGGATTAATCAAAATACGACTACTCGAGTATTTGATGCAGGAACTGAATTCAATTTTGGTCTAAACCAATTTCAACCCTTTAAAAGAAAAAATTCATTAGGGGACCAGTTTTTTGATCAATTTAGACTAGGGCTTGATTTTTCTGGTGGCATCAGTATGACGAACCAAGTGTCGGATCCTTATACTCGATATGAATTTGATGTGTATCCTAGGGAATCCAACAGCCAAAGAGGGATCATTCAGAAACCTTTTGTTCCAAAAACGATGGATGATTTACCTCCTGGAGTTATTCCTGTGGACGCGAGCACACTTCCACTACTTTGGGAAAAAGCGCAAACAAAATTCAATTATAGCATTCCATTGTCGTTGCCCAACTTAAAATTAAATAAATATGTGAACCTAACACCGGGCGTTTCGTGGTCAGGAAATATGTATACTAGGTCGTACAAGTATACCTATATGAAAAGTGATTCGACGGTGAGAATTGATACGATCGGGGGATTGCCAAAATTCAATTCGCAACTTTCATTTTCGGCTAGCATGAATACTCGAATTTATGGAACGCTAAGATTCAAAAAAGGGCGATTAGAGGCTCTTAGGCATACCATTGCTCCTAGCATCAGCTTAAGTTATACGCCTGACTATTCGGACCCAACTTATGGGTATTATCAAGATGTTCGAATCAACAACCGTAAATTTATTAACAAGGAGGCAGTAGAACAGGTAGGAGATATTAGGCGGATTAGCACTTTTGACCCGCGGCAGATGAGTTATGGAGGCGCATCTGGGAGTATTAGTTTCGGACTTCAAAATACCCTTGAGGCGAAATTAAAAACGAAATCAGATACTGCGACTAAACAAAATGAAAAAGTCACGATACTTGATAATTTTGGAATAAATGGGAGTTATAATTTGCTAGCAAAAGAATACCCCTTGTCCAATTTAAACTTCAATGCAAACTCGAGAGTAAGTGAATTTGATATAAATATAGGTGGAAGTTTTGACCCTTACTTATATGTAAATGACAAATTATTTTTTGATGTGGGTAGGAGAACTCCTGATTTAATGCTGAGTCAAGGGAATGGACTTGCGAGATTAACGGCACTTAATTTATCCATCGGGCGAAGGTTTGCTCCCGCTAAGACAAAAGAATTAAAGACGAGTACTAATGCATCTGAAGCCCAATTAAAGCAAATAAATCGCAATATTGACGATTATGTAGATTGGAATGTGCCTTGGACATTTTCGTTTAGTTACCAGTTTAGCATGAACAGAATGGGTTTGGCTGCTGCACAGCAAATTAGTGGTTTGACGTTTCAAGGAGATTTGAGCTTAACAGAAAAATGGAAATTTTCTATGAGTTCTGGATATGATTTCAAGTACAGTGGACTTACCTACACGAATATGTCGGTGCACCGAGATCTACACTGTTGGGAATTGAATTTCAATTGGACCCCCATAGCAAGTCCCTTTTACGGTCGTGCGTCCAATTATTCATTTGACCTTCGGGTAAAATCGTCTTTACTCCAAGAATTAAAAATTTCTCGACGAAGAAGTTTTTATGACAAGGGCGGTTTTTAGTTAAGCTTCTGTTTAAACGTTTTCAAAAACTTATCCATTTTTGGCTTAATGACAATTTGGCAATAAGGTTGATCGCCATTTTGGTTAAAGTAATTTTGATGATAATCTTCTGCTACATAAAAAGTAGATGCCTGACTTATTTCGGTTACAATAGGGTTTGGAAAAACTTTTTGACCATTTAATTTTGTCTTCCAAGCGATGGCTGCTTCCTTTTGTGCTTCATTATGAAAAAATATTGCTGAACGATACTGAGTACCTACATCGGCACCTTGTCTGTTCAACGTGGTAGGATCGTGCGTTTGCCAAAACACCTCCAAAATAGTTTCAAAAGATATGATGTTAGGATCGTAGGTTAGTTGGCACACCTCAGCATGGCCCGTTAGACCTGTACAAATATCACGATAACTCGGATTTTTCATTTTACCACCCATGTATCCAGAGGTGACACTTTTCACTCCTTTTAGCCTTTGGTAAACGGCCTCAACACACCAAAAACATCCCGCACCTAAAGTTACAGTCTCTAAATTAGCCCCTGATACATTTTTCGATTCTTCCATTGTATTTTTATTTTTTGTATTTGTAGCGTTTCCGCATGAAAAATGAACAAAACCGAGAATTATACTTAAAACGAAGCTTGCATTTTTAAACCAACGATTCATCATGTTTTTTATTTTAGTATTTTTGCGACGCGTAAATATAACAAAAAGCTGAATGAAAGGTTTTATAAATTCTGTAAGAGGGGCTTGGGGTGAGGTATGGAAAGAATCATCATTCAGACTAAGTTTTTCATTGGCCATACTTACATTTTCAGTTTTTCCATGGAAAGCAGCCACTTATTTTCAATGGGTCCAACAGCGAGAAGGCATCATTTTAAATGATTTTTTATTGGAGCTTATTCCGCCCAAAAACGTTTCTTACCCCATTTTCTCGATCATTTATTGCACGGTTATTTACTTAATCATTAGACTTTTAGCGACGCCAAAGACCTTTGTTTGGTTTGCTTGGGCATTCAACTTAGAAACAGCCTTTCGTTTTTTGACTATCTATTTTGTAGCCTTAAATCCTCCCGTGGGGATTGTCGACTTGCATGACCCGGTCGCAGCTATATTTATCTATGGAGAGAACATGCCCATTACAAAAGACCTATTCTTTTCTGGACATACTGCTACCATGGTGTTTGCGTGTTATTTTTTACCGCTTAGAATGGAAAAAATTCTGGCTATAATCTTAAGCGTAATACTAGTGATGTTGCTATTAATCCAACATGTCCATTATACGATTGACATCGTCATGGCACCTTTATTTACTTTGTTGGCGATTGGGATTATCAAAAAGTGGACTAAAAACTAGTCCCTCGCTTGATGTTGACAGTTACTTTGTCAAGCTTCTCAAAGATTGAGTTATTTGATTTATATTCAGGAATTACTTCCTTGATTTTAGATACGAGTTCATTATTATTTCCACCCTCGTCCAATACTTCCTGCATTAGGTTCATTTGAATTTCCATGTAAGAATAGCTTGGCACATTCACTTTGGCAATTAAAATTTTGGGATGGTGTGTGGGCAACGTATTTTCATCCGTACTTAAAAGCTCTTCATATAACTTCTCACCGGGACGTAAACCGGTAAATTTAATTTCGATATCACGGTCTACACGCATTCCACTTAGGGTAATCATTTTTTTGGCAAGATTAATAATCTTAACCGATTCACCCATGTCAAAGACAAAAACCTCGCCGCCCTCTCCCATAGTAGCCGCCTCTAGTACGAGTTCGCAAGCCTCAGGAATCGTCATAAAATAGCGCGTAATATCTGGATGCGTCACCGTTACGGGGCCGCCGCGTTCAATTTGCTTTTTGAATAAAGGAATAACCGAACCATTTGAACCTAATACGTTACCGAATCGTGTCGCAATAAATTTGGTATGCATGCCCTCCAACTGATTCATCGACTGTGTATACATTTCGGCAAATCGCTTGGTTGCACCCATTACATTAGTTGGATTTACCGCTTTATCGGTAGACACCATGACAAATTTATCTACTGCATTTTCGGCTGCTAAATCGGCTAAAATACGCGTCCCTAAAATATTGATTTTAACGGCTTCGTACGGATTTTTCTCCATCAAAGGCACGTGCTTGTAGGCTGCCGCATGAAAAACAATGGAGGGCTTGTGCGTTCTGAAAATATAGGACATTCGATTGATATCAGACACGTCGGCTACCTTCACAACAATCTCTGTATTGGAAGGAATTCGACCAACCAATTCATATTCCAAATCAAATAGCCCAGACTCTGCTTGGTCTACTAAAATAATTTTTGAAGGGAAATAGGCGATCAATTGGCGCACAATCTCGGAGCCAATAGAACCAGCAGCGCCTGTAACCAAAATAGACTTACTATTCATTTCCTCAGAAATCATCTTATTGTTCATCTGAATTTCCTCTCGACCCAGTAAATCTTCAATTTTAACATTATGAATCTGATTGATCGCAAACTCTCCACCTACCCATTTGTCTACTGGAGGCAATGTTTTAACTACAACACCTCGATCCAAAAACACATCAGAAATTTTCCTCTTAGCCTGTATATTGATATTTTTTATGGCCATAATGACCTGAAGTCCTTCATAAGTATCAACAAACTTATCTAAGGCCTCGCCTAAATTAAATACGCGAATTCCCTCAATGGTTTTACCAACTTTAGAATCATTATCGTCAATGAATCCAAGAACTTGATAATTTATTCCTCGGTCATTTTGAATCACATTTTTAGTCAATAAACCCGAATACCCTGCTCCATAAATCAATACTCCGACAGCTGGCTTAAACTCGTTTATGAACGATTCATAAAACTTTTTAACCATGAATCTAAGACTCACCATTAAAAACAAACAAATGAAAAAGTCAATAACTAAAATGGAAATTGGCACATAAATTAAAGTTTCCACGTGCAAAAAATATCGAATTGCTAGTGAAATTATGGCGGCCACCGCCGTGCCCGTAAAGATTGTTTTTAAGATTAAAACCGCATCTTCAATACTCGTATGTCGAATAATACCTGAATACGTTTTGAAATAAAGAAAGGTGATAAAACGAATGCTTAATAAGAAAACAAAGTGATAAATGAACACTTCTAAATGAAGTTCCTCATATCTGAAGTTTAAGCGTAGTACAGTAGCTACTAAAAAAGAGAATATGGCAATAATGACATCAATGGCAAGAACTAACCACCTCGAGAGGAATCGATTTGAATAACGACGAATGAATAAAGACTGAGTCATTGACTAATTTAAATCTATTTTAATTCAATCAACAAAGTTACCAATATATTCATAAAATGATACCAAAATTTATTAAACGGGAAATCAATGCTTAAATTAATTGTGAATCTCCTAACCATTGAACAACCTCTTCCTTATTATTCCACATCAAAACATCAATCATCGAAAGCCCATTGACAAACTCTTTTGTATTCCCCTGTGCATAGGGATTCAAATTGGGTTTCAAAAAATGCAAATCAATGCCTTTTTCTTTAAAAAAGCCTTTTTCATATAACTCTTGCCCATTAACTGCGTTAATATAGCTAGATTCCCCTAGAGATTTTGTGATTTCAATCAGCCTTTCAGCACGACCAAAATCCTCAAAAACTGATAATTGGGAACTCTGATAGAATTTTTTTTCCAAACCCAGGTAGGCCCAAGTGGCTTGAACACTTTCACTCGCTAAATCTGCCAAACTCTCAAATTTTCTATTCAAAACCTGCTCGACTAGGTCCCTAACCTCTGCATAATTGGGCGCTTTTTTATACGCAGAATCTAACTGATTCATAAATTTACTCGGAAATTCTTTCCCCCAAGATACCGTTGATTCCCTGATGGTTTTATTTTGACTTTGTTTTTCTAAAGGAATTGTAAATAAAAATTCATTCCCCTGCATTAAAATTCTATTCCGATTGATCCAGCCTTTTTTAATAAACATCACATCATCATAAAAGACAAAATGATCGACCGCTTGAACTAATTGGAAATAGCCCAAATAAGGAAAAAAATAAGGTTGCATGATCGCTACCGCCATATTTTAGTTTTCGCCAAAGCCTGGCGCAGTTAAATCCACAATTTGGTCTGACTTCATGACGAGAACACGTTCATGCTTCACATCAGTCATATAACCTATCGCAGTGACATCGGCTATTTTCTCGACTTTCTCGAAATCTTTTTGAGATACAGTAAAAACTAATTCATAATCTTCTCCCCCATTTAAAGCCGCGGTCAATGGGCTTAAATTAAATTCTGTGGCCGATAAATAGGTTTCATCGTCAATGGGAATGTTTTTCTCAAAAATCCTAGCGCCCGTATTTGAAGCATTGCATAAATGAATAATTTCAGAAGCTAAACCGTCTGAACAATCGATCATGGAAGTTGGCACCACCCCCATTTCAGCCAACTCATGTAAAATATCAAATCGTGCCACGGGTTTTAATTGGCGCAACACCACATAACTTTTCCCATCTAATTCTGGCTGCATGGTTGGATTAGCTAAATACACCTGTTTCTCTCTTTCCAACGATTGCAAACCCATCAGCGCTCCTCCCAAATCTCCTGTCACACAAATCACATCATTTGGCTTGGCACCGGACCTTTTAGTTAGGTTCTTTGAGTCAACCAACCCTAATGCAGATACAGAAATAATTAATCCTTGAGGAGAGGCGGTCGTATCCCCACCCACTAAATCCACTTTATATTCCTCACAAGCTTGTTGGACACCGGTATATAATTCCTCAACGGCCTCCACCGAAAAACGATTACTTAAACCTAAGCCTATCGATATTTGAGTAGGTTTAGCATTCATCGCTGCTATATCAGAAAGCGCCAAACTAACTATCTTAAAACCCAAATGAGGCAATGGAGAATAGGACAAATCAAAATGAACCCCTTCAATCAGTAATTCCGTGGTAGATACCACTTCCATGCCCTCCGCATGTAATGACGCGGCATCATCCCCTATGCCAATTGCAGTCCAGGATTGATGAGCTGAAAATGGTTTAGCTAAACGCTCAATCAATCCAAATTCGCCAACACTTCCAATTTCAGTTCTCTTTTCCATATAATAAAAAAGAGCCGCCTTTTTACGGGCGGCTCCCATTAAAGCATTTTTTTTAGGGATTTACTAGAGTCAAGGCTACTTTTTTATTAGTTGCCTTGATGTAAGCTGTACTCGTTTCTAAGGCTAAACTAGTCGCCGATGGAGTTCCACTGATGTTTAGTTCTAATGTTCCATTGGTTCCCGATGGTGCGCCTTCTGAACTTGTCAAACCTGTTAAACTTATTTTTTTATTATCTGAGGACAATGAATAACTGCCTGTAAACTTTTTGCCATCAAATTCAGTCAATGTGACGGAACCTGAAGTGCTTAAATCCAATTTAAACTGTGAATATCCAGCCACCAAATTAGTCGTTCCTCCTTTAGTATATTGGACCACGCCATCCCACGAAACTGTATTCGCCGACCACACTTTTTTAACTAAATCAGCCACTGTAGGAGCTACTGGCGTAGGGGTAACGGGTGTTGGAGTTACAGGAGTTGGGTCACTTTTTGAACTACAAGCACCCAAAAATAGGGTTGCCAGAAAACTCACAAATAAGATATACTGTTTCATAATATTAAAACTTATTTAATTCGTGTAAAATTAAAAATCTTTATTAAAAAAATGGTCTTTCAATGATTTTATTTAGCTTCGTGCTTGATATATTTTACTTTGGAAAATTCATTGCCCGTTTATACTAAATCACAATTAGCTTTACGAAATGGCCAGGACAAACCCGAAATTTGGGTAGCCTTTGCTGGTAAAATCTTTGATATGACAACGTCCAAGCTTTGGAAAAATGGGAAGCATTATGAGCATTGGGCAGGGCAAGATTTAACTGAGGAATTAGCTGATGCGCCACATTCAGCCAAAGTATTTGAAAAATTTGAACCTATAGGCCAACTAAAATAACCATGTTACTACTCATTGAAAGTGGTTCTACGAAAACGGAATGGAGGTTTATAGCCAAACCAGATGAGGCGTATGATTCGTTTTTTTCAGCAGGCATAAACCCCTATTATCAATCGGCCAGTGAGATCATCGCTTCACAAACGGAAGTCTCAACGTGGATTGTCGGCAAAAATATAGAACAAATATACTATTACGGTACCGGCATCACTGGAGAGGACAAAGTACAAATCATCCGGGAATTTTTATCCACGATCATTCAGGGGGCTAGCGCGCAAATTGAGAATGATTTAATGGCGGCAGCCAAAGCGAGTTGCGGTGACGAAAAAGGAATTGCATGCATATTGGGCACTGGATCCAACTCAGGTTTTTTCGATGGTCAAAAAATAACCGAGCAAATACCACCGCTAGGATTTTGGTTAGGGGATGAAGGTAGCGGAGGTCACTTAGGCAAAATGCTAGTTCTTAGTTACTTGCATCATGAAATGCCGGAAGAATTACGAACAAGCTTCATTGCCAGGTTTGGTGAGCTCAATAGGTTAGATGTTTTAGAAAAAGCCTATCGAGGCGAATTCCCCAACCGCTGGTTTGCTAGTTTTTCCAAATTTATATTTCAGCACCGTAGAGAACCTTTTTGTTATCGCTTAATCGAGCAGTCATTCCAACAGTTTTGCTCCTTATATATTTTAAAATATACGCATGCATTTGAAACCCCGATTCATTTTACGGGTTCCGTTGCATTCTATTATTCCGATATTTTAAAAAGAGTTTTGAGTACCCACAAATTAAAATTAGGCCACATTTCTGAAGCGCCAATGGCTGGTTTGACATTGTATTACAAAAATCAGCTTTGGCCAAAAAATAAATAAGAGTTGGATTTTTACAAGAGCACATAACAAATGAGGATATAATTATTTAAATTGCATCACGCCTTTGTACATCAACAAAATAAATTCGTCAATGACACCTAGAGTTAAATCCATTGGTACGAAACAAAAAGCATTAAAAATCAATTTAGATCTTAGTGTCTACGGATCCTTCGCTGAAATTGGGGCTGGACAGGATGTTGCTGCTAATTTTTTCAAAGCAGGGGGAGCAGCTGGAACGATCGCCAAAACGATTTCCGCCTATGACATGGCTTTCTCCGATGCCATTTATGGGGAGGAAGCCTCAGGTAAATATGTGTGTGAGACGCGGTTGATGAAAATGTTAAATCGCGAGTACAAACTATTAAATGTTCGTTTAACTGAATCGGCCGATGAAAAGAGGTTTTTTGCCTTTGCAGATACTGTTTCGGCATTGAACTATCAAAAAACAAATGAAAGTCACGGTTGGATTGGACTTAGGTTTCAATTAAAACCCAATGGTGCTTTTAATGATGTGGTGATACACGTGAATATGCTGGATAATGATAATATATTACAACAGCAAGCGCTCGGGATCATCGGTGTAAATTTGCTTTATGGCTGTTACACGCATCACAACAACCCTGAAACTCTTCTTTTATCCCTGTTAGATGATTTGTCGACAGACCGGATCGAAATCGACATGATTCGTTTTGAAGGTCCCGATTTTAAAGAGGTTGACAATCGATTAATGTCTTTATACTTGGTTAAGCATGGCTATGCCCAAGCGGCGGTTTTCGGACCTGATGGCAATGTGATGCAACCCTATGATGCGCTTTCGAAAAAGCATATTGTCGCAATTCGTGGTCGATTTAGACCTGTGACAAATATATTCTTAGATATGCTTAAAAAAGGAGTTAAGCAATTTGAAAATGAGGCGGATGTGGATGATGATAAAATCTGTATTTTATCTGAATTAACGCTTAAGAATTTAGAAGATGGGACGAATCAAATCGACGAAAAAGACTTTTTGGACCGAGTGGATATTCTATGTTCTTTAGGTCAAACGGTTTTGATTTCTAACTTCCATGAATATTTCAAATTGGTTGCCTATTTGAGTCAATTCACAAAACTACGTATGGCGCTCATCATGGGTATGCCTAATTTAGAATATATTTTTGATGAGACGCACTATAAGGATTTACCAGGAGGTATTATTAGTGCATTTGCAAGTTTATTTGGTCAAAAAATAAAGCTTTATTTATACCCTACTTTAAATGAACAAGGTGAAATCATTCATTTAGAAACATTCAAAACTGAACCTCATTTAGCGGGTTTATTGACCTATTTAAAGGACAATGAGAAGTTGGAAGACATCCAAAAATACGACGAGAAATTGATGACCATAAGAACAGACAACGTATTAGGCATGATTCAACATGGCGTGGGAGATTGGGAAAAAATGGTTCCTGCCTCCGTAGCAAAGCAAATTAAGGAAAATCATTTGTTTGGGTACGCCAACCACTAACCTGTTTCTCAAAAACCTTTGAGAAACATTAGACCACTATTTAGCTATTGGTTAGAATAAATCAACAAACTGGTCAAATAAATAACGGGAATCGTGAGGTCCTGGGGATGCTTCAGGATGATGCTGGACTGAAAAAGCTTTCCTGCCATGAACCTGAAGACCTTCCACCGTTTTGTCATTTAAATTAACGTGTGTTAATTCGGCTTGTGAGCTAGCCATTAGTTCGTCCATCATCACCGCAAATCCATGATTTTGAGAAGTTATTTCGGATAGTCCCGTGACTAAATTTTTGACAGGGTGATTTAAACCCCTATGACCATTGTGCATTTTATATGTCTTTAACCCACAAACTTGGGCTAAAATTTGATGTCCTAAGCAAATACCAAAAACAGGTTTGTCGCTGTCTAGAAAGCTAGAAACGGTTTCAACGGCATAGGGCATTACGGCTGGATCACCTGGTCCGTTCGATACAAAATAACCATCTGGATTCCATTTAGAAATTTCGTCAAAAGACGTTTTCGCTGGAAATACTTTTAGGTAACAACCCCGCTCAGTGAGATTAGATAATATACTTCTTTTCACACCTAAATCTAGGACTGCCACGCGGTGAGGTGCATTTTCATCTCCTAAAAAATAGGATTGTTGGGTACAAACTTGCGAAGATAATTCAAGGCCTTCCATCGAAGGAATTTTAGACAATTCTATTTTTAAGGCATCTAAATCAAAAATTTCAGAAGAAATTAGGCAGTTCATGACGCCTTTCGTTCGGATATGGCGTACTAAGGCGCGTGTATCAATCCCTGAAATTCCAACGATTCCTGCGTTAGCCAAATAATCTTGAAGTGATCCATCGGAAGTGGCTCTTGAGTGTACGCTAGCAAATTCATTACAGACCATTCCGGCAATTTGAACTTGGTCAGATTCGGCTTCTCCTTCACGAATAACGCCATAATTTCCAATATGTGCGGTGGTATTAATAATGACTTGGCCGGCATAAGAAGGGTCAGTGTAAATTTCTTGGTAACCCGTCATTCCGGTATTGAAACAAATTTCTCCGCCATGCGTCCCAATTTTACCAAGTGCCTTACCGTGAAAAAGAGTGCCATCTTGTAAAAGCAAAACGGCGGGAGTGGATTCAGTGATTCTCATAAAATATGAACTATATAATTTTGATGCTAAAATACGTAAAAAAAGGGCTTCAACAAATGCTGAAGCCCTTCAAAAAAAATGTAAGAGAAATTAAGCGTCTTCTCCTTTTTCTTCTGTTGGCTCTTCAGTTGCGGGTGCATCCGTAGGCTCTTCAGCAGCTGG
>Ga0164295_10002301_pt1 | contig 15760 bp, 8 predicted proteins | sample GEODES006metaG_FD_111798 | JGI IMG/M metagenome (GOLD analysis project Ga0164295, IMG submission 111798) | Oligotrophic lake water microbial communities from Sparkling Lake, Wisconsin, USA - GEODES006 metaG | ecosystem: Environmental > Aquatic > Freshwater > Lake | place: USA: Sparkling Lake... | reverse complement strand
TGTGATCCTGAAAATCTCCCATGCCGAGGGGGCCGCCGCCGCCACCGAACAGACCGACGGCGCCGCCATCCGGCAGACGCTGATCAACATCCCCTGGAACACGCAGGTGTCGTTCGCGACGGAACGGGAAGGAAAGGCTCAGGAGATCTTTCAGCGGTATCCTGCCTGGGAGAATCTCTCCGCGCTCCATCTGGCGGCCAATCGGGAATGGGCCTACTGGACCCCCCGGGGCTATTACGCTGCCAGTGCCAACGGCGACACGCTCTTTGGCTGGCTGGTCAATCGCGGGCTCGACAAGCTGCCCCGGTTTTTTAAGGCGCAGCAGTTCCGCCGGAAGCTGGAGCGGCCCGATGTGATGTCCAAACTGCTGGAGGCCGGGAGCCTCGACGCCGCTCTCAAGGCCAATGGCCGTGATCTGCCCGCCTCTTCCGCGATCGTTTTGCCTCAGCAGATCGCGCAGGCACCCGAGGTGCGCATCATTTCGCCGCAGCCTGGTGAGCAGGCACAGGGAAACACGATCACCGTCACTGCAGAGGTGGAGATTCCTGCAGGCGTTGAGATCGAGAGGGTGCGGGCGTATGCCAGCGGTGCTGTGGCCTCCGGCGAGCCCCGAGTGGTCGAGGAGCGGGCTGCCGAGGGGGAACGACCGCGGGTGACGGTGTATGCCTGGGAGGTTGGGCTGCCGGCGGAGGATCAGCATCTGCTGCAGGTGTTTGTCGGAACGAAGGCAGGACCGACCGATGCGCATCAGATCACTGTGGAAACCGCGGTGGCACCGATACCGCAGCGGGAACCACGGCTCTATCTGCTCGCCTCCGGGGTCGACCACTATGCCCATGCTGAGCAGTTCGCCGAGATCGGGCTCACGAATCTCACCTGCGCGGTGAAGGATGCCAGTGCCGTGCGAGAGAGTCTGGCCGAGCGGTCGCTCGATCTCTACACGCTGGCCGCGGACGGGTGGCTGGCGGACGGGGCGGTGACGCGAGATGCGTGGCGATCCATGGCCGACCAGATCGTGGCCAGCGTGGCCGGGGAGGTGTTGTCCGACGACCTGCTGGTGGTGTTTCTCGCCGGCCATGGCATGGTGCGGGCAGACGCCGGCCGATCCTATGCCTATCTCTGCCACGATGCTGCGTTCGAACCGGTCGCGGCCTCCGGCGATCAGACTCCGGTGCCGGTGGCGGCAGGAACGCTGTCCTGGCAGGACTTCCGATCGCTGGCCGCCCTGCCCTGCCGCAAGCTGGCGATCGTCGATACCTGCCACTCCGGGGCGCTGGGGCCGGGAGCCCGCAGTGCCACGGTGCGTGAATTTCAGGAGAACATGATCGTCGTACTGGCTGCCGCCGCGGATGATGAACCGAGCCAGGAATCGGACGCCTGGGGGCATGGAGCTTTTACAAAGGTGTTGCTCGAGGCCCTGGAGGGTCGGGCAGACAGGGGCCGGAGTCGACTGAAAGCGAGTGAGAGGCCCGCAAAATTTGGCGTCACAGCACTGTCGCAGACTGCGGACGAGCCAGATGGGATCGTCTCGCTCGACGAGATCATCGACTATGTGACGCAGCAGGTGCCCAGCCTCACACGCGTAGGGGCCGACGAACAGACGGCCCAGCATCCGACCGTTTCGCCGGAGGATCTGGTTCCCTTTGTGCGGCTGCCGCTCACCAGAGGTGGCTCGGTGAATCGGTAGCGGTTCACTTGCCGACGCTCGATCGCAGCGGAATGTCGAGGATCAATTCCGGCGGACCCGCCTGAGGGCCGGCGATGGCGATTCCGTAGCTGGCTGTCTCGCCGGCCGTGGGAGGCTCAATGTGAGTGGTACGGGAATCGGGAGGCAACGGCTGCGACATCCGTTCCACCACCTTGCGTACCGGCCCCCGTGACCGGGTGCCCTGCTCCGCCCGATCACGCATCGATTTGATAGCCGCGTCGGCCTCGGTTTTGGCTTCCGCTTTCACCGATGCCAGCTCTTTCCCCTGCCCCTTGAAGACCGCCGCGGCCAGCAGACGCAGATCCTTTGTCGGCTCCGAAAGCGCCACCACCACCAGCTTCTCCTCGCCGGCTGGTGGTTCAAACGTGAAGAAGCCACCGTCATCGGGGAGATCGACCTTTGTGCCGCCCTTCACCAGTTGTGGCTCCTCGCCCTGCGTGGGCAGCAGGCAGATCCGCTCCCCATCGGGCCGTTCATTAAAGACATAGACGTAGAGATCATCCTCCGGGCTGATCCGGACCAGAAACGAATCCCCCACTTGAAATGTGTGGGTAGCAGGGTCGATGGCCCGCGTTCCGCCGTCTGGAGTGAGTTGCTCAATCGTGTATTCAAGGGCGATCGAACGGACCTCCTTGGGCAGGCTTTTGCGCACGATCTTGCGCTCGCGAATGGCGGTGGCCGGAGTCTCTTCCGCTGCCAATCGCGCCGCCGCCGGGAGCGCCAAGGCCACGAGCCCAGCGGCCATGCCGCTGGCGAATAGCCATCCCGAGGTTTTTCCGGCGCGCGTGAGAAAGTGATCGCGCCCACATCGAAACCCTGGCAGCTGGTGCATGGTGCAATTCTCCCCGGAAACGTATGATACGGCTCCTTCCCATCCTATCTAACGCGGGGGAGCGGAAACAATTCTTCGGTCGGCCGGGGGCTGTGAGTGTGTCTGCCACGATCACGATTTCAATCCGCAGCCAGGGCATCAACCGCTATTCCGGCCTCCTGACAAAATCGCTGGAAATCGGCCGTATCGACCCCGTATTCCCCGGCGGCGAGCAGCTGTTTGTGCGGCATCCAGCCTCCGGTCGGGAGGGAGAGGAACGACTGCCGATCGCCGAGCCCGGTGAGATCGACATGTCGCGTCGGCAAGTGCGGCTGGAGCGACTGGCGGATGGCCGTGTGGGGATCCACAATCTCAGCGGCACGATTCCCCTGAAGATGTTTGACGCTCCTGACGTGCCTCCCGGAGCCACTGCGGAGAGTGGTTTGCCCGTGGCACTGCAGGTGGGGCGGGTTGTCATTGCTCTGGCGGTCGCCCCGGCCGAGGACGGTGCCGCTGATTCGCTTCTGTTGCGGACGCTCCAACTGCCCACCCGGCTTTCGGATGGCATTCCCGGCATGCCCGGCCGTCCACTCTCAGAGGTACTTGCCGGTGTCTCCCCGGAGGCCTCCGCCGCGATGGTGGGATGGTGGCGAAGCATCATCGCGGTGCTGCAGAGTGCCTCGAACTCCGACGACTTTTTCCAGCGGGCAGCGCAGGCGCTGCTGCGGCTGATCGGCCTCGATTTGGGGGCCGTCTATCTTCTGGAGAACGGCATCTGGCGTCCGGCCGCAATGCTCACCGCCGGAACCACATCGGCCCGTCCGAGCACGCAGGTGCTCGGACGGGTGCTCAGTGAGAAGCGCACGTTCTGGAACCGGGTCGATCCAGCGGTCGATGTGCTCTCGAGCATGGCCTCCATCGAGGCCTATGTCGCTGCGCCGATTCTCGATCGCGAGGAGAATTGTATCGGCGCACTCTATGGTCATCGCTCGCTCGGCGGTGCAGCGGGCCAGACGCTGGAGATCTCGCAGATCGAGGCACTGTTGGTGGAGACGCTCGCCTGTGGTGTGGCCGCAGGGCTCGCCCGGATCGATCAGGAGAAGGCGGCGATCGCGCAGAAGGTGCAGTTTGAACAGTTTTTTTCGCCGGAGCTTTCCGAGCAACTCGAAGCGCAGCCCGATCTCCTCCGCGGGAGGGATGCAGAAATCACAGTCATGTTCTGCGATCTGCGCAATTTCAGCGGCGTGACGGAGCGGCTCGGCCCGGCCCAGACAATGGATTGGATCGGTGGCGTGCTCAGCACGCTCTCCGACGAGGTGGCGGCGGTTGGCGGCGTGTTGGTCGATTACGTCGGTGACGAACTGTTGGCGATGTGGGGGGCTCCCTCACCGCAGGAGAATCACGCGGTGCTGGCCTGCCGGGCGGCGCAACTGATGCTGCGAGCCGTGCCCGCCATCAATGCCCGCTGGCAGCCGGAGATCGGCTGTCCAACCGCTTTTGGAATCGGCCTCAATTCAGCCGTGGCCCGCGTGGGGAATACAGGCTCCACCCGTAAGTTTAAATACGGGCCGCTGGGCAATGGCGTGAACCTCGCCAGCCGGGTGCAGGGAGCGACGAAATATCTGCGGGTGCCAGCGATCGTCACCGGTTCGACGCAGCGGGCCCTCGACGGGACATTCCTCACCCGTCATCTCTGCACGGTGCGCGTGGTCAACATCGTGGAGCCGGTCGATCTCTATGAACTCGACGCCCTCTCGCAGGGCGCAGACGCTGTGCGGGAGGAACTCTTCGGACTCTACGAGACGGCGCGGCGGGCCTTTGATGCCGGCAATTTCTCGGAGGCTGCCAGCCGGTTGGGAGATCTGCTGGGCAGGTTTCCGCAGGATGGTCCGGCGCTGGTGCTGCTCTCCAGAGCGGTCGACTGCATGCTCCACGAACCGGCGGCATTCTCCCCCGTCTGGACGCTGCCCGGCAAGTGAGCAGCGGCCAGCGCGAACTGGGGCCGCATAGAGGACGCCTCTGTTTATGGTCGGATTATGGTCGGTGGACGAGCCTTGGGCCGTCGGTGCCGTAGGCGCCAGTGCCGCCCTGGTAGCGTGCTCCGTGCCACCACTGCAGATGCGTTCGCTTGGCGAAGAGGATGCCGGTGTAATCGGTGCCCCACACCCCCTCCTGACAACTCCGCTCTCCGCCGCAACGGCTCCCCTGACGGGCTCCGCCGCCCATGAAGTAACCCTCCTCGTGCGGCGATTCGGTCGGCTGTGCGAGGGGCGAAATGCGCTGCGGATTTCCCGCCCGGGCGCACTGATCTCCCTGCAGGTGCTTTCGCTGCGTCGCCGGCCGGCCCATGAACGGAGTGAGATCGGCCGCGGAGACCGATCGCTCCCCAAGTGCCACTGCCGCGAGGCTGGCAAGGAGGCATGCCAACCGCTGCCATGAGCGTCTCGCGGACCGCCGGTGAGTGTCTGTCGGGAAACCTGATTTGAGTGGCACTGGTTGACCTTTCCTTCGCATCTGTCGCTGCCTCCCCGGACCGCCTGGCAGCCGCAGCCCTCCCAGAGCCGTGGGCTCAGGTCGCAGAACTGGCCGCGCTCCCTGTCAGTTGGTGCGCGCATCGCCTTTCTGCGCTGGCGGCGGCCAATGCGGCCCGTCTTCCCCGCACAAAATGGGCAAATCCCCAACAGCCATCCAGTCCTCCCAGCCGATAATTACGGCAGATTCAGCACCTTTGGAACAATCGTTCAATGGCAGTTTGGCTCGCCACACCCCCTCCATTTCGTTGAGTTCATGTCTGCTGCGGCCTCCTTGCTGCGCCGGTCTGTGCTCCTGCACCTTCGGGGGGTTAGGCGACGCATCGCCGTGAGTGCCGGTGTGGCGGTGCTGATCGGGGGATTGCTGCTGGGGCGCTCGGGAGCGGGAGACGAAGGGGCGGCCGCCTTTCCCGCCGCCGCTGGGGACGACTCACTCCTGTTCTTGACTGACAGCGAGGAGTTGCCAGTGCCATCCCAGCCATTCCTGGAAGAGTTGGCGACTCCTGCGCCGGTTCTGCCTTTCGACGCAGCCTCGGACATCGATGCCGTCAGGCCACCGGTGCTCAAGGAGCCGGCCGACAATCCCTACGACTTCGCCGGCGAGAGACCGGTGGCCGATCGCCTCCTGCGGCATCGGGTGTTTCCGACGCCCGGATTCTCGGGGGCCTCGAGCGTGGAGCCGAGTGAGGCGCAGGAGTCGAGCCACTTTGTCCCTCTGGAGGATCGCTGGCGGCTGGGAGTTGCTCCCTGGGACCGCTACGGGAAAGGGCACCCGCGGCTGGATGACTATCCCTATGCCCTGGGCAACGGTTTCAATCCCTACACGCAAAACCTCCTCAAGGAGGATTACCCAATCATCGGGCAGCACACGTTTTTTGACATGCGGGTGATCAGCCGGACGATTGCCATGTTTCGGCAGGTTCCCACCCCGGACACCCCTTTTGAATCGACGCCGACGCCGGGCCAGCAGGACTTCTTCGGCAACCCCAACGGGTTCCTGTTTCTGCAGTATTACACGCTGGCCTTTGAGCTCAACCATGGCGACAAGGCCTTCAAGCCGAACGACTGGCGGCTCAAGATCGCGCCGGTGTTCAACACCAACTACCTCGAGGTCTACGAAAACGGCGTCGTGATGCCCGATGTGGGGAAAGGGCGGCGGCGCAGCCGCGGGTTTGCCACGCTCGAAGAGTGGTTTATCGAGACGAAACTGGCCGATCTCAGCCCCGACTACGATTTCCTCTCGGTGCGTGGGGGATCGCAGCCCTTCACCAGCGATTTTCGCGGGTTTATTTTCAGCGATCTCAACCGCGCCATCCGGCTGTTCGGCACCCGCGAGGCCAACCGGGATCAATTCAATCTGATCTTCTTCGATCAGCGCGAGAAGGATACCAACAGCTTCCTCAACACGTTTGATCCCCGCGGACAGCAGATCCTCATCGGCAACTACTACCGGCAGGATTTCCTCTGGCCGGGGCACACCGTGCAGACGAGCATCCACTACAACATGGATGCCCCCTCGCTGAAATATGACGACAACGGATTTCTTGTCCGTCCCGATCCGGTTGGCATCGCCACGCCGCACGCCGTCAATGCGGCCTATCTCGGCCTGGCCACCGATGGCCACATCAACGAAGTCAACATCACCAGTGCCTTCTACTATGCGTTCGGTCGCGATTCTTTGAATCAGCTCGCCCTCCAACCAGTCGACATTGGCGCCACGATGGCCGCCGTGGAGCTTTCCTACTCCCCCGACTGGATCCGCTTTCGCTCGTCGGCCTTTTATGCCTCGGGCGACAACAATGTCAACGACGGCAAGGGGGGCGGATTTGATGGCATCGTTGACAACACGCAGTTTGCCGGCGGCGAATTCAGCTTCTGGGTGCGGCAGCAGATCAAGCTGCTGGGGACGAATCTGAAGAATCTGCTTTCGATCTATCCCGATCTCCGCGCCAGCAACAAATTTCAGTCGCAGGCCAACTTCGTCAATCCAGGCCTGCAGCTCTATAACGTCGGCGTCGATTTCGAGGTGACACAGCGCACCCGTCTGGTCACCAACTGCAACTTCCTCTTCTTCGACTGCACCGAAACGATCGAGGCGCTGGTGTTCCAAAACAACATCTCAAAATCGATTGGCACCGATCTGAGCCTGGGAATGGAACACCGGCCGCTACTCAACAACAACTGCATCTTCCGCGGCGGCGTCTCCGGTCTGCTTCCCGGGGCAGGCTTTCAGGCCCTCTATGGCAACTACGACGGCTCGATCGACAACCTCTTCGCCGCCTTCGTCGATCTGGAGTTGGCGTTCTAGCAGGCTGTGGATAAGGTGATCCGCCGCGGGATGCGGCGGGTGTTGACCCAGGTAACGCCAGCCGGGCCCTCGACGGGGGTGTTTCCTGCGGTCGACTTCGTGGAAAAAGGCCAGGGATGGCTTTTTCCACAGACAGCTAGAGCGTGGCCAACTTCCGTGGAGCCTCGGCTTCGGGGCGGAGAAAAGTTTCGTCACTTGGGCCGCAGCGGCTCGGTGCTCGTCAAGCGTTCGCCGCCCCCTTCGCCTCCATCGTTCGACATATTGCCCCAGTCGTCGCTCAAGCTTCCGCAGCCTGCTACAGCCCCGCCTGGGCGTTTCGCGAAAACTGGATGTAGGGGAGCCGAATGTTGCGGAAGAAATACTCGTTGGCCCGCTTTGGTTGTGGGGCGGAGTAGCCTGCGGCGGCGTAGAACGTCACCACGTCATCCTGATCGACGCCGTCACCGCTGACGCCGAATCCTCCCGCCAGTTTTCCTGCAGCGTAGACCGCCGTGCTGCCGGGGAAAAACACAACTCCGTTCTGGTTGGCCTTGGGCATCACGGTGAAGGGGCAGCTGAAATTGCGGCCGGGATTGAATGAGTCAAATCCGAGCACGGTGCCGTTGTAGGCCGAGGCCGGCAGCGGGGCCCCCGTGTTGAGGCCCGTTCTCGGATTGACGCCCGGGGTGTTCAGGATTGAAAAGGGGGCAGGCGGCGCGGCGGAAGACCCAGAGGGATATTTGGGTGCCGCCAGATAGCGGAACGTGCGGTTTGTGAAGGCGGTTCCGAGCGGAATGCCGGAGATCTGGTCCTGCGGTTGCAGGTCGGCCGAGGCGTAATAGACCGTGTTACGGGCCTTGGCCACGGCCACATCGATCGAAAACACGGTGGCGTCGGGCATCCGGTAGACCCCCAACAGCCTGCCGTCGAAATCAGACACGGCAAAGACCATGCTCGTGGCGGAGGGTTGGACGCGGATCTGCGCCCGCGTATGCTCCGCCTGCACGATCCCCTGCTGGATGATCTGGGTCACCTGTGCGGCTGAAAGGGCTGTGCCTGCGGAGGGAGCCACCAACCAGCCGTCGGCCTGCGCCATCCCCGGCAGCAACTTCACCCCTCCCGGCGTTACCTGCTGGTCGGTGCCGTTGATACTCCCCTTGCCCAGCGACTTGGCCAGATTGAACAGCGTCTGCACCCCCAGCGGGCCGGCCTGAGGGCCAAAGCTCTGCAGCGCGATGCCCCCGAGATTGATGCGCGCCGCCGCATTGATCGCATTGACCTGCGCCTGTGGCGACATTTTGGAGGTGAGGCGGGCCCGCTGAATGATGAGAGCCGGGGCCACCGCGAGGTGGTTCCCGGTGGTGATGACGGGATCGAGCAGTGTTTTCAGGGCGATCGTCTCGGCTTCAAGGGCCTTGGTTGCGTTGAGCCGATCGGTGCGGGTTTGCGTGGCGCTCGCCACAAATCCCTGTTCGTAGGCGGCCGAACCGGTCGGACCCGGGAAGAACACCCCCAGGCCGCCGATCAGTTCGTTCGTGCCGGCCCGGTAGATTCCGATGCCACCGGGGAGCGTGGCGATGCCGCGGGAGATGGCGCCGGGCAGCAATCCCGACTGCACGCCGTAGGAATCGCGGTTGGTCAGCGTGGTGCCACCCACCTTGATGCTCGTGCGGTTGGTGTGTTCGATGGCAAACAGATCGACCAGCGGCTGGCGGAGGATCCCCGGAGGAAACTCGCCGCCAATCCCGATCGGTGCCACATACCCCGGGCCGTTGATGAGAGGGTTAGGGGAATTGGGGTTGGCCTCCACCTCCCGCTGCGTGATCGTGCTCTGGCTGATGTGGCTGACGGTGCGGGAGGTGAGGATCGCCTGGCCGTTGGAGAAGAAGGCCCCGGTGCGGGCCTCGGCAACCGCTCCATCGATCGCAAATGTCAGATAATTGATGTCGGCCGTGGGCACGCCCTGCTCGGTTCGCACTCCCAGAATCTGTCCCGAGCGATCGACCACGGCGATGATCGCATCGGTGCTGGGGGTGACGGCGCTGGCGGTGTTGAGCAGGCTCTCCACCTCGAGGGCCGAGAGCTGGGCGGCCGCCAGCACGCGGCGGCTCTCGAGCGTTTCCATCCTCAGGGAACCTGACTGCGAAGAACCCCTCCGTCGCGGGGATTCTGGCGCCTTGCGCCATCCCGCCATTGCCCTGGCGATCCAACTGCGATTGGCCGTTTCAAAGCTCTTTTTCATCGGTTGACTACCTCGACCGCCGGTTTCAATCCCTGCAAACAACGCTACCCCGAAATCTTTCGCAATGCCACCAACCGGACGCTCGCTGCTCCCAGCACCAGCATCGTCCCGCCATTTCCTTCGGCAGAATCGTCCCAATTGGATTCCGCCCGGGCGTGGGGTGGATGTGGATAATGTGCTCTCTACGGGTGCCGCAGCCGGCAGGTTCAGGCCCCGAAGCGGCCGGCCCGATTGGCTGCCGGGATGGCGATGGAGTACGCTCTTCCTCGAACTCGTGGGCACTATCCGTTGCCAGTCCCTCAGGCGCTCAGGCGATGCTCGTTCAGGAACTGCATGCCATCCAGCACAGGCATCGCTACCTGCCGGCGGAGGAACTGCGCAGATTGGCGGAGCGAACCGGCACGCCACTCTATCGGCTGCAGGAGATCGCCAGTTTCTTTCCTCACTTCAGGCTGGCCCCACCCCCTGCCGTGGAGGTGCGCGTCTGCCACGATATGGCTTGTCATCAGCACGACTGCGCGGGTGTGAAACGGGAAGTTGAGCGGTGGCTGGCCGGCGAAATCGCCGCTGGCCGCGTCGCTGTGGGGTATGCCTCCTGCCTGGGGCGGTGCGACCGCCCGGTGGCAGCGCTTGTCAACGACCAGTTCTTCGCCGCCCGCTCGGCCGAAGCACTGGCGCAACTGGCCGGAGAATGCCTGGAGGGGAAGCCCCTTCAGGCCGACCGTGACAGCAGTTATCAGCCGCATGCCAACCTGCCTTGGCAGATCGATCCGTATGACGGCCCCTCCCCCTACGCGGCCGTGCGGGCGCTGGTTGCGTCGGCCGATTTCCAGGCGGTCATCGACCAGCTCAAGGCTGCCGATCTGCGAGGCATGGGCGGGGCTGGAGTGCCCGCCCATCAGAAGTGGAACGATGTTTGGAAGGCCCGCGGTACGGAGAAATACATCGTCTGCAATGCCGACGAGAGCGAGCCCGGCACGTTCAAGGATCGGGAACTGCTGACGCGTCACCCCCATCTGGTACTCGAGGGCGTGATTCTCGCCGGGCTGGTGACGGGGGCCACCCGTGGCTGGATCTACATCCGTCACGAATATTCCGAGCAGATCGCCATCATGCAGCGGGAGATCGCCCGCGCGGAGCAGATGCAGGCCTGTGGCCAGAGCCTGTACGGTAGTTCCAGGCAGTTTTTCGTGGAGGTGTTTACCAGTCCTGGGGGATACATCTGCGGCGAGCAGAGCGCGCTGATTGAGGCGATGGAGGATCGCCGGGCCCAGCCGCGCAACAAGCCGCCGCAACTGGAAACCAACGGCCTCTACGACAAGCCGACGCTCGTCAGCAACGTCGAAACCTTCGCCTGGGCCCCCGCCATCCTGATTAGGGGAGGCGCCTGGTATGCACAGGAGGGGAGCAACGGCTGCCTGGGACGGCGGTTTTTTTCAGTCTCGGGGGATGTCTTCCGGCCGGGGGTGTATGAGGTGGCCAACGGCATCACGCTGCGCACTCTGCTGGAAGAGCATTGCGGCGGCGTGGTCGGGCAGCTCAAGGCCTTTGCTCCTTCGGGGCCCTCGGGTGGGTTCCTGCCCCGTCTGCTGCCGACGTCGACGCTGCCCCGGGGCTGGGAGAAACGGGCGCCCGCCGAGCTTGTGGCGCAGGTGGCGGCCACTGGCGGCAGCCATCTCGACATCCTCGATCTGCAACTCGATCTGCAGCGATTTCGCGATGTGGGGCTGGCCATCGGCGCTGGCCTGGTGGTCTACAACGACTCGCGTGACATGGTCATCGAAGCCCTCAACTGCTCGCAGTTTTTCCGCGACGAATCGTGCGGGAAGTGCGTTCCCTGTCGGATCGGCTCGCAGAAGATCGTGGAGGTGGGCGAACAGATGGTGGCCGGGGCCATCGCCCCGGCCATGCTCGCCCCCCAGCGACAGCTCATCGACGAACTCACCCGGGCGATGGAGATGACCAGCATCTGTGGCCTGGGAATGGTGGCTGCCAAGCCGATGCAGGCGGCGCTCCAGTTTTTCCCAGCCGACGTCGAGCACCATCTGCGGAGGACTCCGCATGGCTGACGCGCAGGGAGCCCCCCGCGACGACTTCGATCACGGCCTCGTGCTGCCAGAGGAGGATGGCCTCTTTGCCCGCGACATCGACGGGCAGCTGGTGCGGCTGGACAAGGTCACGGCGGCCGATTTCCAGAAGCAGATCACGATCAAAGTGGATGGCCGCGAGGTGACCGTTCCCAGAGCGGTGCCCCTGACCGACGCCCAAGGACGAATCGTGCGCGACAGCGAGGGGCGACCGATCCCGCGGGCCACGACGATTTATGACGCCGCCACGCGGGCGTATGCCGGCGATCCTGCCGGCAATCCGATCCCGATCCTCTGCCATCAGGAGCATCTTGAGCCGGTGGGAGTCTGTCGGGTGTGCTGTGTCGAAATTGCCAAGGTCAAACGCGGTTCGATGCAGCGCGAGCGAAAACTCCTCCCCGCCTGCCAGCACCGGGTGGAGGAAACAATGGAGGTGCAGACGATCCGCTCTCCCGACCTCGCCGCGCGGAGGCGGGTCGACAGCCAGGTGCGGACGCTGGTCAATCTGCTGGCCACCGATCACCTGCCGGCCGACTGGAAGGCGCGATTCCCCGCCAATGAGCTGGGCCGGCTCACGGAACGGTTCGACGACCTGGCTCTGGAGGCCCGCCGGCAGGAACTGGCTGCCGATCCGGCAGCCGATGCGCAGCAGATCGACAGAAAATGGCCCCTCTGCGGGACGCAGCCCTTCGGCGTCCGCACGCTGGCCCGCGGACAGGATCATTCCTCGGCCCGTATCGATGTTGATCACGACCAATGCATCCTCTGCGATCGGTGCGTGCGCGCCTGCACCGATGTGAAGGAGAATTTCGTCATCGGTCGCTCGGGCAAGGGCTATGCCACCCACATCGGCTTTGATCTCGACGATCCGATGGGGAAGTCAAGTTGCGTCTCCTGTGGCGAGTGCGTCATCACCTGTCCCACTGGCAGCCTCATTTTTAAAGCGACGGTCGCCGATCGGGATGATGTCGGCTCGGGCAGCACGATGACGGTCGCGGAACTCAAAACCCACCCTATCTTTGCTGGCGTGCCGGCGAAGTTTCTGGAGTGGAACGGCCGTTCCATCCGGCGGCGAATCGCCAGTCCCGGTGAGGTGGTCTGCCGTGAGGGAGAGTATGGCTCCACCGCGTTTCTATTGATCCGTGGGCGGGTGGGAGTGTCGGTGGGCCGGGGTGATTCCCCGGTGTCTCAGGAGGGGATGCTCAAGGCTTGGGTGCGCTCCGCCACGGACTGGTTGCAGGGAAGCGCTCCGGCAAGGCGGCCGCAACCTGGCCAGCGGCAGGAATCGGTGCATACCGACGGCGGCCGTGCGCTTGCGCTTGTGAACGGCCGCTGGGTTGATGAGATGACACCGCGCGACGTGATCTTTGGCGTGATGTGCTGCCTCAATCACTATCCCCGCTCGGCCACGATCACGGCGATCGAGGAGACGGAGCTGCTGGAGATCAACAAGAATGTGCTCCACATGCTGCAGCGCACCGAGTCGTCGCGGCACATCCTCGATACCGCCTATCGGGACCATTCGCTCAAGCGCGAAATCGGTGAGCTGAGCATGTTCCGTGGGCTTTCAGCAGACGATCGCAGCAGGGCCGCAGACCTGCTGCGGAATGCTGCAGAGCTGGTGCAGGTGGAGAAGGGGCAGCCAATTTTCCTGCAGGGGGAGGTGGCACGCGACTTCTTCAAGGTGCGGCATGGATTCGTGCGGGTCTCGCAGCGGTTGGGAACCCAGGAGCGGGTGCTCGACTATCTCGGCCCCGGGCGCACGTTCGGCGAGATCGGGTTGATATCGGCCCTGCCTGATATGGGGGCGGAACTGACCGCCCTGGGGGCGACGCGGAGCCTGCGCACGGCAACCTGCACAGCCCTCGACGACGTGGAGCTGGTGCGGATTCGCACCGAGGATTTCCAGGAGATCCTCCGGCTCTTTCCCCAGGTGCGCGCGGAAATGATGACGGAAGCGAAACGGCTGCTTCTCTCCGATGCAAATTTTTCCCAGCAGGAGGAACGGGGACTGGAGAATTTTCTGGAGAACGGTCTCTACAGCGCGCAGAAACTGCTGGTGCTCGATCTGGAGAGCTGCACCCGCTGCGACGAATGCACACGCGCCTGCTCCGACACCCATCAGGGAGTCACCCGCCTGATTCGCGAGGGGCTGCGGTTTGAAAATTTCCTGGTGGCCAGTTCCTGCCGCTCCTGCCTCGATCCCTACTGCTTGGTCGGCTGCCCCGTCGACGCCATCCACCGGAAGCCCAGGGAAAACCATCCGGGGGCGTTGGAGATAGTGATTGAAGACCACTGCATCGGCTGTGGGCTCTGCTCCAGCAACTGTCCCTACGGCAACATTTCCATGCATCGGGAGGAGGCGGGGCGGGTTGCCACCACTTGCGATCTGTGCCGCGATCTCGTTGGGCCTGACGACGATCCGAGTTGCGTCTACGCGTGCCCGCACAATGCCGCCTTCCGGATGAGCGGTGAGCAGCTATTGAGAATCGTGGCCCAGCGCCGCGGCTAGAGGATCATGGGCGACCCGAAAGCGACTCGAAGAGTGTGGCGAGCCTGTCGAGTTCCTGGGCCACGGCGGCGGCATCAAAGCGGTGCGGGCTGTTGAACTGCAGTTCGCGTCCGGAACGCACTTCCGGCTTGAATTCCAGCAACTTTCGCAGCGTCGTCAAGTGGGCCTGCAATGCCGTTGCAGCGGCATCTGACACGCTGCGGTGCTCAGCCCGGGCGGAGAGCGCATCGAGTGCCTGAAAGGCTGCGGCAGCCTCGTCCCAGCTGGCGGGATCGATCCCTGCCACCACACGCCGTGCCACAGCGCCGGCGCTTTGCTGAGCAGCGGACGGCAGGTCGATCGAACCATGCTCCAACGCGCTGAGGGCTGGCTGCAAGGCCGCTGCAGAGGGCGGCTGCCACCACTGTCGCTCAAGATCCTGCCGAACACCGATCAACACCGCTGCCTGCTTGGGGGGAAGCGCCTCCTCGAGCAGTGTCCATTGCAACGGTTCGAGGCGGGGCGTGCCGGGGGATAGGGCGCCGGGGGAAGCCAGCGGATCCTTGTGGGGCAGCGGCAGACGATGGCAGCTGTAGCAATCGAAGGCAGCGAACTCGGGCCAGCCGGGGGGCTGATGCCCGGCCGGGAGTTCGGCCGGCTGGGCGCTGGTAGCCGATCGCTCTGCCTGTGCCGAAAGCAGTGTGAGGTAGGCGTGGAGGGTGCCTCGGCGTCCCAACGCCCATTCCACGAATGGGTCTGCCACGGTATTCACCTCGTCTGCAGCAGCCCCGTTCGGTACGGCGGCAAACCGATCCCTCCAATGAGGAGGCTCGGCAGCCTTGAACGACCGCAGTTCAAAGGCCAGCCTCGGATGGCCAGCCGCGAGAAAATCGTGTGTGACCTCGCGGGGAAAACCATCGGCAGTGGGCAGGCCACCGACATGGCATTCCGCGCACGCCTGGGCGCAGGTAAAGGGATCTGCCAGATCGACCATGCCCAGAGCGTTGCCCGCTGTCCGCCAGCCTGGCAGCGTGTGGGCGACCAACCAGTCGCCCGCTCCACCATGGCACGATTCGCAGCTCACGCCGTCGCTGGCGAGAACATCGCGCGCCGTGGCGTGACAGCCGATGCAGGCCCGCTGGGCAGACGCGGGCTCCTGCCCAAAAGCCGGGTCCTGCCTTGCCAACGCGGCCACTATTTTTGCTGCCAACGGTTCGTGCAGAACATGCTCTGCCTGCGCGTGCCGATCGCGCGTGGCCCAGACGCTGTAGGCGCTGCGGCCGGGATGCTGTGTCTCGGCCGGATCGCCGGCATGGCAGCCACTGGAGGAACAGCTGCCAGCGCCCAGCAGGGCCCGGGGCGGTGCCGGCAGGCGGGCTTGCACGGCCACTGGCGCCGGCGCCAGTGTGGAGCGGGGAGCGGGCCGGAACATGGCCCACGCCACCCCTGCCGCTACCGCCAGCAGGAGCGCCCCGAGGGCAGGAGTGTGCAGCCGCCCCATCGCCTTCTCCTAGGGTGCCTGTCCGAAAAACAGATGGCTGTTTGAATTGTGGTAGCCGTGGCATTCCACGCAGTCGAACCGGGCTCCTCCCCGGATCGGCTC
>Ga0164295_10002299_pt1 | contig 15763 bp, 15 predicted proteins | sample GEODES006metaG_FD_111798 | JGI IMG/M metagenome (GOLD analysis project Ga0164295, IMG submission 111798) | Oligotrophic lake water microbial communities from Sparkling Lake, Wisconsin, USA - GEODES006 metaG | ecosystem: Environmental > Aquatic > Freshwater > Lake | place: USA: Sparkling Lake... | reverse complement strand
TTGGTGCGGAGCCAGTGGCCCTTGCGACTAGTAGCAGGGTTCCGATAGCAGCGGGCATCGTGTCGTCGCCGGTAAGGGCGTAGTCATCGACATTTCGAAGGAGCAAGCGGGTCGACGACTGCATTGCGTTGGCGCCGAAACCTGCGTTTCGAAGTGCGATGATGGCGAACGCCGTAGCATTCCAGTCTGGTTGAGAAGCGTCCATCAGACCGGGGATAGAGCCGCCATTTCGCGTGAGTGAACTCACGAGGAACCTCGACATGGCTCCTGCTGCTCCCACGTCGCCCGAACACTGCACCGAAGGTGCCGCCTGGTCTTGCGTCGGAGAAACCGCTGTGAGCGGGCCCGCGAAGCCGATAAGCGCTGTGGCTGTGCTGAACCCATCCGGCACAGACATCGTGCTGAACCCCAGACCACCGAAGTTTTCCCTTGAGGGTGAACAGTCAGCGATCTGGCTGCGAATCCACGCAGCGCCGCGTCGGATTGCGGTACGCAAGGGCTTGGAATCTCGGTCTTCAATTCGCAGCGCCTGCATGGCCATGCCGGTCGACACCGGATCCGAAGCCAGGCCCGCCAACCACGGCCAACCACCATCGGGGCGTTGGGAGCCCACCAGCCACCGCACTGCGGCGCGACCGGGCTTTGACTGCCCGACCGCAAAGAGTGCAATGGCTGCCGCCGCAGTGGAGTTTGAGTCGGTTCCGGTGTACGTAGTCAGATCAGCCGCAGTGCAGGAATCTGTTCGGTAGGCCATGAACGCTCCACTGGCGCACTGCTGCTGCACGAGCCAGGCGACTGCTGCTGGGGGAGGAGTTGTGCCAACGGCGGTGAGACCGATGAGGGCATAGGACTGACGTAGGACCCCGTCGTAGGTGGGGTCTGTGGCGCCGAAGAGACCGGTGTCCGAGCGGGCCGGTGCGCTAGGTGTCGCAACGGCAGATGTTGATGACACAGAAAGCGTGACGCAGCCGACAAGAACGGCCATTATTACGGCGTGATTGCGAAAACGACGAAACATGAAACACCTCTCAATAGCGACCTGAAGACGGTACGCCCGGAGGGAGCCAAAGCTCTGTGTCCGAACTCCGCCCCGCAGACCTCGACGGGAAGAGCCGCTTGTGTCCGCCAGGTGCTCCGACTTACTGCCCAGATTGTTGAAATTGGACAGTTCACGGTTGCGGGTCAGCGCCGGATTCGCACCGGCTTCCCCTGGATATCGAACACACTCGTATGAAGTTGTCACATCATCAGACCACGGGATTGCATGCACGTCAACACGCCTCGCTCGAATGTGACCGGTGATACTAGGAGTAGGAGGTCACTATGAACTGGAATTGGAAGTACACCGACGCATCAGGCGCTGAGGTCGTGAGCCCACTGGGCGACCAAGGTTTCCCCACGCAGGCGGATGCGGAAACGTGGGTGGGTGAGACTTGGCAAGAGTTGCTCGATGGCGGAGTCGAAGCCGTCACCTTGCGTGAAGGAGATCGAGAGGTTTACGGACCGATGGGCTTGCGCCCGGAATAGCACTTACTTGATAGGTGGCGGCGCGGGGGTTCCACGGCGAACCTGTGGCTTGGGGAGTCTCAGCCTGCGCATCTGCAGCAGTCGCAGAATGGCGTAGAGGGACACACCCTTGCGATCGGGTGCCTCCGGGAAGTAGCCACGCAGGGCGCGATGCAAACGGAAAAGCACGCTTGCGATATCCACGATGACCAGCACGAGCACGGTGAACCAGGCGATGCTGACGAAGGTGCTGACCTGTGAATTCGGGATGAATCCGAGAACGAGGATTCCGACAGCAATAAAGATGAAGTATTCGGCGAGGCTGAACTTGCTGTCGACGAAATCGCGTACGTACCTGCGTACCGGGCCGCGATCGCGCATGGGCAAGTGCTTCTCATCGCCGACCATAATTCCGGCACGGGCATCGGCACGGGCCTGTCGATCGCGGTCACGCGCTGCGGCTTTGGCTGCCTTGGGATCCTTGGGGACCTTCAGCGCCTGCTTCCGGGACGCCTCGGCTTCACGACGAGACGGCGTCGCGCGCCCTTTACCCGAGGCATCCGTGGGGACAGATTCAGTGGGCACATTGTCGGCGTTGGAGCGCTTCTTAAACATATGCGCAGCCTAGTTGCCTGCGGCCAAGCGTGGGGAAGGGGCTGAGATTAGTCGCGAGCAACAAGGCCCGGCAGGGCGAGCATGCGGTCAAGCGCGACGCGGGCCCAACGGGCTTCTTCGGGTTCGACCGTGATGCGATTGACCACAATGCCGTTGACCAGGTTTTCCAGCGTCCATGCCAGATGAGGGAGATCGATTCGGTTCATGGTGGAGCAGAAGCAGACGGCCTTCTCTAGATAGACGATCTCTTGTTCGGGATGCTCGATAGCTAATCGCCGCACCAAATTCAACTCGGTGCCTACAGCCCATTTTGCTCCCGCAGGTGCTGCGGCGATTGCGTTGATGATGTATTCGGTCGATCCCACTTCGTCGGCCAACGACACGACCTCGTGTGTGCATTCTGGGTGGACGATTACACGCACCCCAGGAACGCGTTCACGCACATCGCGAACACTCTCCACTGTGAAGCGACCATGAACTGAGCAGTGACCGCGCCAGAGGATGACGCGTGCATCTCGGAGCTGATCTGACGAAAGTCCACCGCCCGGCTTGTGCGGATCAAAGACCACGCAATCGCTCAGCGTCATCCCAAGATCCCGAACAGCCGTATTGCGGCCAAGATGCTGGTCGGGCAGGAAGAACACCCGCTCACCTTGGGCAAAGGCCCACTCCAGTGCGCGCTTAGCGTTGCTTGAGGTGCATACGGCACCGCCATGTCGCCCGGTGAAGCCTTTGATAGCTGCAGAGGAGTTCATGTAGGTGATAGGAATGATCGAGTCAGCGATGCCCGCCGCTTCAAAAACATCCCAGGCAGCCTCCACCTGATGGATGGCTGCCATATCGGCCATGGAGCAGCCCGCTGCGAGATCGGGCAGGAGTACCTGTTGGCTGTCGCTGGTAAGAATGTCTGCGCTTTCGGCCATGAAATGGACGCCGCAGAACACGATGAATTCGGCCTCTGGATGCGCAGCGGCCTGCTGCGACAACTTGTACGAGTCGCCGGTCACATCAGCGAACTGAATCACTTCGTCTCGTTGGTAGTGGTGCCCGAGGATGTACAACCGATCACCCAAGATTTCGCGAGCGGCACGAACACGCTGCACGAGATTCTCATCGGAAGCAGGCGGCAGGCCGCCCGGGCACTCCACGCCTCTCTCGCTGTCTGGGTCCGCGTTCTGGCCCAGAAGCAGCAAAGCCAGGGGTGAAGGCTTCGGTTCGGCGAAGGTGCCACTCTCCATTCGTTCAGTGTCTCACGTAGCGTGTAGGACGTGCGAGTTCTAGTTGCCCCCGACAGTTTCACTGGCACGATGAGCGCTGCCCAGGCGGCTGAGGCCATCGCTGCAGGATGGGCCAGGGAGGCACCAGGTGACGTTCTTGACCTAGCGCCGATGTCTGATGGCGGCCCGGGATTCGTTGCCGCGATGGCGGCCACCCTTCAGATCACCCTGCGAGACTGCGTCGTCTCTGGGCCGCTCGGGGAACCGGCGTTCGTGCAATTCGCGTTCGATACAACGACAGGGACCGCCTACGTGGAGTCGGCTCAGGCGGTGGGCCTCGACCTGATCCCGAGTGCGGATCGCGATCCACGAATTACGACATCGTGGGGACTGGGGGAGCTGCTCGCTGAGGTGGTGAGAGTCGGCGCGCGACGCGTGGTCGTCGGGTTAGGTGGCACCGGCGTGTGTGATGGCGGAGCAGGCCTCTTGGCTGCCCTGGGAGCTACCGCTGATGCGAACGCCGTAGACGTGACCCCAAGACTTCGTGAAGGCGGAATTGCGCTGGCTGATGTGTCCTACATCGATTTGTCAAAGCCGCTGGCGATGATCTCCGGCGTTGAGATCGTGGTCGCATCCGACGTCGATTCCCCCTTGCTAGGCCCGCGCGGAGCAGCGCATGGTTTTGCCGCCCAAAAGGGCGCCGAGCCAGACGCGGTGGAGGCACTCGAGTCCGCACTGAGCGCTTGGAGTGCAGCGCTTGGCACGGTGAACGTTCTGGGCACGATGAAGCAGGTCGGCGTACTTCTCGGTGCTGGGGCAGGTGGCGGAATCGGCGCTGCGCTTTTTGCTCTGGGAGCCACTCGGCAACCCGGTATCGACTACGTGATCTCTGCGAGTGAGATTGCCAGACGGGCGCAGGAGGCCGATCTGGTCATCACTGGTGAAGGAAGCTTCGACTGGCAGTCGCTGAGGGGCAAGGTTGTCTCCGGGGTTGCCTCGGCAGCGTTAGCAGCCGGACGCCCAGTGGTGGTGCTGGCCGGACGCGTGGAGGTAGGCCGACGGGAGTGGGCCGGCATCGGTGTCTCGGGTGCCTACTCGCTGGTGGACCTCGCCGGTTCTGCTGAAGTCGCCATGGCCGACGGCCCTGAGTGGTTAAAACAGGCTGCCGCGCGTGCTGCGAGGTCATGGTCGCGCGGGTTGCAGGTGCGTAGTTAGACAACCCTGTGTAACACTAGGGAGCATCCACCGCTCGTAAGGAGTGCTCCATGACCGCTGATTCCGTAGTCCAGACGACCGATGGCCTCATGCTCAGTGATGCTGCTGCAGCTAAGGTCCGCATCCTGCTTGAGGCAGAAGGCCGCGACGATCTAACTTTGCGTGTCGCCGTGCAGCCCGGTGGATGCTCCGGTTTGAAGTACCAACTGTTCTTTGACGATCGCAAAATGGACGGTGACGTGCTCAAGGACTTTGGCGGCGTACAGGTTGTCACCGACCGCATGAGCGCCCCCTATCTCGGCGGCGCGACGATTGATTTCGTCGACTCCATTGAGAAGCAGGGCTTCACGATCGATAACCCGAACGCCACGGGTTCATGCGCCTGCGGCGACTCGTTCAGCTAATTCGTCGTTCTTATCGCGTGGCCCGGTAGGGTCGCGCCGTGCGCATTGTTATTACTGGGTCCATCGCGACCGATCACCTGATGTCCTTTTCTGGCAGGTTCACCGACTCGTTGGTCGTGGACAAGCTCGATTCGATCAGCCTGTCTTTTCTGGTGGACGATCTTGACGTCCGCAGAGGTGGAGTCGGGGCCAACGTTGCTTTTGGACTCGGATCCCTGGGCGTCCCCGTGGCCCTCGTAGGGGCGGTAGGTCGTGATTTCGACGACTATCGCTCATGGCTAGAGCGCCACGGTGTCGACACCGACTCGGTTCATGTATCGGATGTTCACCACACCGCCCGATTCGTGTGCACGACCGACGTGGCCAGTAACCAAATTGCTTCGTTCTACCCCGGCGCCATGGCCGAGGCGCGCAATATCGAACTTTTTCCGGTGAGCGAGAGATTGGGCGGTATGGACTTGGTCTTAGTGGGTCCCAATGACCCCCAGGCCATGCTTCGGCATACGCAAGAGTGTCGTGATCGAGGCGTGTCTTTCGCGGCCGATCCGTCGCAACAGCTGGCCTTTTTGGATGGTGAAGCGATACGACCGCTCATTGAAGGGGCGTCGTATTTGTTCACTAATGAATACGAGGCAGCTCTGACCGAGCAGAAGACTGGTTGGTCCGCCGCCGACGTGCTCGCTCGCGTGGAGTGCCGCGTGACGACGCTCGGTGCAAAAGGTGCCCGTGTGGAACGTAACGGACAACCAGCCGTGCACGTTGATGTGCCCAAAGAGCGCGCCAAGGCCGACCCCACGGGCGTGGGAGATGCTTTCCGTGCCGGATTTATCTCCGGCTTGCACTGGTCGCTGGGTGACGAAAGGTGTGCCCAGATTGGTTCCATGCTTGCCACGTACGTCATCGAGACTGTGGGTACGCAGGAATATTCGTTCACTCGCGATGACTTCCTCGCACGCTTCACCGAGGCATACGGCGCACTCGCTGCAAGTGAGGTGGCACCGCACTTGCAGCTCACATCGGCGTGATGTGGTGAGTCGGCTCGCTCCACCGCTGTGCGAGTGGGAACTTCCCGACCCACGAACTGCCCAACCCGGCGAAGATCTTGTTGGCGTTGGCGCCGATCTTGCCCCCGGCACGCTGCTGCAGGCGTATTCAACAGGCATTTTTCCGATGGATGTCCAGCCCGAGGGAGTTCTTGGTTGGTGGTCGCCGGATCCTCGTGCCGTGCTGCCACTAGATGCCCTCCGCATCACCAAGTCGCTTCGGAAGTCGATGAGACACTTCTCGGTGACGCGCGATGTCGCCTTTCGCGAAGTGATGGGTGCATGTTCGCGTCCGACAGCACCGGATGTATGGATCACCCAGGAGTTTGTAGACGCATACTGCCGACTGCACGACATGGGGTGGGCGCACTCCATCGAGGTGTGGAGCGGCAGCGATCTTGTCGGTGGACTCTACGGAGTGGAGATCGGTGGTCTATTCGCTGGTGAGTCGATGTTTCATCGTGCGCCAGATGCGTCCAAGGCCGCATTGGTAGCACTGGTGGATGCCCTAGGTGGTGTTGACGGCGCGCGCGAGGGCAGGGTGCTCGATGTGCAATGGCGGACAGAGCATCTCGGCAGCATGGGAGCCATCGAGATTCCGCGATTGTCCTATCTAGATCGAGTCGCGGCAGCGATCATGCTGCCGCCGTTGTTGTCAGTCGGGTAGTTGGACGATGTAGTGCACGCCGCCCTGACCGTCTAGCGCGGCGAAGGAATCCACGAGATGGGCTCCCTTGAGTCGACACCACGCAGGTATGTCGACCTCCGCCGCCGGGTCATCGGCAATGATTTCGACGAAGCTAGCTGCGGGCAGGCCGGCGAGAGCTTTGCTAAGTGCGATTATTGGTAACGGACATCGTGATCCCCGCTCGTCCAGCAACGTGTGTGGCTCAGGCTGCGTCACAGGAGCCGTCCTCTCGCCTCGGCGACAATTCGCGGAAGTTCGGACATGAATCGTTCGACGTCATGAAGAGTCACGCTCCATGGCAGGCCAATGCGCACATTGCCGTGGGTGAGCGCGCCCATGGCTGCGAGTACGTGACTGGGTAGTAGGTCATCGGCCACGCATGCTGAACCACTCGCGACGCTGAATCCGACCCGATCAAGCTCTCGAACCAGGGTTTCGCCATCGACATACATACACGTCAGTGTGACGACATGGGGGAGGCGCTGGATCGGATGCCCCACTGCATGGCAATCTGGAATCTCAGCTGCCATGCGTGCTCGGATGAGGTCTACGAGTTCGCTCACGCGAACGGCCTGTTGCACCGCTTGGCGAGTGGACTCTTCCAGAGCGATCGCCGCAGCAGCAGCGAGCGGCACCGAGACGGTCTCGTCCGCGAAGTCTGAAGGGTTCCAGCGCACGCCAGTCCGAACTGCGAGAATCCCGATTCCAGACGGCCCGCCAAACGTTTCGGACGCCGCAGTGAGCACCGACCACACAGGCGGGATGGCTACGTAGCCAGCGGCGGGAGACGCATCGCACATCAGCGGTACTCCCAACTTCGCGAGACCGTCGGCGACAGCCTCGACTGGCTGAAGAGTCCCCACCTCTTGATTCGCGATCTGCAGGCAGGCGGCGGTTGTGTCTGGGCGGCACGCAGCCAGGAATTCGTCGGGGTCTACACGTCCGTAGGCATCGACACTGACCGCGACTGCCGGGTGTCCAAAGGCCTGGACCGCGCCAAGAACGGTCGAGTGCTCCACGGCAGACGTGACCACGGGACCGGGCTGTCGCGCAGCAGGTATTAACCCGGCCACTGCTCGGCGCCGAGCGAGGGCCACGGACGGTGTGAATCTAATCTCATCGGCTCGGACTCCAAGCGATGCAGCGATCGACTCCTTGGCCGCGTCCAGCAGTAATTGCGATTGGCGCGCCTCGCCGTAAAGCCTTGTGGGATCTGCCCATCCAGCGTCAAGCGCGACCAATAGTGCTTCTTTCGCGGCAAGTCCAAGGGGTGCCCGGGAGGTCATATCCCAGAAGCAGCGAGTGACGAACATGATAGGAAAACTACCTCGCCTCACCCTGTGCCGTCTCACGCCGTGCGCTAGTATTTTAGGTGTTTACCAACACTCCTCAGGAAGGTAATCCGTGGCGCATCCGACCGTTCCTCGCCGCAAGGCGAAGTTCTTGGTTGCAGCCGCCATGGCGGCCGCTTCCCTGACTCTTTCCGGCTGCACGTGGAATGAGGCTCTCTTCTTTAATCTGCCTGAGCCCGCCACTGAGGAGGGTGCTGGCATCGCCAATCTGTGGCAGGGGGCTTGGCTGGCCGCATGGGGCGTCGGCCTTCTTACGTGGGGCTTGATGCTGTGGGCTTCCTTCGCCTACTTGCGCCGGTGGCGCCGCAACCGGGGCATGCCGGTACAAACTGCCTACAACCTCCCTCTGGAACTGCTCTACACCCTCGTCCCTCTCGTAATGATCGTCGGCTTATTCCTGTTCACGGTTCGTGAGCAGGCTCCTCTTGTTGCGGTCTCGAATGACGAAAAGGAGACCGTCAACGTTGTGGGCTTCCGCTGGTCGTGGGGCTTCAACTATGTCGACCAACAGGTGTACGACGTGGGCACCCCTGGAGCAGTCCCCACATTGTGGCTCCCGGCCGACGAGAAGGTGAAGTTCGAACTCACCTCACCCGATGTCATTCACTCCTTCTGGATTCCGGATTTCTTGTTCAAGATGGACGTTATCCCCGGCAAGAAGAATGTTTTCGAGCTGACCCCCAACAAGATCGGCACCTTCATTGGGCGATGCGCTGAGTTGTGCGGGACCTATCACGCGCAGATGCTTTTCAGTGTCAAGGTGGTTCCGCGAGCCGAATTCGATCAGCACATGGCAGAGCTGAAGGCACTGGGGCAAACCGGGAGCCTCCCTAGCGGAATAACTACTGGCGAACGTGATTCCGAAGGGACGAACCTGTGACGATTCTCAATGAGCGACCAACGACGTCTGCTCTAGGGCCAGAGGCCCGCAAGCAGGTTCGACGCAGCCATCTGGGGCGCACTGCCGTCAAATGGCTCACCTCAACCGATCACAAGACCATCGGCTACATGTACATCATCATGTCGACGATTTTCTTCATGTTCGCCGGTTTGATGGCGCTGGTTATTCGCGCTGAGCTCGCGGTTCCGGGGCTGCAATTTGTGTCCCTTGAGCAGTACAACCAGATGTTCACGATGCACGGCACGATCATGCTGTTCCTCTTTGCTACTCCGATGTTTGTGGGCTTCGGCAACGTGATCATGCCCCTGCAAATCGGAGCCCCCGACGTTGCGTTTCCTCGGCTCAACATGCTGGGATTCTGGTTGTTCTTCTTCGGTGGACTCACGGTCTGTGTGTCGTTTCTGACCCCCGGCGGCTCGGCATCCTTCGGCTGGTTTGCCTACTCGCCGTTGAGCAGCATCGTGAACTCACCTCAGGCTGGGGCAGATCTATGGATCTTGGGCCTAGCTACAGGTGGCCTCGGGACAATCCTCGGTGGCGTCAACTTCATCACCACGATCTTCTGCATGCGTGCACCGGGTATGACCATGTTCCGGATACCCATCTTCACCTGGACGATTCTGGTGACGAGCGTGCTTGTTCTACTTGCCTTCCCGATCTTGGCGGCAAGCCTCGTCGTCTTGTTTGCCGATCGAAAATTCGGGACAGTTGTCTTTGCGTCTGAAAATGGCGGGGCCATTCTGTGGCAGCACTTGTTCTGGTTCTTTGGGCATCCGGAGGTCTATATCCTCGCCTTGCCGTTCTTCGGTATAGCGAGTGAAATCATTCCGGTCTTTTCGCGCAAGCCGATCTTTGGCTACAAAGGTCTAGTTCTCGCGACAATGTCGATTGGGGCACTTTCTGTCGCGGTATGGGCCCATCACATGTATGTCACAGGCTCGGTCTACCTGCCGTTCTTTGCCTTCATGACCATGCTCATTGCCGTGCCCACTGGTGTGAAGTTCTTCAACTGGATTGGCACCATGTGGGGTGGTTCGGTCTCGTTCGAAACTCCGATGTTGTGGACTATGGGCTTCCTCGTCACGTTCCTCTTCGGAGGACTTACCGGCATTATTCTTTCGTCCCCACCGCTGGACTTCCACGTGTCCGACAGTTACTTCATCGTGGCGCACTTCCACTACACGGTGTTTGGCACTGTGGTGTTCATGTTCTTTGCGGGCTTGTATTTCTGGTGGCCAAAGATGACCGGGCGGATGCTCAACGAAAAATTGGGCAAGATCCACTTTTGGACGTTGTTCATTGGGTTCCAGACGACCTTCTTGGTGCAGCATTGGCTCGGCGTTGAAGGCATGCCACGTCGATACGGCGACTACCTTGAGAGCGACGGGTTTACGGTCCTTAACACGGTGTCCTCCGTCGGAGCTGCAATTCTCGGCCTTTCCATGATCTTCTTCCTGTGGAATGTGTTTTCGACGTGGAAGAACGCGCCACTAGTGACCGTGGATGACCCTTGGGGCTATGGCGCCTCCTTGGAGTGGGGCACCTCCTGCCCGCCCCCGCGTCACAACTTCACGTCTTTGCCACGGATTCGCTCCGAGCGCCCGGTGTGGGACATGAACCATCCCGAGCACTCCAGCGTGCCCGCGGCAGATCGTAAGGTGGCTGTGAGTACGGCACTCGGCGGTAGCCGCGAGGGGAGTGAGTCGTGAGGATCGAAGGTGGGATCTTTGGCTTAGGCGCGATTTTCTTCTGGTTCTTGGGAGCGGCCTACTGGTTCCTGAGCGGCGACGAAGTCGGCACCACCGCGATTGTGATGACGGGCTTCCTCGCCGGATTGGTCGCTGTCTACGCGCTGGTTACCGCTAAGCGGGTGTATCCGCGCCCGGAGGACCGCAATGACGCCGAGATCGATGAAGCCGATCCCGAATACGGCTTCTTTTCTCCGCACTCGTGGTGGCCGCTGGTTGTGGCCTTTGGGGCAGCAGTAATCGTCATGGGCTTTGTGTTTGCGGTGTGGCTCATCGTTCTCGGGATGTTTTTCCTTATCATTGCTCTTGTGGGTTGGCTGTACGAGTACTACCGCGGCAGCTTCGCCCAGTAGCATCCCGGTCCTTCCCGAGATGCCCCTGAGCGGCTTGATCGGGAGGGACAGAGGGTGGCGCGACGCTCGGCCGTTCGTCGTACTCGTCTGGCCGTCACTGTCTGCATCCCCGCTCTAGTGGTCATCGGTGTGGTGCTTTTCTCCCATCAGCCCAGTATTGCTTTGTTGTCACCGGTGCGGGGAACCTCTGATGCCAGCATCCTGGTCGAGTCACAGGAGGGCGGCATTCCGGTCACCGAGCCGCTGCGGGTACGAGCCGAAACCGGGACCCTTGTCGATGTAGAGGTCTACGGCAACGATGGAACGCCGCTCTTAGGGACCATAAGCGACGATGGCAGCTCGTGGGAGTCAGATTCCCGCCAGTTGCCCTTCGGTGTCGCCTTCGACGTACAGGTGACCGCCGTGGACGCCTTTGGCTCAGAGGTGAGCCACCAGGAGCAAGTCACGACCACGAACCCCGAAGGAGTTCTCAAGGCCCTCATCACTCCTTGGTACAGCCAGCAAATCGGTGTGGGAATGCCCATCACGATCGACTTCTCATCGCCAGTGCAGGACAAGGCGGCAGTGGAGCAGCGTCTTATGGTGGAGACCTCAGACCCAGTTGAGGGCGCTTGGTCTTGGGTGAACGATCAACAGATCTCCTATCGGCCAAAGTCATTTTGGCCCGGTGGCATCAAAGTGCGGGTGGAGGCTAATCTCCGCGGTGTCGAGGCATCACCTGGAGTGTTCGGGGGTGAGGATCAAGAGGTGGTCTTCTCCTTTTTCCGCAAGCAGGAAATCACGGTTGACGCCAAGACGCTGACTCTGACCGTGCTTCGAGACGGAGTGAAAATTAAAAGTTTCCCCGTCACCACAGGCCGGGACGGGTGGGACACCATGTCAGGAACGACCGTCATTCTCTCGCAGGAGCGGCGCCGAATCATGGACACTGCGACAGCTGGCGTGCCCAAGGATGACCCCAACGCTTATCGAGTCAAGGTCGAATACGCCATGCGTATGACGTGGACGGGGGAGTTCTTGCACGCGTCACCATGGGCCGCTGCAGACTGGGGCAAGAACCGCATCAGCCATGGTTGCGTTTCTATGAGCACCGAGAACGCCAAGTGGCTCTTTGAGAACACGGAGATCGGTGATCCGGTAACAGTTACTGGGACCCCCAAGCAGCAGACATTGGGTGATGGCGTGACGGTGTGGAACGTTGCGTGGGAAGACTGGACCGCTGGTTCCGCACTGCGTTGATCAATTGCGCTGTTCTGTTAGAGATGACCGCCGCGATCGGTGAGCTGTTCTTGGTTGGTCGTCTCGCCACCTGGGGTGTGCAGGACGCCGCCATGGAAGGGCACATTCTCCAGAGCATCTGCATGGGCGTGAAGTGGTGCCTCTGAAAGTGCGCCATGAGCGGCGTGATGCTGACCTTCCTCGATCTCAGCCAACGTTGGTGCAGGGACCTGATCGGCGTACCACACGCGGGAGAGCTTGGCTTGAAGTCGCTTGACTCGGTAGTGCTTATTGGCGACCCCGGAGGCATCCACTGCGGCAGGCATAGGCAGCGGGGCATGATCTGTGTTGAGGCGGGACTCGATGACGGCCCGCTCTTTGACTCCCAGCGGCTGATGCACTTCGACAAACTCGCCGTTGGGAAGGCGCAAAATGCGTCCAGACTCGTAGCCGTGGAGCAATTTGTCACGGTCCTTGCGCTGTAGACCCAGACATACGCGCTTGGTGAAGACAAAGGCGAGCGGTGGCAATACGAACAGCGCTACCCGCAGGAACCACGTGATGGAGTTAATGGATAAGTCGAAAGTTGTAGCGATGATGTCGTTGGCTCCGCCTACCCACAGGAGCATGTAAAACGTCAGCGACATGACGCCGATTGCCGTGCGCACAGGTGCATTACGCGGGCGCTCGAGTAGGTGATGCTCCTTCTTGTCGCCAGTGACCCACGCTTCTAAGAATGGATAGAGAGCCATAGCCGTAAAGATGAGCCCGGGCAGCACTACGGCAGGGATGAAGACATTCCAACTGATGGTGATCCCCGCGACAGCGGTTTCCCAGTTGGGCATTGTGCGAAGCATCCCGTCGAGCCATCCGATGTACCAGTCGGGCTGCGAGCCGGCTGAGACTTGATCAGGAACGTATGGACCAAAGATCCAAATGGGGTTGATCGAGACTAGACCACCGAGGAGGGCAATGATGCCGAACACGATGAAGAAGAACCCGCCGGCTTTGGCCATATAGACCGGCATGAGCGGGTATCCCACGACGTTGTTGTTGGTTCGGCCCGGCCCAGGGAACTGCGTGTGCTTTTGTACCCACACCATCATCAGGTGCACCGTGACTAACGCGAGAATTAGACCTGGAATGAGCAGGATGTGAACAGAGTAGATCCGCGAAATAAAATCATCACCCGGGAATTGCCCGCCGAAGAGTAAGAACGCACCCCACGTGCCCACAATTGGAATGGCTTGGACGATGCCGCGGGCGATCTGCAATCCGGTGCCCGAAAGCAGATCGTCGGGGAGTGAGTAGCCCGTGAAACCCGCGCCCAACGAAAGTGTCAGCAACACCACGCCGATGATCCAGTTGAATTCACGCGGTTTGCGGAACGCGCCGGTGAAGAAGATACGCAGCAAGTGAACGGAGACGGCCGCCACGAAAATCAGGGCCGCCCAGTGGTGCATCTGCCGAAGGAGAAGTCCGCCGCGGACATCAAAGGAGATGTCGAGGGAGGTCGCATATGCCTCGGACATGTGGATGCCCTTGAGCGGAACGTAGGACCCGTTATAGATCACCTCGACCATCGACGGCTTGTAGAACAGCGTGAGGTATGTGCCTGTCAACAGGATCACAATGAAGCTGTAGAGCGCGATTTCACCGAGCATGAACGACCAGTGATCGGGGAAGACCTTGCGCAGACTCCGCCCAAGGAACTTATTGGACCCCAGACGCTGATCGACGTAGGTGCCCGCCCCAGCGCCAGCCTTCTCTACAGTGCTCATCCGCGCTCCCAGAAACTTGGACCAACAGGTTCAGCGAAATCAGCGAGTGCCACGAGGTATCCCTCGTCGTCCACGCCGATCGGCAACTGCGGCATCCGGCGTGCCGCCGGACCGAAGATGACATTGCCCGAATCGGCAAGGTCGAACGTGGACTGGTGACACGGACACAGCAGGTGATGCGTTCGTTGCTCGTACAAGGATATGGGGCAACCGACATGTGTGCAGATCTTGGAATAGGCGAGGATTCCCTGATAGTCCCAGTTCTCGCCCTGCTGAGAGCGAATCTCATCGGGCTGCATGCGCACCACCAGAATCGCCGCTTTACCCCGAGCATTCAGTGTGCGCTCTTCTTCCTGAACCTCTTTGAGGTTCTCCGGAATCGCGGAGATCAAACCCCCGACTCGAAGGTCAGTCGCTTTGACGGGGGTCTCGGTGCCGTCCACCACAATCCGTGAACCTTTGCGCCAGATGGTGGTCTCGAGTTCAGCCTGGGGATTGGGAGTGTCAGTGGGCTGAATCCACAGGTCTCGGAGCAACACGACCAGCGGAATGGGGAACAAGGCCAAGGCGCCAAGAAGGCTCCGACGGATGATCTTGTACCCGGCAAAACCTGATTCTTCTTTGCCGCGCTCGTATTGGTCGACGGCGGCCGTGGTGTCCTCCGGAGCCGACTGAAGTTCGTGGCGTTCTTGAACGACCTCCACGTCTGGCATGAGCTTCTTGGCCCACTGGATTGCTCCAGCGCCAATGAGGAAAACCGCCGCACCCATGGTGACGCCCAGCGCGAGGTTCATGGCCCCGACAAGGCCGAGCACCGGAATATAGACGTTTGCCTCTTTGGAGATCGTGACGTAGGCGACCACAAACAAGACGACGGACAGAGCCGAAAGAGTGAACATCGCTGCGACCTGGCGCTCGGCGCGGCGCGCTGCCTTCGGATCTACGTCCGTGCGACGTGGCTTGTGGGGAATATCTGCTACTGGGAGTCGTCCGCCTGCGGCGCCGTGGTCTGAATCCCCGTGGGTGTTTACGTCGGTCATCGGGCTTTCATTCCAATCCAGATAGCGGCGAAAGCAAGCGCAGCAGCGACCGCGGTGAAGAGGAACACAGTCTCTGTGACCGGTCCGATGCGTCCAAGGTCGAGACCGCCCGGGCTAGAAGAGTTCTGGAGCTCAGAGATGTAGGCAATGATGGCCCGTTTGTCGTCGGGGGTGATCGTGGCATCGCTGAAAGCCGGCATGCTTTGGGGGCCGGTGACCATTGCTTCCCAGATGTGCCTGGAGTCAGACCCCATCAAACTGGGCGCGTACTTGCCTTGGGTGAGGGCGCCGCCGCCGCCCGCGGCCTGATGGCACTGAGCGCAGTTGGTACGGAAGAGCATGCCACCAAGGGCAACATCGCTGTTGGCTGTGTCGAGGTCGGCTGCGGAAGGAATCGACGGGCCAGGAGCCAGAGATGCCACATAGGCAGCCAACTGTGCGGTCTGCTCCTTTGAATACAGGGCTGGTCCAGCTTGGGCCTGCGCGCCGGGAGCAGCGAGAGGCATGCGACCAGTAGAGACCTGGAAGTCAACGGATGCCGCGCCCACACCGATGAGGGAAGGCCCGTTTGGTGTGCCTTGAGCGTTTAACCCATGGCATGAAGAGCACCCGGTCTTGAACAAGTTGCTACCCATGGCGATTTCGTCGCTATGCGCAGTACTAGCAGTTGCTGGGGCGCTGG
>Ga0164295_10002298_pt1 | contig 15769 bp, 16 predicted proteins | sample GEODES006metaG_FD_111798 | JGI IMG/M metagenome (GOLD analysis project Ga0164295, IMG submission 111798) | Oligotrophic lake water microbial communities from Sparkling Lake, Wisconsin, USA - GEODES006 metaG | ecosystem: Environmental > Aquatic > Freshwater > Lake | place: USA: Sparkling Lake... | reverse complement strand
CGCCGCGGCTAGAACGCCTAGATGAGGTCGGTGCCGCCGTAGACCATGTACGTCTGCCCAGTGAGCATCTCGGCTTCTGGTGAGACGATGAATCTCGATAGAGCGACATAGTCCTTGGGCGTAGCGAGTCGACGCATGGGAGTGGCCTTTCTAGAAGCCTCAATCTTTTCGTCGGTCTTATCGCCATACACCTGACGTAGGGCTTGAGTGTCTTGAGTGCCGGGCGAGATGGCGTTGATGCGAATGCCGTCCGGGCCAAGTTCAACGGCCAAGTTCTTGATGAGGGATTCAGCGAAGGCCTTGGCAGGGCCCACCGCGCCGTAGCCCGGGATGACGCGCGTGCTGCCGCGGCTGGAGAGGAACAGAATGCAGGAGCCACGGTCAAGGTGCGGTCGCGCTGCATGCACGAGCCACAACAGAGACATTGCATTGACGTTGAGAACCGACGTAATTTCGTGGACATCGTGCTCGAGGATCGGCCCTTGCAAGACCCGCACAAGGCTGTGTACGAGCACGCGGATGGATCCGTCGCCGAGCCGAGCGGCTTCGGAGATGAAGTGCGCAACACCTTCAGGAGTGCTCATATCCGACTGGACCGCAAACGCGGTGATGCCATCCTTAGCGAGCGTCTCTACGGCCTCACGCGCGGACGCTTCGTCGCGCTGATAGCCGAGGATCGCGGTCTCACCGGGCTGGGTGAGACCGCGAGCCATTTCGAAGCCAATGCCGCGGTTACCGCCTGCTACGACAACAGTCACTGTGAACCTCCCTGCTGTAGAGCACAGTTTGTATCAGCAGGCGGTGAAGCCGCCGTCGACGGCCATCACCAAGCCGTTGGTGTAAGACGACAGATCTGACGTGAGGTAGAGCACCGCGTTTGCGATCTCATCCGGAGTTCCGGTACGACCCATCGGGCAGCCCCAGCTATTGCGGGTTTCTTCGGCGTTGAGGTATTCCGTGTACTCGGCGATCATTGGGGTGTCGATGAAGCCGGGTGCGAGCACGTTGCTGCGGATGTTCAAAGGGCCGTAGGTCTTGGCCATCGATCGGGTCAGGTTGATGATGGCGCCCTTGGCGGTGGTGTAGGCATGGGCATCGTGGTGACCCACCATCCCCAAGATGCTTGCCACGTTGACGATGGAGCCGCTGCCTTGCTCGATCATGATCGGGAGTGCGCGGCGAGAGGCGAAAACGACCGAATTGAGATTGATTCCCATCACGTGCTCCCACTCGTCGAGGGGGGACTCCACGATGGGGAGCATGCTGTTGGGGCGTACGGCGCGGTAGCCGTAGCCGACGCCAGCGTTATTCACCAGCGCGTCCAATCGGCCGAACTCTGACACAGCCGCGTCAATGACCTTGCCCACCTGGAGGTCGTCGCTCATGTCGGCAGCTACGGCGATAGCCGACCCGCCTGCGGCGGTGATCTCAGCCACGGCAGCCTCGAGTTTGTCCTTGGTCCGAGCCGAGGCGACGATATTGGCGCCTTCACGGGCGAGGGTGGCCATGGACGCCTTGCCGAGGCCGGTGCTGGCTCCGGTGACTACTACGGTCTTGCCGGTCATGAGACCCATGTGGAACCTCCTGTGAAGCCCCACGAGGGGCGCGAAGACATCGGATGTGTGGTTCAGAGTGGACTGCCCAGGGCCGGACGTCAACCGATTTCGAAAACTGGGGCGCTTTGGCGACAAACCCCTAGCAGAACACCCGGGGAGGGGGTAGCGTGACCGAACGGCCACGGCGCCCGAGGACAAAATCCATCGGATGTCTTGACCCCTTACGTATCCATGAGGAAGAGCAGGAGGTGTCATGAGCGAGCCCCAGATTCTCGAAAGCAAGTGGGCGAAGCCGGCCATGAGCGAGGTTGTGGAGTTCTACCACACCGCAATTCGCAAGCTTGTCGCCGAAAAGTTCGCTGCGTCGGGCAAGACGTGGCAGGAAGCCGTCAATGATCCAGCAATGGAGTTGACCCGCGCGGACTTCGAGAAGATCGAGGCCGACCTTCTCGCCACGGGCTACCGCTTCACCATGTCGGCGGATGTCTCCATCAAAGAGGAGCCGGAGAAGTACAAGCCGATCGCTGGCGTGGGCAACTCGGGCAATCAGGTCATGGACGAGCAGGGCCGCATGATCGTGGGCACTGGAGACAACGTCTTCCAGGCCAAGGACATCGAGGGTATCGCTCGTTTCATCGGCACGGTCGATGTTGTCATGGAGATGCTTCTTGAAGGCGTTCCCGAGGACACCATCGCCATCATCGATGACTCCGGTGGCACGCTTACCGCGCCGATCCTTGAAGGTTTCAAGGCCGTGGTCTGCATGGGCGGCACTACTCGTTCACACCTTGGCATTCTTACGCGCGAGTACGGCATCCCATGCATCATGGCTGCCGAGCTTGACGGACTCGTTGAGGGCGACCGTGTGTTTATCGAATACTCCAAGCCCGCCGGGGATGCCTACGCCGAGCGCGATGAGGCTGCCCGTGTCCGAATCTCGAAGATCGCCTGAGGAGACATCTGATGCCTACAAAATTGACCTATGCCCAGATGCAGGACATGAACCAGTGGCTGCGCGAGTCCAGCGACGTCTTCTACTTCCAGTGCACAACGCGCACCGTGCAGGAGTCGAAGCTCTTCCCGGTTAATCCCTACATCGCGTTGTCGTACTACAACTGCTGGTACCGCTACCCGGAACTGCTTCGCAAGATTAGTGATGCGATGAGCCCCGAGGAGCTCGGCGATCGTGCGCGCGAGGTATCGACCTCAGCCAACGCGATCATGCTCGGCATCATCCAGCAGTTCTACTTGGGTGGCCGGCAGTACCTGCTCGATATGGGCCTGATCAATGCGACGGACGGACTCGAGGACATGCACTTTGTCCTCGACTTTGCTCAGCGCGTCAACCGGTCTTACCACCGCCAGAGCTCGTACAACCTCAATAGCGCCATGAATCATCGCTCGCAGCTTCTGCCCGAGCGCACGCTTCAGGTGTTCGAGGCTGACGCGCTTGGCTGCAAGCCGGGTGACAAGTTGCATCAGGCAGTGGTCAAGTACCTCGCGACTGCCTCGCAGTACGCCTTCCTGAAGAACTGCGAATGCCGTCTCGGCATCCACAACAGCGGTCCCTATAAGGTCGGCAATCACGAAATGCTCGTTCGTGACTTCGTTGATCTAGCCGAGGGCGACTACCCCTGGATGGATGGCGTTGCATCCGAGATCGAGTACAACAACGTGACGCTGCCGGTCATCATGAAGGACACCCACTTCAACATTGTTGATGCCTGGGGCTCCTTCGAGGCAACGCCCGCCTACGACCACGACAACATGGTCGCGGTAGGCCTCTACACCTCGGACTACCTCTCGAACGGTTACATCCCCGTGCACATGAACAACGCCTCGGAGCTTGCCGACTATCTCGATCACATGCGTGATCAGATGCAGGTGGCCACCGCCAATCTCTGGAAGCGCATCTCGGGCTGGACACGTGACCAGATGATCGACGCGGGTCTGTTGGTTTACTACTCGGTGGCCAAGGACCTCGCCCACTTCGCGGGTGTTTACTCCGAAGAAGACTGGTTCACGGTCGAAGATCGTGTGCAGCGCCTTAAGCCGATCATGAATGATGAATATGGCGGCATGGCGATTGCAGAGCTCGTGGGTTATGTGTCCCTCTCTTCTCAGCAGGGCAACCCGTACACGATGAGCAAGTTCTCTAACGCGCCTGGGGACATGTGGTCCGCTGTGCCGTACTCGCCGCTCGCAAATGATGAGTTCACGGCTGGTGTTGGCCCGATCCGTGGCGGTAGCACCTCGCTGCCCCGCAAGACGGCTAAGTACACGACGACGCGTGGCAAGCTCACGGTCGATGAGGCTAACGCTCTCGCTCGTGGTTTCGAGCCGCCGATCATCGAAGGACCGCGTCGGTTCTACGACGACCAGTGGGTCAAGTACCACGCAGGTACTCCAGAGGCCGACGATCTATACCGTCGCGCTCAGGAGAACTCGGCCCAGCTCAAGGGCAAGGGATCAAGGCTCTCAGCAGCCGATATTGAGGCATTGCGTCGCTGGTAGTGATGGCATGAAAAACCAAGGTGGGGCTCGGACTTTGGTCTGGGCCCCACATTCATGTGTGTGAGTTCTTGGTGAGTCCTGATTGCTAGGTGTTCTCAAATTGCCTAAGAGGGCAATTCGACGCAAACTAAAAAACATGAAACGTCTACTGCTTGCCGCATTGATTCCGGCTGCTTTGATCCTGTCCGCCTGCTCTACAACTCACAGCGCCGGGGATCCGGCCCATGCCGGCATGGGAAGTGCCATGACGTCAGCTGGCCAAGACGTGGCTCAGAGCAATGACTTCGATGCAGCCGATGTGATGTTTGCGCAGATGATGATTCCGCATCACGAACAAGCAGTGGAAATGTCCACCTTCGCTGTGGATCGCGCTTCTGACCCGCAGATTGTGACACTGGCGGCTCAAATCAGTTCCGCGCAGCAACCTGAAATCGACAAGATGACGGCCTGGCTTCAGGCTGCGGGCGCTCCGATCGCTGATGACCACAGTGGTCATGGGATGCCGGGACTTCTCACCGACCAGGAGATGCAGGATCTCAAGGGCGCTACAGGTAGCACCTTTGATCAAATGTTTGCGATGTTCATGATCGCGCATCACGAAGGCGCCATCGAAATGGCGCAGCAGGTAGTCGAGTCAGCCAATTCCGACGTGGCAGCCTTGGCGAAGAGCATTATCGCCGAACAAACCGCAGAGATCGAAGAGTTGAAGGCGTTCCTAGCACAGTAGAAAAGCCTTCAACTGCTACTGCTGGATGAGACGCAACTGAATCGGCAGGCGTCGAGGAGCGACGATTGTCGTGATGCCTGATGCCATGATCGCTTGGGCGCCTTCAGGGGAATTGAGTACCCCACCTTTAGCTGCTTCAGCGCCGGTGAGCAATGCGGTGAGCTTCTCGACATCGATCTTTCCGGTTTCCGCATCAACGGCGCTTCGATCGGCATCTAGGTCCACGACAGATCCCGCAAATTCGTGCACGACGGTGATAGCGCAACGCTCTGATGCCCACGCCGACAAGGTACGCAATGTCGGGTGCTCATCTACCTCGGTAGCGATAAGCGGCAAACGCCCTTCGTATACCTTGCCCGCGCCACCGTCCACGGTGAGCAGTTTGCCCGCCATCGACATAGCCGCACCGTCACCGACGCCGACGACGGATGGCCGCCCAAGTGCGCGGGTGACAACCGCTGCGTGTGAAGTAGACCCACCGAGGTCGGTCACCACCGCAACAGAGGCGATCATGCCGTGGACGTCATTTGGGCTTGTTGTAGGTCGCACGAGAACGATGTCCTCACCGGCCTGCGCTCGACGTTCGGTCTCGTCTGGGTCCACGACACCGATGCCGCAAGCGACCCCAGGGCACGCAGGCTCTCCTGATACAAGAACTTTCGCGCTCGCAGCAGTCTCCGCGGAGATGTGGGGAAGCAAAACAGTGTCGACCTGCTCGGCCGTCACTCGCTGCACCGCCATGTCTTCTGTGATGAGGCCCTCGTTAACGAGGTCAACTGCGATGCGAACCGCTGCATCTGGTGAACGCTTGGCAGTACGTGTCTGCAGGAGGTAGAGACGACCCTGTTCGACGGTGAACTCGACATCTTGAACCTCGCGGTTCTCCTGCTCGAGCGTGTTCGCCCAGCTCAGCAACTCGGTGTGGACAGCCGGCATCTTCTCCAGCAGCGCATTAAGTTGCAGAACGGCGTGAGTACCGCCGACAACATCGTCACCCTGACCGCCTGGCAGCCACTCGCCGTATGGAGTGGGGTCGCCGTTGAGTGGGTTGCGAGTGAAGAGCACACCAGTGCCCGAACCTTCGCCCAGATTGCCGAACACCATCGCCTGAACAGTGACGGCGGTGCCACCGATCTCGGAGATGCCCCAGTGCTTGCGGTAGGAGCGCGCACGCGCGGACTCCCAGGAGTCGAATACGGCAGAGATCGCCGCGCGCAACTGAGCGTAGGGGTCATCCGGGATCGACTCGCCCACGTCATCAAGCACGAGTGCACGAACTTCGTCAGCCGTCGGCCCCGCAACATAGGGGTCAAGGTCAGCCTTGAGCACGATGTCGCCGAATTGATGGCAGAAACGTGCGTGGGTTTCGCGTGCGTACTTCGTGTCACCAGTCTGTTGTGCAAGGCCCGACTCAACCTCATCGGTAATGCCGAGGTTAAGCACGGTGTCCATCATGCCCGGCATGCTGACCGCAGCACCAGAGCGCACGGAGACGAGCAACGGGGATGCGGCGTCGCCGAGTCGCCGTCCGGTGGCCTCCTCGATGGCACGCACTCCGCTGAGGACGTCGTTCCAGAGTTCGTCATCGAACTTTCGGCCCGCATCGTGGTAGCGACGGCATTCGTCGACGGGGATCACGAATGCCGGAGGCACACGTAGTCCGAGGCTACGCATGCGCGCAACGCTCCAAGCTTTGCCACCGATGATGTCTCGGTCGGGCAGGCTCGATCCGTCTAGAAAGATAACTCGTGACATGGTCCTACTCCTGACGGGTGCGGCCGAGCATGCGAAGCAGATCTTCGTGCAACTCGAACCACACGGTGTGGTAGCTGTCGACGCGAACGCCCGATACGTAGTCGCGGTCGCCGGCAAGAACCTTGTCGTAGGCCTCTTCAAGTCGCACGAGGTAGCGACCAACACGTGGCTGGGCATCAGCGGCCTTGCCAATGACTCGCTCCGCACGCTCGTGGAGAGAGCCGAGGCGATCGATGATGCCCTGGTCGTAATCCACATCACTGTGGTCGTTTGACACACGACCCCCACCGGCCGGCATCGTCTGCCAGTCGGTCATGAGGGTGAGTAGATCTACGTTGACCTTCTCGAACCGCTCGTAGGAGTTCACGAAAGCTTCGTCGCCACGTGCATCCGCGAAGACAACGGGGTACTGCTCCGCGAGATATGCCTGACCTGCGGGGGCAACCATGAAGATGCCCTTCGCGCCGGCAGCGTAACCATTGGCCACTGCGCCTTCTAGGGCTACACCTACGGCGGCTTCGTCAGCCCCTAGTAGGGAGGCAACCGTTGCTGGGCCACCATGCTTACGCACGGCCAAGCCGTGCAGCGCGAGGAAATCAAGGTCGGACATTACTGCTCCTATCCATTAGTGATGCGGTCTTGGCCTGACAAAAGTTCACGAGTGTGTCGCGAACCCTAGTGCTCGTGCTACTTCATCGAGATCATGCACGATGAGGTCTGGTTGCGCGGCGACGAGGGCCTCATGGCCCCCAATGCCGTTGGCGAGAGCGATAGTACGTATCCCCGCTGCCTTGCCTGCTTCTATGTCTACAGACATATCGCCGATGTAGACCGAACGATCTTTGACGGCATTCAGGCGTTGAAGGGCAATGAGAATGCCCTCGGGATCGGGCTTGCCCACCTGCACGTCCTCGGAGGCCAGCACGATATCGAATAGGTCAACAAGTCCGGATTCGTGCATGTCGATCCCCACGCGAACCTGTGTCTTTGAGGTCACCAGACCAGTGCGTCGACCCTGCGCACGAAGCGACTCGAGAAGTTGGCGCGCACCCGGACGCTGTGACACTCGACCGGGAGCGAGTTCGAAGTAGGCACGCTCGAATTCGACAAAGAGTTGTTCAACCTTTTCGGGAGTGTCGCCGAGCTTCGGGAAGCTTTCGGCGGCACGCATAGACAACCAGTAGCGACGATCCTCGTCAGTGACTGGAAACGTGTAGCCCAGCACAATCTCGGACATCTGATGCCAGCACGACAAAAGTAGATCGCCGGTATCAACAAGAGTGCCGTCCCAATCAAAAAGTACGACATCTGTATCAACGAATGTAACTACGCTCATGCGGCCACCATCCGATTCGTCAAGGTTTCGTAGACGTCGCAGAGCTGCGGGACGGACAGGTTGCCTTCGGGACGGTACCAACCAGAAACTGCGATGCCCATTTGCAAAATCGCGAATGAGGCAACGCGCTCATCGGGGACGTGGAATTCCCCGGCCGCGACGCCCTCTTGCATGATGCTTCTCAGGCGAGATTCGTAGCGGTCTCGTAGAGCCACAGACTTTCGATGGTGCGACTTCGTGAGCCCGCCCATTTTCATGTTTACGAGCGTCGCTTGTTCGCCATTATTGGCGTGATAGGCGATGTGCGCGCGTACAAATGCATGGAGTTTCTGAGTGGGAGTGGCATCCGGACTGAGTCTGGCCATGGATGCTTCACTTTCGGAATTCAAGTCCTCGAGTGCGGTTGACGTGAGATCCCAAAGGATGTCTTCCTTGGAGCCAAAATGGTTGTACAGACTTGCTGCACGGATTCCCACAGCCGCCGCAATCTCTCGCATCGTGGTGGCTTCGTAGCCGCCCGTGGCGAACAAACGCAATGCCGCCCGGCGGATGTCGTCGGCAGTTGCCGACGACATCCCGGGTGACGATTCGAGGCTCACTGTCCGGTGTAACGCTTCAGTTCGTTGCGCGCGATTGTCATCTTGTGCACTTCGTCTGGTCCATCGGCGAGGTGCAGCATGCGGGCCTGGCCGTACATGCGCGCCAATGGAGTGTCTTGGCTGACGCCCATTCCACCGAAGGCCTCGATGGCACGGTCGATAACCCACGTGGCCATCTCGGGTGCGGCCACCTTGATGGCAGCAATCTCGATCGCAGCGCCCTTGTTGCCGACTGTGTCCATGAGCCAGGCGGTCTTCAGGACGAGGAGGCGAACCATCTCGATCCTGATGCGCGCCTCGGCGACCCAGTCCTGGAAGACACCCTGCTCTGCGATCGTCTTGCCGAAGGCGACTCGGCTCTTCGCGCGCACACACATGAGATCGAATGCGCGTTCGGCCATTCCGATGAGCCGCATCGCGTGGTGGATTCGTCCGGGCCCCAAGCGGGCCTGCCCGATCGCGAATCCTTGGTGGAGCTCGCCGAGAAGGTGATCTTCAGGAACCCAGACATCGTCGTAGTGGATGACAGCGTGGCCACCGTGGCCGCCGTCGCTGTAGCCGAACACCCCAGTGGAGCGAAGGATCTTGACTCCGGGGGTCTCCAGCGGCACGGCAATCATGGAGTGGCGCTGATGATGCTCGCCATCGGGATTCGTGACGCCCATGACGATCGCAATCTTGCAGTGGGGACTCATTGCGCCGCTGGACCACCACTTGGTGCCCTGAAGGCGGAAGCCCCCATTCTCCTGATACATGCGCAGTGCGATGTTGTTTGCGTCGGAGCTCGCGACGGCCGGCTCGGTCATGGAGTAGACCGAACGAATCTTGCCGTCGAGCAGCTGTGGGAGCCACTTGTCCTTTACTGCTGGTGTGGCGAAGTGGTGCAGAACTTCCATGTTGCCAGTGTCTGGGGCCGAGCAGTTCATGGCTTCGGGCATGATCCATGGGCTGCGGCCCGTGATCTCGGCGATCTGGGCGTATTCGAGGTTGGTGAGGCCGATGGCCGGGAGGAAGAGATTCCACAGACCGCGCTTGCGCGCCTCGATTTTGAGGTCCTCGATGATCGGAGGCGTGTCCCAAGGGCCGATCTCGTGCTCCTGCTGGGCGTAGACCGGTTCGGCGGGGATGACGAGTTCGTTTAAGAAGTCGAATGCCTTTGCCTGAAGGTCCTTGACCTTGTCTGTCTGAGCGAATTCCATGGTTTCCTCCCTCTACTAACTAACGATAGTTAGTATACGATATGCATACCCGGATTCACAAGGGGTTGGCGAAGGAGGCGTGCAATGCGCAGAACCGTGTACTCAGCGGACCATGAGGCGTTTCGCGACACCGTGCGCACATTCATTGAGCGCAGCATCCTGCCGATCCATGAGGAGATCGTCGCAGAGAAGCAGATCCCCGATTCGGTGTGGCACGCTGCGGGCAAGGCCGATTTACTCGGCCTAGAAGTGCCTGAAGAGTTCGGCGGAAGTGATCCAGGTGATTATCGATTCAATGCGGTGCTCGGCGAAGAACTCGCCAAGGTCAGCATGGCGTACAACTCATGCTTACAGATGCACTTCGACATTGGCATTCCCTACTTCGTCAAATATGGAACGCAAGAGCAAAAGGAGCGTTGGCTCCCAGGTCTTTCCTCGGGTGAACTCGTCACAACGATTGCGATGACGGAGCCGTCTGGTGGCTCAGATCTTGCAGCCCTTCGCACCTCCGCTGTTCGCAACGGCGATGACTGGGTGCTCAATGGTTCCAAGACCTTCATCACAAATGGCTACACCGCTGATGTGATCATCGTCGCGGCTCGTACGTCGCCGGAGAAGAAGGCCAAGGGCATCACGCTGTTCGCTCTAGAGAATGGCACCCCCGGATTTGAGCGCGGTCGCAAACTCGACAAGGTGGGCCAACCCGAGGCAAATACAGCTGAGTTGTTTTTCCAAGACGTTCGAATCCCACACTCCAACGTCATCGGCGAAGTCGATCGCGGATTTATCCAAATGATGGAGCAGCTACCGCAGGAGCGCATTAGTGCCGCTGTCGGCAACCTCGCGCAGGCAAAGGCGATCCTCGAAGAGACTTTGGTTTATGCCAAGGAGCGACAGGCGTTCGGACAGTCCATCGGTAAGTTCCAGCACAATAAATTCTTATTGGCGGATCTTGTTACGCAGATAGATGTCTCGCAGGCCTATGTTGATGCGTGTGTAACCGCCCACACAGAGGGTGATTTGACTGCTGTGGACGCAGCGAAGGTGAAGATGTGGACTTCTGATATTCAAAACTCTGTCCTCGATCACTGCGTGCAATTACATGGTGGTTATGGCTTTATGCGCGAATATCGAGTAGCACAAGCGTGGATGGATGCACGCGTGACGCGCATCTGGGGCGGCACAAACGAAATCATGAAGGAAATCATCGGCCGCGATCTCGGCCTGTAGACCGCAACCTGAAGGAGAGTTATGGGCAACATCGCGTACGACTTCACTGGACGAACGGTCATAGTGACCGGTGCTGCTCGTGGCATTGGATTTGAGGTAGCGTCCTTCTTCCGCAAGGCAAACGCCGACGTTTTTCTTGTCGACTTTGATGGCCCCGAGGTCCTGGAGGCTGCCGAAAAGATTGGCGCAATCGGCGTACAAGCTGATGTTTCCAACACCGCCGATGTAGAGCGCTCAGTGGCTCTCGCAGTGGAAAAGACTGGTCGTCTCGACATTGTGGTCAACAACGCGGGCATCCTTCGCGACAGAGTGGTGTGGAAGTTGACAGACGACGATTGGGACGCAGTTCTCGCGGTTCACTCTGGCGGTACCTTCCGTTATACCCGCGCGGCGGTTCCGCATTTCCGGGCCCAGAACTACGGTCGCATTATCAACGTGACTTCTTACACGGGTCTCCGTGGCAATCCAGGTCAGTCGAACTACTCGATGGCGAAGGCGGGAATCATCGGTTTCACGAAGACCACTGCGAAGGAACTCGCGCGATTCGGAGTGACCGTCAATGCAATCTCACCGAACGCAGAGACCCGCATGGTTGCTTCCATTCCCCCTGAGAAGCTCGCAGAACTCACCGCCGGTGTGCCGATGGGACGTTTCGCGCACCCGAGCGAAATGGCAGCGGCTATTGCCTTCCTTGCGTCGGAAGAAGCGGGCTACATCACCGGAGTGGTTGTGCCGGTGGATGGCGGGCTGTCCATGTGACACCCGGGCACGCCGTGGTGTTGCGGTCGTACCCCGAGGGCCTTCCTCGCGCCACAGATTTCGAGTGGGTTCCTGAGACGACGCCCGAACCGGGCGACGGGCAGGCGCTTCTGCGAATTCTGTGGGCGTCTATCGACCCTGCGATGCGAACTTGGCATTCGGCGAAGCCGGGCCGTGGAGTTGTGCGGCCGCTTGGGACCGTGATGAAGGCAGTGGCAGTCGCGGAGGTTGTCGAAAGTCGTAATGGTCTGCGCGTAGGAGATCATGTTGTGGGTTCCTTCGGGATGCGTGAATGGTGCATCTCAGATGGCACCGATGTGACTCGCATTCTTGATCCCGCCATTGATCCACGTCTTGGTTTGGGCACTCTTGGACATATTGGTCTGACTGCGTTCGCGGGTCTGCACAAGGTTGCACGCGTGCAAGCAGGTGAAACCGTTCTGGTGTCTTCGGCCGCGGGGGCGACGGGCGCGCTTGCTGGGCAAATTGCTGTGGCCGCTGGCTGCCGCGTGATCGGCATCGCAGGTGGGTCGGACAAGGTGGCGATTTGCCTCACGGAGTACGGCTTCGACACGTGCATTGATCGGCATGCCGAAGCGGATCTTGTCGCCGCAATTCGGGCAGCTGCGCCAGAAGGCATTGATGTATTTTTTGACAATGTTGGCGGGTCGACTCTCGATGCTGTGATGCAGAACATGAACGCGCTCGGTCGAGTAGCGATCTGCGGGACTATCTCTGTGAGCAGTTCCGAGCCGGGTCAGGGCCCTCGTCACGAGCGACTTATGCTGGATAAGCAGTTGATGGTTCAGGGCTTCTTGACATCGCAATTCGAAGTTGATTACTCCGAGATGCTCGAGGCACTTGCTCTTCTTCACTCGGAAGACCGCCTTCACCTGCGTGAGGTCTTGGTCGAAGGTGCCGAAAATGCTCCTCTTGCTTTGGAAAAACTTCTCGCCGGTGAATTTGCTGGCAAGGTACTAGTACGAATTGCAGCTTGAAGTTCAACACCCCACCTAAGGAGAACAGTCAGTGAGCACACGCGACGCGGTCATCGTTGAGGCAGTCCGTACCCCAGTCGGCATCGGCAAGCCAGAAAAGGGCGCTCTATCAGGAATGAACCCGGTAGATCTTTCTGCTTTGGTTCTCCAAGGGCTCGTCGGCCGTACGGGAATCGATCCCGCAATCGTCGACGATGTTATCTGGGGCTGCGTCTCACAGGTGGGTGAGCAATCGTTCAATGTTGGTCGCAACTCTGCGCTTGCCGCTGGTTTTCCCGAAGATGTGCCCGGCACAACTGTGGATCGGCAGTGTGGCTCAAGTCAGCAGGCAGCACATTTCGCGGCGGCTGGTGTGATCTCGGGACAGTACGACATTGCTATCGCTGGCGGCGTCGAGTCGATGTCTCGCGTCCCCATGTTCTCGAACACCGTCGGTGGAGATGGCCCTTTTGGGCCGATGATGAAGGCCCGTTACGACAACCGGCTCGTCAATCAGGGCATTAGTGCCGAGATGATTGCTGAGCAGTGGGGGCTCAGCCGAACAGACCTCGATCAGCTCGCGGTGGACTCTCACGCCCGCGCAGCCGCTGCTCGTGCGGGTGGGCTCTTCGACGACGAGATCATTTCTATTCAGACTGCTGCAGGACTTGTCTCTCAGGACCAGGGTATCCGCGAGGGAACTTCGTTGGAGAGCCTGAGTGGTCTCAAGACTGTCTTCAAGGAGGACGGCGTTGTGACGGCGGGCAATGCCTCACAGATCTCCGATGGTGCATCAGCGATGCTCATCATGACTTCCGAGAAGGCCAAGGCCTTGGGCCTTAAGCCGATCGTGCGCTTCCACACCTTCGCACTTGCCGGCGTCGATCCGGTCATCATGCTGACCGGTCCCATCCCCGCGACCCAGAAGGCGCTTGCCAAGTCGGGATTGAAGGTTTCTGACATCGGTGCCTTTGAGATCAATGAGGCTTTCGCATCCGTCGTTGGAGCGTGGCTTAAGGAGACCGGCGCTGATTGGGCAAACACCAATCCGCTCGGTGGTGCGATGGCACTGGGTCATCCACTTGGGGCTTCGGGTGGGCGTCTGATGTCGACCCTCGTACATCACATGAAGCGCAACAACATCCGCTACGGATTGCAAAGCATGTGTGAAGGTGGCGGCATGGCCAACGCAACGATTCTTGAATTGCTCTGATGTTCAAGCTCGACCGAGGAGTAGCCCCGGGAACAACCCTGTCCTTCGGTGCAACCCGGGATTTTGCCCGGGCCACCGAAGCCGGGGGCTGGGACGGCCTGTGGGTGTCCGAAGCCAAACACGATCCGTTTCTCTCAGTGGCTATCGCAGCCGAGCACACTCAGTCGTTGACTCTGGGCACATCAATCGCGGTTGCGTTCGCTCGCAATCCGATGACCACTGCATACACGGCCTACGACCTACAGCGACTCTCGAGTGGTCGTTTTAATCTGGGCTTGGGTAGCCAAGTCAAGCCGCACATCGAACGTCGCTTTAATATGCCGTGGTCATCCCCTGCTGCTCGTATGCGTGACTTCGTGCTCGCCATGCGTGCGATCTGGGAGTCGTGGCGTACTGAAGAGAAATTGAACTATCGCGGGGAGTTTTATCAGCACACATTAATGACGCCGTTCTTCGCGCCGCCGCCGCTGGAGTGTGCCGACCCGGGAGTTTTTATCGCTGCAGTCGGACCGGCGATGACGCGGGTTGCGGGCGAGGTGTGTGATGGAGTATTCCTCCATGGCTTCACCACATCGAAATTTATTCACGAGGTGTCTCTGCCGGCCATCAACGAGGGTCTCTCGATCACCAATCGTCCACGCGATGCATTTGAGATCGCCATGATGTCCTTTATCGTTACGGGAGGGACCGACGCAGACACCGCGCGGGCGGCACAAGCGGTCCGGGAACAAATTGGTTTCTACGGCAGCACGCCCGCCTATCGCACAGTCATGGAACTGCATGGTTGGGGCGATGTCGCCGATGAGCTCAACGCGATGTCGCGTGAAGGTGGCGCTGCTTGGGCACGTCTCGGCGAAGTGATCACCGACGAAATGCTCCATGAGTTTGCGGTGGTTGCCTCACCCGATCGTGTCGCACAAGCTCTCGTGGACCGTTTCGGGGGCGTCGTCGATCGACTCAGTTTTTATGTGCCGTACGAATCTTCGGACGAACTGTGGGACCACATCGCCGTCGACGTGCGAAAGATCCAAGCCGCTACGGCTTAGAGCACCTCGTAGATGTGATAGCGCGGACCCTCCGGGGGGCGCTCGCCCATCCCGACGCAGATGATCGAATTGAGCCAGCCATATTTCTCCGAAGCTGTCTCAAATCGTGGTGCTGTCCGGAAGTACAGCTCGCTGGGGTCGACGGCCTCGCCGCGGGCCAAACGGGCTAGGGCGTCGGGCGAACCCGTTCGGATGCCGTAGTAGGACATCAGGATCGCTTCGCCATCGTCGGTGATCAAGGTGAGGCGTACATCGAGCACCAGGGCCCCATCGTTGCGCGTGAGGGCCCAGTCGTGGCCCCCATAGGGCGCGATGGTGCCACGCAGCCGGTCTCCGACAAAGGTCCCGCCGATCACGGGCACGGCCTTGCGCACGCCCATTGGGGTAGGGGCATTGATGTGCGGGGGGTCCAGGAGGGCCTGCAGGACGAAGAGGGGGCGGGTCTCGATCACAAGCAGTATCTGACCATATTCCTCCGACCTCTGGGGGACCTTCGAACTAGAACATCTGAGTTTGTTCGGATCCATTGACGATTCACTCAGATGGACCTAGGGTCCAATGACCGAGAACATCGGATGTCTGTGCCGATGAGGGTCGAACAGGAGAGCCAGTTGAAGTCCTTTGTAGCTTCCCCCGCTGAGATCGCAGCGATCCAGGCAGTGATCACAAAGCCACGATTCACGAACTGTCAGATGCTGTCCGTCGTATCTGCGACCGACCCCGAATGGCTGCGTCAGGTCATCCCGGCTCCGCTCGAGCCCAATGGTGACACCGTGCGCGTCATGGTCGGCCGCTGGCAGAGCAACTGCGTGGGTGATTTCGCTGGCGCAGGCGTCTACGTGCCGGCGCGCTTCGGCG